>Ga0185299_10001803_pt1 | contig 37462 bp, 24 predicted proteins | sample PaiPotPPA55metaG_FD_128002 | JGI IMG/M metagenome (GOLD analysis project Ga0185299, IMG submission 128002) | Iron sulfur acid spring bacterial and archeal communities from Banff, Canada, to study Microbial Dark Matter (Phase II) - Paint Pots PPA... ...
TGAAACTTGATTGCGAGCGAGCCTTGGTTGGATCGGCACCTTTTCCACGAGAGCGAAATGGCGCTCTTCTCCGAGTGCATGCTGTAGTGTGCGCGAAAGTGCTTGACATCGCCGACATTGTTAGAGACGCGATTTTGCAACAGTTAACACGGACACTGGTGACAGTACTTCTCCGAAGTGACACAATACAAGCCAAATGAGCAAAGTCGAGGAAGCCTAGCTTTCGTAGATGCTGATGTCATTTCGTTCGTGACGTGAGAGGAGACGGATGAAGGTTTTGGTGGTCGAAGCAGAAGACGTGGTTTTGAAAGCCACCGGCGTCATGCTCAATAAGCTGGGGTACGAAGTTGGACTCGCGCCCGACTGCGACGAGGCTTTCCGTATCTACTGCAACCGAGGACCCTACGATGTTGTTCTTATCGCGTTGAAATTCGTTCGCGGTTCTAGTGCCGGGGGCGCGAAATTCATTGATGCCTTACGTCAGAAGAATCCAGAACAGAAATTTGCTTTTATGACGGGTTCCCCTGTTTTGAAAAAACCGTTCTCGCTCCAAGAACTGGACGATTTCATGGGCGCGTTTCGACGCCCTGCCCACAGCCGCTTCGGGTAACTCCCGCCAACAGGCTCTTAAGGAAGACCATTTTCTTCTCTCTGTTTCAAGCTACGCCGTTCTTTCCGCCCCGCGCGGAGGGGGTTCTGAGTGTAATGGGGATGTTTCAACAGATAACAGATATGTACTGCGTTGCGCTGTGGCTCCCAGCGATCTCATCATCCAGAGGTAGCCAGTTTTATTGAAAGCGACACCTGCATCCTGTGGCATAATACGTCCGCCTCTCCGAAGAGCAGTTCCCGCCAGTTGAGACGCAACACCGCCTGAGGCGAATGACCCGAAGTGCGAGGTAAGGTCATGAAGTTAAAATGCTACTTGTTGTCTCTGCTGAGAATCCACCGTCCAGATTGTGAACATTGCAATCCTCGTAAGACATGCGGGGATGAGCTGCGAAATCGGCTGGAAGAATTGAACTGGCGGACGCAGCCGCAAACGGCCACTCTCGCCGCTTTTCAGAAACTGCCCTCCCATCGATTGGGCACGAAAGAAGCCAATCCGAATGCGGCGGATCGACATTCCATTCTGTGGTTGCTGAACCCACGATATGAGAGAAAAACCAGCAGAGTTAGACACGAATTGGAAGTGAACATGCGCGAGAGAGAACGTGAGCAGCTGGCACGCCGGGACGCATACGAGCGAGAGTTGGAACGTCTTGCTAAGAAGCGAAAGCAAGGATGAAGCTCGACGCGGTAAAGAAGCCCGCCTCCTCAGCGCATTAACCTGGTCAATGAGTGAAATCGGGATGTTTCGTCAACAACGGGTAGACTCCAGTTTTTGACGAGCCTGCGACTCGCTCAATTCCTGTGCTCCTCTGAAAAGGGGGCCTACTGGGCACCTCGGCGCAACAGAACCGTCTTGACCGTGAGGACCATAATCAGCAGATCCAGACCAATCGAAGCGTTCTTGATATAGAACAGGTCGTACTGGAGTTCTTCCCGCGCATCCTCGACTGTGCTGACGTGCTTGTATTTGATCTGCGCCCAGCCCGTGAGGCCGGGCCGCATCGCGTGGCGCACCCCGTAATAAGGAATCTCTTTGGAGAGCCACTCGACAAATTCCGGATGCTCGGGCCGCGGGCCGACCAATGCCATATCGCCTCTAAGCACGCACCACAACTGGGGAATCTTATCGAGGCGCAAGGAACGGAGAAACTTGCCGACGCGGGTCACGCGGGGATCGTTGTCGACCGCCCATTGCGGACCATTGGCCGCTTCGGCGTCCTGGCGCATAGTGCGGAACTTCGCCAGCTTGAAGAGGCGTCCGTTCTTACCCACTCGCGGCTGGGTATATAAGACGGGCCCCTTGGAGTCGAGGCGGATGGCGAGCATGATGAACGGAATCAAAGGCAGTGCGAGGATAAGACCGATCAGCGAGAAGACAACCGACAGTTCCCGCCGAACCATCGTGAAAGCGGTGCTGCGGCGAAAACCCTCGCCCAACACCAGCCAGCTGGGAGACAGATTCTCGACCTCAATCTTGCCCGAGATTCTCTCCAGCCAGGAAGTGGCTTCCTGGACCTTAACCCCCTGCATGCGCAGTCTAAGCAGTTCAGGCATGGGGATGGTATCGCGGCGCTCGGCCATGGCCAGGATAACGCGATGAACTTTTTGCTTGTGGACAACTTCTATCAGGTGCGCCCCAACCGACTCGCGGGTGATCGCGCCTTCGATCTTGCCCGTCCAGCTGGCGATTTCGACGCCGAGTTCAGGATTCTGGCGCAAGCCCAGCACCACCCGCTGGGCGCGCTCGCCGGTACCGAGGACGTAGACACGCTCCACCAGAATGGGCAACTGGATGAGCCAGGTAAAGCCAAACCGCCATCCGAACAGAGCCACGGTGAGGATGACCAGGCCAATCTCCGAAGGACCGTATCGGCCAACATCCGAAGGACCGACCCCCAACAAGTACTCAGGCTTTATGGAGGCGACAACCGCCAAGATTAATGCCAGCAGGCCAGGGACCATGAGCAAGCGGAAATAGAGCTCACCTTTGGTGTTGAGGGGCGCGGTGTCGTACAGGTCGAACCAGTGCGAACACAGCAATACCAGCACCGTAAATAAGAGGATCTTGTAGAAGCCGTGCTCATAGAAGAGCGCAATGTACGTGTCTTGTTGACGTACTAACACGACCCCGAGCAGGAACGAGCTCGATGTGATCAGGGCCTCTCCGATCAGCAGGATCAGAGTACGGACTGGAATATAGACATTGAAGAGCCGGATCAACTTAGCCTCGGTTCAAATTCATCTCGCTACAGGGCTTGGCTGTTCACGGCCTCGCCATAGTAGTACTTCGTCTGGGCAAACGCTGCTGAGGGAATGAGCACGACAGCGAGGCTTTGATACTATTGGGCATGTTTTACTCAATGATTGGCGCAGGAGATAAGGACTACGTAGTCGCTGTGGGGCGTGTTGTGGTTTCCAAGGCCGGTCAGAGCAATTCTTCATTTTTGCCCCATCGTCTTCATCGAAATACACGTCAGAAGACAAGCATGCCTTGTCAGCTCTTGGTTTCCAGTCAGCCTTATCTGGATTATTTCTCAGGTAGAACTGTCGAGCTTCGACGTAGGACGCTTGCTCGATCAGTCCAACCCACGACCACGGATTCTTGTGTGCCGGATCGGAACAGCTCACGCCCAACACTCCCGGAGCACCGTAAAAGCTCGTCGGGTGCGTCTTGCAATACGACGCAACGTCCACCAATCGATATGCGGACTCAGTTCTTGATGGTTCCAGGCTTCCACCTTCCTGTTGGATAACTGTAGCGACAGCAGCTTTGCGTTGGGAGGGTTGGGGTTTGTTTGAATCTTCTACAGTGACAAACAACATATACCATGGGGCAACCAAAATTAGGATGCCTGCAAAGGCCGCCCAATTGAACTGCTGTTGAGGTGCCGAATTTGGCGGCGAAGTGTAAGAGCGCGGCGGAGAAGTTGCGGCCGCTTTCGTCCCGCGCGGTGGCGTAGCACGAGCGTTTTGTCGCCGGTATTGCGCTAGCTGCCGGTCATAGCACGAGCGTTGAGTTGAGTTCGAGAGCACATGATAAGCCTCAATAATCTCTTTGCTTTTTCCCTCAACGGCAAGCTTCCACTCCGGCGAGGCGTTAGGGAATTTATCGGGGTGCGCGAGTCTAATCGAATCCCGGTACGCTCGCTTAATCTCGTCTTGCGTTGCGGTCTCAGGGATGCCGAGGACGGTGTAATATGTGTCATCACTCATTGTTTCCCTCGAAGCAAATGGCTAGCGTCGCTAATTGCGTAGCGCAAGTCTTGAGAGATGACATGTGTTGCTAGGCTAGAGCGAGTCGCTAGCCGTTTGAGAAACATTTTGTCGGCGTCATCTGTACCGATACAGACAATCTCGATGTTTTTGTCCTTGAGAGCCGTGGCGGCTCTTAGCGCGGGTTCTTGGGGTGTTGCTCCGTCCGTGACAATCACAACCGCCGCTAACTCCTGAAATTTGTCCGCCAAGATGAGGCCTGCAGCGAGGTCCGTAGTCTCACCCACAAGACCAACGTCAAGGCGAGCAATCTTGCGCGTGAAGTGAGTGGCGTCAACGGTCGGGTCACAGACCATAGCGGCTCGATCGGCAAAGATGGCGAGCGCGGTCGCATAGCCTCTAGCAATTGCGGAATGAGCAAAGTCCATAGCACCACTCTTGGCTTGCTCGATTACTTCACAACGCTCGGGCATTGCTCACTGGCGCGCAGGAAATGGGGGAGAAGTCCTGGTTAAGATTCAACGCTCCTAAGGGAGAGCAACTTTGGTTCTACAGCGCGGTGATCGAGAGCTTACGGCAGACTGCGGCCCCGAAAATGTTAGTGGACGAACTGAACAGGGTCGTCGTGGAATTGAAACAATTGGTGGGACCTCAGTGATCGCGGAAAAGCCATGGAAGCAGCGTGAGCACTTAGCTCTTCTTCTTCCGGGTCCACCTCGCCAGCACAGCCTTGCGCCCTTGTTCGCTAAGTTCCTGTTTAGTCAGCTTGGCAGCCCTGGCCTTGCCACCCTTCTTGCCCAAAGCGACCGCGTGCGGATTCTTCTTTCGCATTCGGGAATTATACTACGTACCGTTACGCAAGATTTCTTGCGTTGTACGTAGCGCTATGTAAGAATGAGATTGAGGTGTACCTCTTGCCATCGTCTCATCCTGTCATCCGTGTTGCCCTATACGCGCGTGTTAGTACTCTTGGCGGGCAAGACCCCGAAATGCAACTCCGCGAGCTGCGGGAATACTGTGAACGGCGCAATCTCCAGATCGTTGACGAATACGTGGACAAAGGCGTGAGCGGTTCCCGCGAGCGGCGTCCGGCGCTGGACCGGCTTCGTGCCGCCTGTGGCAAGCGCCTGGTGGACGCCGTGGTCGTCTACCGCTACGACCGCTTCGCACGCAGCCTACGGCAACTCGTGAACGCGTTGGAAGAATTCAGAGTGCTCGGAATTGATTTCATCAGCTTGCATGAAGGGGTGGATACCAGTACCCCGAATGGAAGACTGATTTTTGGCATCTTCGCCACTAGGATTCAACGCAAAGCCCGCAGCCCTTACATTCTTCTTCGGTGATCGTGACCTTGCCCCTTGCCTGCCCTGCCATGGTTCACCTCGATGCGGCGAATTCGACTCTTTGGGGCCGCTGCAACCATTTGGTCTTTTCGCAGTATTCGTATAGCTCTTCGCGGAACTTCGGATGGGCGATCTCAATGAGTGCTTTCGCCCGTTCACGAATCGACTTGCCGTGGAGATAAGCAACTCCGTATTCGGTCACCACATAGCGCACCAGGCCGCGGGAAGTGACCACCCCCGCACCTGGGCTCAGCGTCGGCACGATTCGTGAGATGTTGCCGTTTTTGGCGGTCGACGAAAGCGCAATGATCGGCTTTCCCCCTTTGGAATAGGAAGCGCCTTTCAAGAAGTCCACTTGGCCGCCGATTCCGCTGTAGAACTGGTTGCCAATCGAATCGGAGCAGACCTGGCCGGTCAGATCAATCTGCAGTGCGGAATTGATGGCGACCATGTTGTCATTGCGTGCGATAAATCCTGGATGGTTGGTGTAAGCGGTCGGATGCAACTCAAAGATCGGATTGTTATCCACGAAGTCGAACATCTTCTTTGTACCCAGAATGAATCCAACAATGATCTTGCGCGGCTTGAAATTTTTGCGCGCTCCGGTCAAGACCCCGGCTTCGATTAATGGCATGACTGCATTCGTTACTAATTCGCTGTGCACGCCAAGATCTTTGCGATCCATCAGAAGCGGAAGGACTGCGTCAGCGATCCCCCCGATTCCCGTTTGCAGTACCGCGCCGTCCTCGATCAAACCGGCCACATGCTCGGCGATGGCGACTTGAACGTCGCTGATTTTCGACTTCTTTAACTCACACAATGGACGCGAGGAATCGACAATCGCGTCGAGTTCATTTACGTGAATGAAACTGTCGCCATAGGTACGCGGCATCTGGTCATTGACCTGCGCGACCACATGCCGCGCACGTTTGGCGGCGGTGAGAGAGGTGTCGACACCGACACCAAAGCTGCAAAATCCGTGGGAGTCGGGTGGAGAAAGCTCAAGTAATGCCACATCAATCGGCATGGCGCCACTTTCAAACAGCTCCTCAATCTCACACAGATAAATTGGGGTGTAATCGGCGCGCCCGTCGTTGATGGCATCGCGCACATTGCCGCCAATAAACATTGCGTTGTGGCGGAAGTGCCCCGCCATCTCGGGCGCCACGTACGGAGCGCAACCCATGGTCATCATGTGGACGATTTCCACGTCATACAGGTGGGGTCCGCGCCGCATCAGCGCTTCGACCAGGGTCTCCGGTTCGGCACAACCCGGCTGGATGTACACGCGCATTCCCGATTGCACGCAATGCAACGCTTCATCAGCAGTGCTCAGCTTGTCTCTGTAATCGCTCTCCCACGACATTTCGGTTTGCCTCAACTATCCGGCTCTCCGTGCACTGTTTTCTGCTCTCGCGTTCGCTTCCACTTCCCACTCATAGCCCACAGCGGCAGCGTGAAGGGACCGATCAAAGAACTGGTCGAGCAACTGCAATAATTCCTGCTTTCCCAGAATTTCCACTGGACGGTCCGGATACGACTCATCAAGGATGAACTCCCAGAGGTTGTGTTTCGTCAAGACGATTGCCCAGATCAGTTGGCTCAACGGCACACCCTGTTGGGCGCGGCGAGCACCAATTTCCGCATAGCGCTGCTCGATGTCGCCCTCATCTTTGTGGAGCAGCCACTCACCCAGGTGGCGATAGATTTCGTATACCCTCTGCTTCAGTTCGTGGGGCGGAACTTGGCGGTAGGCCTCGGTACGGGTGGACTGCTGAACTTTGTGCAGGAGGCTGCTAGCCAACGCGTTGGAGTGGTCCTCAATGAGACGCACAAACCTGTAAGTGATCATCATGAGCACCTCCCTTCCCAATGTTCTTCGTAATGATTGTCGATCCGAGCGGCTGGATCAGCCATGACCGTCAGCACGGCTGCATGTGATCGGGATCACAAAACCGGTGATAGTGCAGGATCACTCAATGCTGTGATTCTTATCACTGCCCTCCGCACTGGACGGCAGGAAGATGTCTCTGTATCGCAGCTTGTGTACCGGTGAAACAGCGTGTCTGTTTCCTGGCAACTTGGCGTAGCAGAAAACGTGTGCGGCGAAGGAGGCATATATGTTGGTCACCAAGCAGCAAGCGCTCGACTATCACTTTGGCGCGCGTCCGGGAAAAATTGAAGTTACTCCTACTAAGCCATGTCGCACACAACGCGATCTGAGCTTGGCCTACACTCCTGGGGTTGCCGATCCATGTCTAGCGATCAAGCAGAACCCGCATGATGCTTACAAATACACCGCCCGCGGTAACCTCGTTGCCGTGGTCACCAACGGCACCGCGGTGCTGGGCTTGGGCGACATCGGGCCCCTTGCCGGCAAACCGGTAATGGAAGGCAAGTGCGTTTTGTTCAAGCGCTTTGCTGACGTGGACGTCTTTGACATCGAACTGGATACCCGCGACCCAGACGAAATCATCAAGGTCTGTCAATTATTGGAGCCCACTTTCGGTGGCATTAACCTTGAGGACATCAAAGCACCGGAGTGCTTTTACATAGAGGAAATGCTGAGACAGACCATGAAGATTCCAGTGTTTCACGATGATCAGCACGGTACCGCCATCATCTCCGGCGCAGCCCTGCTGAACGCCCTCGAGGTTGTGGGCAAAGATGTCGCACAAGTGCGGGTGGTATTCAATGGGGCCGGCGCATCAGGAATTGCCTGTGCGGAGCACTATGTTCGGCTGGGCGTGAGGCGCGATAACATCGTCCTCTGCGATACGCACGGAGTGATCTACAGCGGCCGTGTAGCAGGCATGAACCGGCACAAGGAGCGCTTCGCATTTGACACCAGTCTGCGCACACTGGCCGAGGCGATGAAAGGCGCCGATGTGTTCGTTGGCTGTTCCGTAAAGGGTGTAGTCACGCAAGACATGGTGCGGTCCATGGCGGCCCGGCCTATTGTTTTCGCCATGGCGAATCCTGACCCTGAAATTACCTACGAAGAAGTTAAGGCCAGCAGAAATGACGTCATCGTCGCCACTGGGCGCTCCGACTATCCCAACCAGGTAAACAACGTGCTCGGCTTCCCCTTCATTTTCAGAGGCGCCTTAGACGTGCGAGCAACGGCAATCAATGAAGAAATGAAGCTCGCTGCCACGCGGGCTCTGGCAGCTCTTGCGAAGGAGGAAGTACCCGACTCGGTATGCCGTGTTTACGGACTGGAGCACTTGGAGTTTGGTCCTGACTATCTGATTCCCAAGCCCTTCGATTCAAGAGTGCTGGTGTGGGAGGCGTCTGCCGTGGCCGAAGCCGCCATGCGGAGCGGAGTTGCACGGGAGCCAGTCAACCTCGAAGCTTATCGCGAACAACTAGAGCGCCGGCTCGGAAAAGCCCATGAACTCTCTCGCATGATGATCCATAAGGCCCAAGCCAAACCCAAGCAGGTTGTCTTTCCCGAGGGCGACGATGACAAGATCTTGCGCGCCGCGCACTGCCTCTTGGAAGAGAAAATCGCAATTCCAGTTCTGCTCGGGGATTCTGCAGTGATCCATACTCGGGCAGCAACATTGGGACTGACCTTGGGAGCCGCGAGGATCATCGATCCCGCTAGGTCGTTATTGCGCGACGACTATGCCGAGGAACTCTTCCGTCTCCGCCAACGCCGCGGTGTGACGCGCGTCGAGGCAGGCAAGCTGCTAAACGACCGAAATGTTTTCGCCTCCATGATGATACACATGGGGGGCGCCGATGCGCTGGTTGCGGGAGTTACACAGAACTTCCCGGACACGATCCGTCCCGCCCTGCAGATTGTACGCATGCGTGAGGGTCTGCACCGGGTTTCGGGTTGTTACCCCATAGTAACCCGTACGGGCAGCCTGTACTTCTTGGCCGATACCAGGGTGAACATCGATCCAACAGCTGAAGACCTCGTGGAAATCGCCTTGTGCACGGCTGAGACTGCGCGGCGTTTTGATTTAGTGCCACGTGTGGCCATGCTTTCGTTCTCGAGTTTCGGCAGCACCAAACATCCGACGTGTGACAAGGTACGTAAGGCGGTGGAGTTGCTGCACAAAGTGGATCCGACGCTGGTGGTGGACGGAGAAATCATGGCCGACGCCGCAGTTTCTCCTGACATGCTGGAGCACATGTACCCCTTCACTTCGCTGAAAGGCGGAGCCAACGTGCTGATCTTTCCCGATCTCAACTCTGCCAACATCGCTTGCAAGCTGCTGACGAAAATTGGTGGAGCAGAGACGCTCGGTCCTATCCTCATGGGAATGAGCAAGCCGGTGCACCTGGTAGCCCGCGGCGCGGAAGTCGAGGAGATCGTGAGTACAGCCGCGATTGCGGTCGTAGACGCACAAGAATTAGAGGTTTCCATATCAGGCCCAGAATTCGATGTGTCGCGCGCGGTGAAGATAACTCACTGAAACATTGGGGTGGGAGACGGGAATTGAATCCCGCCCAAAACGCTATCTAAACGACTTACAGCGCGGCAGATGGCAGTCTAACGCGGCTAAATCGGTGGTGGGCACGGAAATGGCACGGGGACGAGCACGCAATTTCTCAGTTAGTGCAAACTGTTTACAACAGTTGGGAATCCCGCCACGGTCACTGCTGCGATAATAGGCGAGGCGATGACCGAATACGTGAATGTAAGAGCTTCGGAGACATTGAACCAAGGGGAGCTAGTAGTGTTCCTGAAAACTCGATTCGCCCGAATCGCAAAACCTGTCGGACAGATCGTCGAAACTCGAAGATGAGCGGATAGACAAACATGCCGACAAGACGACACGAAGTTCTGAACTAAGGGCGTCCTTCCCCAACAGACGGTGCTTCCGCCGCCTCCTAAATGTTAACGCGGCTCCTTCTGGGAGCGGTTTTGATTTGGAAACCACACCCCAGATTTCCCCTCGCTCGACCAGGACTCGGTGAGAGATCTCTTGCAGACGACCTTCCTTGATAAGACCCGTTTCTAGCTTCGCCGATTGACTGTGCCGGACGACCGTATCGCAACCACGTGACTCCGACGTACGCAGCATACGACGCAGCCGCGAGCCCCAGGCCTCCCGCAAGCCACCTCGCGGCCGAACGGGTAAAATGTGTCACAATAAAGTCCTCTCTTCTCCCGCAGGCGACAGGTCGGTCGCAAACAATATATTGCTCAGCACGACATGAGTTCTTGTGTCCAGAGCCTTCGTCCCCGCTTCCTGCAAATTGGAGTGCTTAACACAATTGTGTATACCTGACCAGCAATCCTACTGATATGAGGCGCATCATTGCGATCTGTGATTTCGCTCACCGCCAGTAAGCTCCGGTTGGCGATAGCATGCGTGCAGATTGAAAGCACGACGACGTGCACACTTTTGAAAATAATCCAGGGAGTACGGTGTCAAAACAAAGGACCGCGGTCTCAAGGGCGCACATTCGGAATGCTGCGGAACGGAAGCAGGATGGCGGGTGAGCAATATGTCAAACTCCACGAAGCTAGTGCTGGGCGGAATTGCCCTGATGGGAATTGGCGTTGCCGATTTTCTTCATTCGATCGGATGGGGCGGGGGATACCGTGCGACGGCAACATTCATCGCTGGAGGCGTCGTGTTCGTGGTCGGATGCGTCAAGTATTTCCTCAAAAAACTGCACAAAACACCATAATGCGCAGTGATCAGAACGCAGAGATCCGACCTAAGGCCTAATGGCATTTCCTATCACTCTTTGGAAATCCAAGCAGACCGAACTTCGTACTCCTCCGGTCCGGCACTGTACCAAAGTTCGAAAATCGTCCTACCGAGGGTAACCTGATTCACCCGGATCCCCCTCAAATCGAACTTTTTTCCCGCCGAACACCCTGTCATGTGATGGCAGCACACTCTCGCACTTTCATGCCTTGAGAGAAGACATTGATTTCGAACGCATCCCAACACGTTCATTTATTGGCTGGTCCGTGAGCTAGCTAATGATCACGTTCCCTGAAAGGAAGTTTTTAGCTTCTTGACAATTTCAGGCCAGAATTCTCGGAGCACATCAAATCCCATATCGGAGGCGATGCTGAGGCCAACTTGTCTGGCTGTCGGCTGCAGTCCACGAGAATTTCCTGGGTGATAAGTATTACTCAGGGTCACCGAGGAACTTGTGCCAAGCCATTCGGAAAAATTGAACATCCTCTTGCCTGAATCACCGTTTGCCACAAAGACGTGGGAGAGAGCATGGCGCAGCCGTCTCGTGCCGCTGCCTTCGAGTCTCCTGTAATAGCGAGGATCTTGGCGGAACACAACCGGAAACAGGAAAGTATGAAAGAAGTTACTTGAGACGTCGTCCCCGAGCGCTGCACCGTACCGCTTCGCGTAGCCAACAGTTCCCTGGCCAAAGCTCGGTTCGTCGTCTTGAGCCTGTGCCAAGCCCGCGTTAAATGCGGCTGCCACGAATGTCACCGGCTCGATGCTGTTTTGCGTAAATAGGCGAAATTTGTCGGAGATATCTAGTGCACATGGCGTAAGTCCGCGGCGATGCAGATGTACCGTCGTGATCTCGGGCTTGCGTGAGAAGTACACTACCAACCTCTTTAATGGGCCTTCGTAATCCGCCGCTGAGAACAGAGGAGCAGGTTGAACACATGGAGTTGGAGTTGAATTCACAATGGGGATCCCTTGTTGATCCGGATGCTCAGGGACGGCGTTGTTGGCCTGCGGAAGAACCGACTGACTATCGAAGAGGAATGCGATTATGAGAATCCGATACAGCGGCATTGATATGCTAACGCTCACTGCGAACATCCTAGCCCCGATGCGCCGCTGCAATTTACTGTCGTTGCCGCTGGACTTCCAGCCGTGGTTGCATGTGCAGCACCAGAGCAATTATGCGGCTGGTTCTTCTTGCGACAATCAAGTCCCTTGCAATGAGCACCATTAAAGGGCTTCTCGGACGCCCCCAGGAACGATCCAGACAGGCCAAGCTTGCGAATGGACGATGGGATACCGCAGCACAAGAAAATCAGCCCAAACAATTAAGAGGCTGTGACACTGGTTATGCTCTAGCTACTGGTTCCTGCGAGGAAGCCAATAGCATGGATGCATGCACCGCGTTCCTTCGTCACAGCATTCCGCCAGTTTCGTCTGTCAGAATATTCAGGGCGCTCTGCAGATCGGCAATTACTTGTTCGAACTCGGGATACTTTTCTGGGTTACCAATTTTGCGCCGCAAGCAGGTTAGTGTATGTTTAGCCCGTGCGACGTGCTTTGCTGCTTCAATCGGACGAAGCTCATCTTCTAGCGACGATTCCTGGGTCTGGGACTCTTCCTGCGGTTCCAACACCTGATTCGTTTTCATTTTCCGCCTCCCACCACAAGTCGATCCTTGCGGGTTGTCCCTTTCACGGTAAGCTTACTCGCGACCAGTATTCTTCAAAGTGAGCCAGATCACAGTCCGCTGTGATGGGATTCACATCCGCGACCATGGTTTGCGGCAGTCTTCTTGGGGGTTTGGGCGTTCTATTGGGTTGGCTTCAATAGGCTCAAACCAAAGATTGCTGCTGAAGTGATTACGATAATAGGCCCTAAGCTGGAAGCATGCAGAACATAGTTGTTAAGCAGGAACCCAATTCCGACTGCTCCTAGACTGGCCCCAGACGACGCCCACAAGCACGGTCAAACTGAATGCAAGAAGAAAGTAAAGATTAAGGCGATCCAGGTTTACGCCTGTGGCCGAGGCCAACTCTGGTGAGAACAAGATCAACGTCAACTCATCCTTGAACCGGTACACAAATCCGATGATGACGAGAACAGCCACGGCACCCATCGTGAAAGCAAATGGCGAGAGGGGCTCGAACTTGCCGAACAAAGCCTCCACGAGGTCTTCCTGCGGGGTCAGCGCAGCCCCGATCGCAACCGAGTGGCGAACACGACTCCGATCATTGCGTCCGTTGACGCGCCTGGTCAGAACGTCGATTACTTCGTCACTTCGGCGATGAAAACTCCGAAGGGTTCGAGCGTCACTTCGGTGCTTGTTGAGGTGCCTTTTGCGGAAGATTGCGGCGTCGCCACCAGGCTCTTCAGGTTGGCGGAGGCGAAGCCCTTGTCGGCGAGGTTGAAGATTGCCTTCTGAGGAGAGGCCGACATGTTCAGTGCCACCAATACGGCCGTCCCCTTGTAGCTGCGGAGATAGGACATTACGTTGGCGTCGTCTTCGTTCAGAGCGGTGTAGCTTCCTTCGAGCAGTGCCTCATTGGTGTGGCGCAGCGCCAGAACCTTCTTGTACATGTTCAACACTGAATCGGGGTCTTTCGATTCGGCGGCTACGTTGTGGGTTTTGTAGCTGGGTGGAACGGGCAGCCATGGTTCCTTCGTGCTGAATCCGGCGTTCGTGTCAGTGTTCCACTGCATGGGGGTGCGCTCGCCGTCGCGGCCGATTTCCTTTGGCCATCCGGTGCGGCCGATTGGATCCTTTACATCTTCTTTGCGCGTGGGGTCGTTATTTTCCATTCCAATTTCTTCGCCGTAATACATGATCGGAGTTCCGCGAAGCGTCAGGTAGAAGGCGCCCATCAACTTCGCGATGGCATCGTTGTTCTTGCCGTCACCATAGCGGTTGTAAGAGCGGACCTTGTCGTGGTTGCTGATCACGAACACCGGCCATCCACCTGCCGAATCAACTTGCGCAATCTGGCGGCGAAACTCGGGTGGAGAGAGTTTGTCGACCGTGGTAAACATGAAATCCATCGGCATTTGTAACTCATTGTCGTGGGAGCCGTAGTACTCCTTGAGCTCATCGATGTTCGACGTCCAGGTTTCGCCGATGAGCACCGCGTCGGACTCGTCGGCGACTTTGCGCAACTTCTGCAAGACGTCATGCACTTCGGGGAGCTTGGTGTTGTACTTGTTCTCCAAATTCGGATCGCCCTGCTTGTTGGTACCTGGCAGCACCGGATCGTCGTTCAGCTTGGGGTCTTCGAAGAGCGTGTCTACGGCATCCAGACGGAAGCCGGAGACGCCGCGCTTGTACCACCAGCCGGTTGTGTCAAGCATAGCTTTCTCGACCGCGGGATTGCGCCAGTTCAGGTCAGGTTGCTCGGCATAAAAGTAATGATAGTAGTACTGCTTGGTGGCAGGATCGAATTTCCAGGCGGACCCACCGAAAGTCGAAATCCAGTTGTTGGGAGGTTGTCCCGGCCCTTTGCCGTCGCGCCAGATGTACCAGTCGCGATGTGACGACGTCCGCGATGATTTGGAATCGATAAACCAGGGGTGTTTGTCAGAGCTGTGATTTACGACAAAGTCCAGGATGATACGCACACCTTGTTGCTTCCCTTCTGCGACCATGTGGTCGAAGTCGGCGAGCGTTCCGTACATCGGGTCAACGTTCTCGTAGTCGGAGACGTCATATCCGAAATCCACCTGCGGCGAAGGAAAGCATGGGCTGATCCAGATAGCGTCCACACCCAGGTCGTGCAGGTAGGCCATCTTGGAAGTGATGCCTTTCAAATCGCCGATGCCGTCGTTGTTGCTGTCGGCATAGCTGCGGGGATAGATCTCATAGAAGACTGCGTGCTGCCACCACTGGTGGCCTTCGGCGTCGGTCGATTTGGTTTGCGCGACGATTGATAGCGAGCAACCGAGGACCAGTAGGAGCGAAAGAATCGGAAAACATCGCTTTGCCATAAAGAGTTGTCTCCTCAAAAAACTACCAGTTTGCGGATCTGCGGCTTTCCCCGATCATCGGAAAACTATATCCTTCGCTACGCTTGGGAACAAATCATAAGATTGAGTGATCATTTCGACCCGGCAAAATTCAGAACGACGTTTTGGTGGACATACGATTCTGGATTCGCCGGCGGAAAGCTAACCACCAACGTGGCTTGATCGACATTCTTGATAAGTCTACCTCCCTCGAGAGAGACAATCTGTGAGGGATTCCAGATGGACAGCTCATATGTTTTGCCGGCCAGTCCGGACAGGGACAAGGTCAGCTGTGTGCGGGCGGGATTCCAGGTTTCCGAAAGAACGCGCAGACGCTGGCTGGCGCTGCCGAGCGCGGGCAAGACGTTCGAGACGCTGACGCCGAAATCATTCTTCAGGCGAATGCGAAGCGTGCTGGTTGTCTGGGTCAGCGGGAATCTTATGGCGACGTGCTGATCGCTGGCGGTGGCGGCAACATGGAACGGCAGACTGCGGCCGTTCAGTTCGACCGATGCCACATCGGTTCGCGGGCTGAATGCTGGGTAGAAGTCGAACGTGCAATCGGAGCCGCTGCGCTTTACTTCCAGCGTCAAGAGTCCGGGCGCTCTTTGGTAATTGAAGGCTATGGTCGTAGATCCCACGCGCAGATTGTCCACGGAGAACGATCTCCACTCCGCCGGAACATGCGGTGCGAATGTAACCGCATGGCTGTGAGCATCGGTCTCAAGTCCGAGCATCCCGCGCAGGATTGGGGTGACCACCATGGCCGCCGACCAGATCTGGTGCGGAGAGCTAGTCGAGAGCGGTTGATAATAGTCGCCGGAGAGCACCTCGGTGACGTGACCGAGCGATCCATCGAGTGCGAGAAGGGCGTTGGACCGAAGATTGGTGTAGGCGGGGAGCGGTTGGTGGTAGCGATACTCGCCAACCGCGGCCCATCCGGTGAAGAGCGGCCACACGGAGCCGAAGTGGTATCCGCTGCCATTGTAAGAGGGAGAGCGGTTGGAAATGATGCGCATGCCCCAATCGGTCTGGTGATCTGCGTCCGCCAGTTGCTGGATTGTGGATTCGGACTTGTCTTCGTCGGTGACACCGAACCACATAGGGACGGTGGTCAGGACCGAGAGTTCATCCACGCGGCGATTCTGCCGATCGAGGGCGAAGGCAAACGCTTTTTTCTCCGGAGACCAGAAAGCCCGATTGAACGCGGGCTTCTGGCGATCGAAGGCGGCTTGCAGGTCTTTGCTTACGTCGTCCTTGCCGGTGAGTTTCGCGAGATTGGCGAGCGCGCGCAGAGCTTCGAGGCCGAGGCCGCTCTGGTAAAACTCGGTCTTCACAGGAAGTAGCGGGCCGCCTTCGACCCACCCATGGCCGAATCCGAAGTTCTGCGGAAAGTTCTGCGGGTCGTAGGTGGAACGCAGGAACTGATACGCCTTCCACAGGCTGTCCCATTTCTGGCGCGCAAAGTCGAGGTCGCCGCTACGAGAAACGTAATCGTTCGTCGCGATGATGTAGAGCGGCGTGGCGTCGGCGGAGGCGTAGCCATACGGATAGTCCTTGAACCAATCCACGAAACTTGCGCCTTGAGAGATTTCGTGCGGGATCTTGCCGTCGTCGCGCTGGAACTTGGCGATGAACTCGAGGGCGGTGCGACTGGTGGCAAAGTCGCCGATGGAGTTGAGGGCGAAAGATGTCCAGAAGGAATCGCGGCCGAAGAACCAGGCAAAGCCGGGACGCTGGCTGGTGCCCGAGGTTCGGTATCCTGCGACCAAGCCGGTGCCAAGGTCGGGATTAGTGACCAATCCCTGGATGGTGCTGATGCGCGACCAGTCATAAGCCTGCTGGAGCTGCGAGTCCGGGAGAGTGAGGTTCAGCGTGCGGTTTAGATAGTCGCGGTAGTACTGGGCGGAATCCCGCAGCAGGTCGGGATACGAAGTCGCCAGGCGCTGATAGTTGGCCTGCGCGTCGGCGAGTCCCTGGGTGGAGGCGGCAAGAACGATAATCTTGCTCGCTCTTCCCTTGCTGGTCACGCCGAGACGCAGAGAATTTTCGTTGTCCGAAGAATAGTTCGTCTGATATGCGAGTCGGGCGCTGGAGGCGGAGGGCGAACCAGCCATGGCGTAGAACTTTTTACGCTCCTCGCCAAATACAAACGCGTGCTGCGATTCGTCCCAGTTGAGAAATGTCCCTCCGAGGGCGGCGGGCCACTCGAGTTGAAAGTCGCCGACGAAGCCGGCCTCGATCTCCAGCGGCTGTTCAGTCTCGACATCGAGCAGAATCATCGCGCCGGGCTCGTGTACCGGAACGAAAAATGTTTCACGCACGGAGAAATTGTCGCCGGCGTAGATGAGCGTTGCAGATTCCGGGTGGACGATCAGGGTGCGAGCCAAGCTCTCAGCGGGCAGGGCGCGGCCGTCCACATGAAAGGTCAGGTGGAAGCCGCGAAAGATCTTCAGCGGATAAACCCAGGCTTCCATTTCTCCGCTTTCGTTGCCGAACAGACCGGCGCGCATTCCGACGACCGGAAGAAATTCCCAGGAGCGGACGGGGCGGGAGAGTTCGAGAGATGGCGGCGACTGCTCGGCGGCAACTGCCGGAGTCGAGACAAAGAGAAGGCACGACAGAACCGCGCAAGCGAAGGCAGCGAGACGTGCAGGAGGAGAGAGAGCGCTTCTCATTCTTTCAACGTCGCGCGAATGCGATGAGGTCTTCATTTTGAACCGACAGTCGACGACGCCAGCTTGCAAAGTGTTCAGGCACAAACTATAAGAATTCAGGGGCACAGTCCAGCACGAGCTGATTCCCGGGTATTCCCTCTTGCCTTTTTCACGCCGCGAACTGCTGAAGTCGCTGAGCCGGTCGACCCTCGTTCTGTCGCTGGAAAACGTTCTCGGGCTGGCACGTCCGCTGTGGGCGCAATCTGCGCCAGCGGCACCACGACCGGTTGAGCCACTGAAACCGGGCACTCCGCTCGGAGTAAGTTTCGTGGACGTCGGGCGCGCCGCGGGATTGAACGCCAAGACGATCTACGGCGGCGAGCATAAGAACAAGTATCTACTAGAGACCACCGGTTGCGGCGTCGCGTTTTACGATTACGATAACGACGGCTGGCTCGACATTTTCCTCGTGAATGGGACGCGGCTCGAGGGATTCCCGGCTGGGCAGGAACCGGTCTCACATCTGTTTAAGAACAATCGCGACGGCACCTTTACCGATGTCACGCTGAAAGCGGGACTGGCGCGCTCTGGCTGGGGCCAGGGCGTTTGCGTTGGCGACTACGATAACGACGGATGGGACGATTTGTTCGTTACGTACTTTGGGAAGGACTTGCTTTATCACAATAACGGCGACGGCACGTTCACCGATGTCAGCGAGAAGGCGGGCGTCGCGGGCAAAGGCAATCGCTGGAACACGGGTTGCGCCTTTGTGGACTATGACCGCGACGGGAAGCTTGATCTGTTCGTCGCAAATTACATTGACATGGATCTGAAGACCGCACCGGTGCCGGAGTCGGGGCCGTGCCTCTATAAGGGCGTGATGGTGGCATGCGGGCCGCCGGGATTGAATGGCGGGAAGAACATTCTTTATCACAACAATGGCGACGGCACGTTCACCGATGTTTCGGAGAGCGCTGGGATTTTAAAGGCGAATGGGACTTACGGGCTGGGCGTGCTTACCGCCGATCTCGACAATGACGGATGGCCCGACATCTATGTGGCCAATGATTCCACCGCGAGCGCCCTTTATCAGAATAAGAAGAACGGAAAATTTGTGGACATCGCGCTGGAAGCGGGTTGTGCGTTGAGTCCGGATGGCAAGCCGCAGGCGGGGATGGGGATTTCGGCTGCCGACTACGATCTGGATGGAAACCTCGACTTGGTGAAAACCAACTTCGCGGGAGACACGCCTTCGCTCTATCACAATCTTGGCGAAGCGAGTTTTGAAGATGCTACTTTCACGGCGGGCCTAGGCGCACACACGCAGTTCCTGGGCTGGGGCTGCGGGTTTTTCGATTTCGACAATGACGGCTGGCCCGACATTCTGATCTGCAACGGCCACGTGTACCCGGAAGTTGAACAGCTCAAGACCGAAGCGGGATACGCGCAGCGCAAACTGCTCTATCGCAATCTGCGCAACGGCCGGTTTGAAGATGTTTCTCTGCAAGCGGGGCCTGGAATTTCTGAGCCGATCGCGGCGCGTGGCTGCGCTTTTGGAGACTTCGACAATGACGGCGGTCTCGATATGGTGGTGAACCCGGTCAACGACTATCCGCAACTGGTGCGCTGTGATTCGCAGACGGGAAACAACTGGATCAAGGTACGGACGATCGGGACGAAATCGAACCGCAGCGGGATTGGAGCGCGACTAAAGTGCGTGACGCGTATGCCCGATGAAGCGAGGCTGCATCAGCAGATTGATGAAGTCCGCAGCGGAGGAGGTTATTTTTCGCAAAATGATTTGCGCGTTCACTTCGGCCTGGGAAAAGCGGGGAAAGTGGAACTGCTTGAGATTCGCTGGCCGAGCGGGAAGGTGGATACGCTCAAGGACATCAAGCCGAATCAGGTGATCTACGTCAAAGAGGCTGAAGGGATTGTGCGGACTATGCAGTTGCCGGCGGCGAAATGAAGGTCCTTGTATTTTATTTCGGCGGCTATTGAGATCAAAATCTTAACCACGGGGATCACAGAGGACACAGAGGACGGCCACAGAGGAACTTCACGGTTTTTTCTGCTCCGATGCTGCCGGAGTTCCCGATCCTTCTTTCAAGGTTTGGATCGAGTCGGCTGGCAAGTTATCAAAATGCTCCTGCAATCCGCTGGGCCAGCGGATCTGGACGGAATTCGCCTTGGTTGCCGAACCGAGGCCGAAGTGGACGCGCATGTCGCTGCTGGAGTTGTAACTTGATCCGCTGCGAACTTCGTCCACCAGGGTGCGCGCGCCGGCTGTGACCGAGATACGTGCGCCGATGCCGTCGCGGTTCGATTTCGTTCCTACAGTCCGAATGGCAATCCAGTGGTTAGCGGAGCGAACCTGGTTCACCAGGAGACTCGGTAGAGCATTCATATTCGTGATCACGGCTGAAATGCGGCCGTCGTTCCACAGATCGCCGACTGCGAGACCGCGTGACGAAGCCCGAGTATTGATGCCCGGACCGGCGCCGGCAGAGATGTCGACGAACGTGCCCTTACCTAGATTGTGGTAGAGGATGCGCGGCTCTTCGTAGTTACTCCCCAGATTGTTCTTGTCCACCTCCGGATAGACATGGCCATTCACGAGTAGAAGATCGGGCCAGCCGTCGTTGTCGAAGTCGAGAAACATCGTTCCCCACCCAAGATATTTCGTATACAGCCCGAGGCCTGCGGCCGTGGTCACGTCGTCGAAAGTACCGTCGCCGTTATTTCGGTAGAGCGTGGACGTATCGTCGGAGAAATTTGTTTTGAAAATGTCGAGGCGGCCATCGCCGTTGTAGTCGCCGATGGTAGAGCCCATGCCGGCCTGTTCGCGGCCGTCTTCATTGAACGCCGCTCCCGCAGTTACGCCGACGTCGGTGAAAGTGCCGTCGCGGTTATTGCGATAGAGAATGCTGGGAGTGCTGTCGCAGGCAACATAGATGTCGGGCCAGCCGTCGTCGTCGAAGTCGAGAGTCGAAACGCTGAAGGCATAATGGCCGTCGGTTCGGTCGATGTGGGCTTTCGCAGTGACGTCCTCGAACGTGCCGTCGCCGCGGTTGTGGTAGAGGATGTTCTTCGCGCTGGCGAGTCCGCGGGGGCCGCACATTACGGGCACTCCTTTCCACATGCAGGAAGCACGCTCGCCGGGAGCTGGCGCGGTCGCAAGGTCGAAGTCGACATAGTTGGCGATCATGAGATCGAGGTGGCCGTCACGGTCGTAGTCGACCCAGGCGCACCCTGTGCCCCACGCCTTGCCGGACCCCGCTACGCCCGCTTTCTCCGCCACCTCGCTGAAGACGCCGTTCTGATTGTGAAATAGCCGGTTCTTTCCGTAGTAGGTGACGTAGAGATCTTCCCATCCGTCGTTGTCATAATCGCCGACGCAAACGCCCTGGCCCCAGCCCGTCGCGCTCAGACCCGCTTTGACGGTCACGTCCGTGAACGTGCCGTCGTGGTTGTTGCGATAGAGATGATTGGTCGGAGCCTCGCCCGTGGGAAAACCTTCCAGGGTTGTGCCGTTCACCAGAAAAATGTCGGGCCAGCCGTCGTTATCGTAGTCGAAAATGGCGGCGCCGGTGCCGGTGGTTTCAATGATGAACTTCTTAGTGTCCTTGCCGCCGAACACGATTGGAGCGTTCAGGCCGGCTTTTTGGGCGACGTCGGTGAAGTAGGCGATTGCGTTCTGCGGAGGTTTGGCTTGTGCCTGAGCGGAGGCTACATGGCAGGAGAGCGCCACGACGACTACGGAAAAAGCCCACTGCGACGGGAGTGATCGAAATTGAGGAAACCGCGCCAGACTTATGACCCAAAATGCATAGTAGGGTGTATCGCGGAAGGGGTCAAGGCAGGTCTGCCTTCTTGGGACCACAGCTGCGGCGTGACAGGGACATAGTAAGATTTGCGAAGCGCTTGGCGTCCAATTTGATGTTAACTCCTGACTGACGAGCACGTCCTTGATTCTTGCCGCTGTTCACCGAATTCGAATCCCGGAGATTGTGTTTCTTCTAATAACCGCAATCGCCCTGCCCGCAATTGCGCAGAACGCAACTTCGCAGAAGAAGACAGACAACCCGGCGGTTGACGCCCTCTACAACCAAGGCATCCGATCCTTGCAAAAGGGCGATCTGGTGGCGGCACGCGCCGCTTTCCAAAAAGTTGTGAGACTCGCGCCGAATGCGCCGGAGGGACACAACTCGCTCGGCTGGGTACTGCTAAAAACCGGCAACCCGGACGAGGCAGTCGCGGAACTCCGAGTCGCGGTGAAGTTGAAGCCGGACTTCGTGCAGGCGCACATCAATCTTGCCAACGCGTTGGCAGCAAGACGGAATAGCGAAGGTGCAATCGAAAGTGCGATTGAAGCTGCGATGACCGAGGCGCGCATCGCAGTGAAACTGGCTCCATCCAACAGCGAAGCCCATCGCACACTCGGGCGCCTGCTGAGCTTCCGGCAGGACTTGCCCGGCGCGATCAGCGAATTGCATCGCGCGGTGGAACTCAACCCGGCTCAGCCTGATCCGCACGACGAACTGGGAGTGCTCCTCACGCAGAATTCGCAACTGGATCAAGCCGCAGCCGAATTTTCCGAGGCGCTTCGCTTGCAACCGAATTTCGCGGCTGCAAAATTGCATCTAGGCGTGCTGCGGTGGCAGCAACGCTCCTTCGAAGAAGCCCAACAGCTGTTACAGAGCGCGGTCGGACTTACTCCCGAAAGCGCGGATGCGCACTACTACCTGGCACGCGTTCTCGCCGATAAGGGTGACCACGACGGCGCGGTTCGTGAGTTCCAGGCCGCGGTCAAGTTGCGGCCGAATTTCAGCGACGCGCAGACACAGCTCGGTTTGTTGCTTCAACGACAAGGCGACGCGGTCGGGGCGGTTGCGGCATTTCGTCAAGTGGTCGTGGCACAGCCTGAGAGTGCCGATGCTCACAATAACCTTGGCCTGGCGCTGATCCAAGTCGGGGATGCGCCGGGTTCCATTCCGGAATTCCAGGCGGCACTGCGGATCAAGCCGGATGACATCGACTATCGCGGCAATCTGGGCATTGCGTACCTGCAGAGGACTGATTTCGACGCTGCCATCGGCGAATTTCAAACCGCACTGCGCGCAGCTCCGGACGATGCCACCTTGCATTACAACCTGGGCCTGGCATTGAAGCTCAAGGACCAGTTGCCGGCCGCCGTCGCCGAATTTCAAAAAGCCGCAAAGCTCGATCCTGGCCAAGCGGACGTCCGCTACACGTTGGGCGTCACGCTTTGGCAGCAAGGAGAATTTGCCCGCGCGATCGAGGAATTGCAAGCTGCGATCAAGGTCCGTCCCGATTACGCGGAGGCATACTACACGCTGGGAACAGTTCTGAAACAGCAGGGAAACTTACAAGAGGCGTCAACCGCGCTGCGGGAAGCGATCCGGCTGCAACCGGATTTTGCGGGCGCTCACACCACGCTCAGTGGCGTGTTGCGCCAGCTCGGAAATACAGAAGGCGCGGCCGCAGAGAGCAAGCTGGGAGCGGAGATGGCGAAAAGCGCAAATGCTCTGCAAGCGGCGACATTCTCGACTAACTCAGGACGACGATTGCTGAATGCTGGAGATCTGGATGGAGCGATCTCGCAGTTTCGGGGCGCCATCCAGCAAGCGCCCAATTACGCCCTAGCCCATTTCTATCTGGGCCAGGCACTGCTAAGGAAAGGGTTATCGAAAGAAGCAAATTATGAATTTCAGAAGGCGTCCGACTTAGATCCTCAGGTCAAAGGCTCACAACCCTAAGCCGGCACGGGCGAATTCGTCGATTTTGAGGTCGGGAAAGTACATCCGAAAAACTGTATCCAATCAACCTCGACCTACCAAGTTCCATATTCTTGATTCGACGCACTTTAACCCTTGACAACCAAGCTTGTTGCCATTAACTTGCTTGCAAATCTGATGTCAATAGTATTTTTGTATGAGTGGCCCGCGAAGCCTTACTCATGAAGGCAACGCGTTTCGGCCCTTGTAGCGCCGGAGGAACCTAGTTGAGTTCGAACAGTACCAAACGTAGTCAGCTGCGAGTCTATTGGACGCCAACGCCAGCGGTCTGCGCTTCCTGCTCTCCGGAACACTTCCCATTGAAATACCCAACTGCGGGTGCCCCAGTTCGACCCAAACCTTCGACCCAACCTTCGACCCAACCAAAGAGACACGCGGAGACGAAAATGACTAAGCAAGTTATGATCGCTGGCGTAGTAATGCTGTGTATCAGTCTGGCCCTGTTCACTACACCCGCTGCGCAAGCACAGGCGGTGTACGGCAGCATCATTGGCACGGTCACTGACCCGCAAGGTGCGGCGGTCGCGAATGCCAAGGTGACAGTCCTCGATCAGCGCAAAGGTACGTCGGACACGACGACCACCAACGAGAGCGGGAACTATTCCGTCACCCACTTGATTCCGGATGTGTACACCGTTCGCGTCGAGGCGCCCGGGTTCAAGGCCAGTGAACAAAAGGATGTGATTGTCTCCGCTGACGCCGCTGCGAACGTACCCATGCAGTTCCAGGTGGGCGGCACGTCTGAGACCGTGGAGGTCACCGCCGAGGCTCCGCAGCTTAAGACCGACCGCGCCGAGGTGGCGACAGAGTTCAATGCGAAGCAGGTTGCGGATATGCCCATCCTCAACCGCAACTTCACAACCTTACAGCTTATGGCTCCGGGTTCACAGTTGATGGGATGGGGCCACGCGGCTACGGAAAATCCCCAGCAAAGCCAGCAGATCGTGACGCAGGGCCAGCACTTCAGCGGCACTGCCTTCGAACTCGATGGAACCGACAACCAGGATCCGATCCTTGGCATCATCGTGGTCAATCCCAACCTGGACGCGGTAACGGAAGCCAAAGTAGCGTTGCAGAATTATGACGCCGAGTTCGGCAAGGCGGTAGGCAGCGTAGTAACGGCACAGACCAAGTCAGGGAGCAATGAGATTCACGGCAGCGGATTCTATTTCCGCCGTTCTGACGCCCAACAGGCACGTGATCCCTTCGCGCAGGGGCCCAATCAGGCCAATCCGATAACGCATCGTCTGCTTCCAGCGGCACGTTGGCAGCAGTATGGCGGCACCATCGGTGGCGCGATTATTAAGAACAAGTTGTTCTACTTCGGCGATTACCAGGGCACACGGCAAAATTATGGCGTTAGCGGTGTGTTCACGGTCCCGACGGCAAACGTTCGATCGACATGCACGCCGACCAACACTACTGGAGCAAAAGCTAATTACTGCGATCTGAGCGAGTACATTGGAACAGCTACTGGCGGAGGTATTATTTTTGATCCGGCTACCGGCGACTTAACCGGCGCCAACCGCACACGGTTTTGTGGCCCCTTGGGTTGTACTGCAGAGCCGAACTGGATTCCGTTGACCGCGGCTGCCGCCGCCGCTGAGCCGGTTGGGCCCGGTGGTCCCGTCAAAAGCATAGCGTCCCTTGCCGCGATGAACGTCTTGGCGGCGCTTCCTGCTCCGCAACTGACAGGTGTTACCAGTAATTTTACCGGTTCCGGCTCCGGCCCGTTCAAGCAGGACAGCTTCGACACTCGAATCGATTACACGGCCACCTCAAGCGTGAACGTCTTCGGGCGGTTCAGCCTCGATTACTTCAAACTATCGGGCAAGGGCCTGCTTGGCCAGTTGGGGGGACCCGGTGACGGAGGTGGCAGCATCGCCCCGGGATTGGCCGGCAGTTCCATCGTCCACAACTACAGCTTGTCCGCCGGACTGACCAAAACCATCAGCAGCACATTACTGACAGACGTCCGCTTCGGCTGGTTCAAATACAATCCGGTAACGCAAAAGCCCGACGGGGGTCAGCCCATGACGGCGTTCGGGATCCCCGGTGCAAATACGAGTGACCCGAAAACTAACGGTTTGGGTTTCTTCTCCCTGGGAGGTGATCCAATCTCCGGTCAGGGTTGTGCTGCAAATAATGGCGGCGCTGGCTGCATCGTTTCAAGCTTCGGTGATGGCCTTGGCCCCGCCCGCTGCAATTGCCCACTGACGGAAAGCGAGCAGCAGTTTCAATTCGTGAACAACTGGACCAAGACAAGAGGCAACCACATAATCAAGGTTGGTGCTGACATTCGCTACGCCAAGAACTTGCGAATTCCCAGCGACAACAACCGAACCGGGGAATACAACTTCAGCCCCGAAGCTACGGCGGACTTCAGCGCTACACCAGGAGGTAACGGTCTGGATGTGGCGACTTTCATCCTGGGGGATGTCACCCAGTTCCAACGTTACGTCAACAACCCTGCCGTTACTCCCCCGGGAGAGCGGCAAAAGCGCTGGTTCTTCTATGGACAGGATACGTGGCGAGCAAACTCGAAATTAACCATTAACTACGGGCTGCGCTGGGAAATCTATTTCCCCGAAACAGTCACCGCGAAAGGTGGCGGCGGCTTTGCCAACATTACCGATCTCGGTGGAACCGGCGCCATCCGCGTCGCTGGTTACGGCGGGATTGGATCCAACGGCAACGTGAAGAACTATTGGCATGCATTCGCGCCCCGGCTCGGGATCGCGTACCAGGTGACCCCGAAAACCGTGGTTCGGATGGGCTATGGCCGCAGCTACGACATTGGCGTGTTCGGCTCCAATTTCGGACATACGGTCACACAAAACCTGCCTGTGTTGCTGAAACAGAACTACGATGCCAGCAACTTCATAACCGGCGCGTCCGGTAATCACGTCACTCTCTTCAAATTGGATGCCGGGCCGAACTCGATTCCCGGCATTGATCCGGCAACCGCTTTCCCTGCAATTCCCTCCAATGGAATCTTCCCCTTCAGTTCGCTCGGCGGAACGATCTCCGGCGTGCACATCCGGCCGCCCAGCCAGGTTCTGCCACGAGTTGACGCCTATAACGCCACGGTTCAGCGTCAGTTGACCAGCAGCATTTCGTTGGAAGTTGCTTATGTCGGAAGCAAGGGCACGCACGGGTTCACCGGCAACAACCCGAATTACGACGTGAATCCGGTTTCCATGGCGCTATATGGCGTCATTGATCCCCTCACGTGCACGCCTGGACCTTGCCAAACCTACTCCCAGAACCTGCGCCGCCCACTCTGCAGGCCTATCTTGGCGACCGATACCTGCACGGGAATCACCTACGACCTCGGCAACTACTACGGCAATGACGCCGCCAGCACCTACAATGCGTTCGAGGTGAAGGTGGAGAAGCGGTTCGCGAGGGGCCTGCAATTCATCTCTCACTACACCTATTCCCACGCTGACGGCTACGATGGCCAATACTATCCGATCGATCACAAGATCGCGTGGGGCCCGGTGGACTTCAACCGCAACCACATGTTTGTCTTCAGTCCGGTCTACGAACTGCCCTTCGGTAAAGGCAAACAGTTCATGGGTGACGCCAGCCGTGCCATGGACTACGTGGTCGGGGGATGGGAAGTGACCAACAATACCAGTTGGGGTAGCGGTCTGCCCTGGACTCCTGGCTTCTCGAACTGCGGCGGTGAACAAGACGTGGGTGTCTGCCGTCCGGACAGGGGTGTCGGTTCATTCCATACCGGAGTCTCTGGGAATATTGACCCGGTTCACCATAACCTGACGTTTTACACGCCGGTTCCGGACATAACGAATCCGGCGAATCCTCCTGGCCCATTTGCCGATCCGACGAAAGGGCATCTGGGTAATATCCAGCGCAACTCGTACCATGGACCGAGGGCTTTCACCTCTGACCTGTCGATCGTGAAAAAGATCCCGGTCTTCGAGCGGCTCAACGTGCAGTTTCGGACCGATTTCTTTAACATGTTCAACCACCCGGTTTACTCAAACCCCAACACCACTATCGACGGCACAGGCACCAACGATGGCAAGATCACCGGCCTTCAGTTTGGTTACCCGATGCGTCAGATCCAGTTTGCGTTGCGGTTCGACTTCTAAGCCTGACGCAAGGAAGGGTTCTTCTGAGGGAGTCTGGTTTAGACTCCCTCTTTTTTTGTGCTCTAATTGTGGGCGTATCCTTCAGGGTGAGTCTTTGATATCTGTGCTCAAACCTCTGCTGGCCTTGCTTGTGGTCGCAACGATTTGCTCAGGACAGGAGACGAAAGACTCGACGTCCACCCCACCAACCTCAACCCAAGCCCCGCTCTCCGAGTTTATCTCTGCTGAGCTGCTGCTTCACCAAGGCAAATACGACGAAGCGATCGCGGAACTGCAAACTTTAGCCGCTAGAAACCCGCCCCCGAAAAACATCGCCCGGGAGTTGGGATCCGCTTATTACCAAAAAGGCGACTACCTGAAAGCGGCGGAGTACCTGAAGAAAGTTCAAGCCGAAGACCCTCACGACAACGAATCGATTCAGTTGCTCGGTCTTTCTTATTACCTCGCCGGCCGCCTGACAGATGCTATCCCGTATCTTGAGAAAGTCCAGTCCTGGTTTCCGCGCGCCAATGTGGATGCAGCGTACATTCTCGGGATCTGCTACATCCAGACAAAGGATTACCCCAAGGCGCGCGCGGCGTTCGCTCGTATGTTCGATGTGCCTGCAGATTCGGCGGCCGGATACCTGTTTACGGCGCGCATGTTGCTGCGGCAGGAATTCGATCCAGTAGCGGAAGAATATGCGCTGAAGGCGACGACGCTCGATCCAAAAATGCCCGGCGCGCACCTCATGCTCGGGGAGTTGTATCTCTATAAATCGCGCGTTCCCGAGGCGATCGAGCAGTTCCAGAAAGAACTTACTCTGAATCCTGCCAGCGCAGCTGCGTATTACAAGCTGGCCGATGCCTACTCTCGAATACAGAAATACGATGACGCCGAACGATTATTGCAGCGGTCGATCTGGTTGGACGCTACTTCGACCGGACCGTACATCCTGATGGGCAAGGTTCTGGAGAAAAAGGGCGAGTTCGAACTGGCCGTGCGGGCGCTACGCCACGCGGCTGCCATGGACCCAAACAATCCCATGACACACCATCTGCTGGGACAGACCTATCGCGACATGGGAAGGAAGGAAGAAGCCGAGACGGAGTTGAGGATGGCGGAGCAATTGCAAAACAAGCAGGATCCACATCCCTGAGCGCTGCTGTCGATCGAAGCTTGCTGGTGGAGAGCTGGGCGTCCCCGCCCGGCCTGACGGGCGAGACGCCCGTCGCTCCATCTTATAAATACTCATCGCTCGGTCACGGTGCCAGCGATTCTGCTTTGTCTTTTGGCAGAGCGTGCAGTAGTTCGAGAAAGGCGCCATTGGTCCAGCCGAAGCCGACAACATTTTCCTGATATCCCACTGTCACCTGGGATTCCGAAGAGCGGGTGACCACGTTGTACTTTTCTCGGATGGTGCCGTCGCGCTGAAAGTTCTCGATCACAGTGGACAGGAACTTGTACGAAAGGCGATCGGCTTCGGCGTTGTAGCCGTAACGCCGCAATCCCTGGATGGCCAGGAGTTCAACCGGAGCCCAGCCGTAAGGGTAATCCCATTGCGCGCCGGAATTTTCGGGACTCATGGCTAGTCCTCCGGGCTGCTCGAAGACGGGCAAGTTCTTTACGACGGCCGCAGCTTGCTCCGGCGTCGCCAGGCCTGCCCACAGCGGATAATAAGTCGTGAGGTAGCGATAGCTCGATTTCTTGCCGCCGGTAAAGTCGTAGTCGAAGAAGAAACCGCGGTCTCCATCCCAGAGATATTGCTGCATGCGACGCTTGCGCGCCTCCGCCCGCTCTTTCCAGGCTTTGGCTTCGGACGTCTTGCCGATCGACACGCTGATCTGATCCATGTCTGTTTCCGTTTTGTAAAGCAGGCTGTTCAAGCAGACGGGAGCGTAGTGATGGGTGGCCGATCCATAGGCTCCGAAGCGGAAGGATATGTCGAAGCCGGACTCGCGCATGGAGCGGTCGCCCTTGTAGTAGTCGGCGCTGAGACGGACCACACGCTTAGGCTCGCACTCCGGGTGTGCCATGGTCGTCGCGACGTCGCAGACGGTGATGCCATAGCTCGACCCGGGGGCGGCGGCGGCTTGCCTTCGCTCTTGCTTAACCGAGTCCGGAGGAACCAAGTCTTGTTCAACCAGATAGTGATCGGCTTGATCGGGATGAACCATGAAATAGCTGACTACCTTGCGGTAAAAGCCGCCCTCGTCCTGCAAGCCCTCGGCGGGCGGGCCCTCGCCAAAATCGTAGTAACGCGCGAGTAAGGTTGCGCCGGCAAGATGCGGATCACGAGTCCACATGGAGTAGTCTTTTTCCAGATACGAGTATGCCCGCGCCAGCCATGCGGGATCGGCGTGACCTGCCCGTTTCTCGGCGTCATAGACGGCCAGTACCATCGAACTCAGAAAGGGCGGCTGGGAACGGGTCAGATAATAAGTCCGATTCGCGTTCAGCAGAGCGCCGTAGTTTTCGATTTCGAAGAAAAAGTTTTCGACCATGCCACGGGCGAGGTCGGTCCGGCCATCGCGCAGCAGACCCAGGATGATGAAGTAGCTGTCCCAGCCGTACATTTCGTTGAAACGTCCGCCGGGCACCACGTACTTGTTCTCCAGATAGAGCAGACCGTGGGGATGGATTGCGTTGGTGTCGATTTCGCCGAGTTGATGAATTGGCTTGGGCAGGTGCTCAATGTCAACGTTGCACACGGTGTGAAGTTTTTCAACGGCAGGCGGGGCCGCGAATCCCGCTGGGAGATAGATTACCGGATTGACCTTCATTTTGGGATCGACCACCGAGGCGCAATCCGTCATGGAACGCGTGAGGTTGTCCCAACCTGCGGAAATGTATTGGCGGATCGACGCGGGGCCGGGTGCGGGCTTTTTCTGTTCCTGGGCCAGAGCGCCTGGCGAGCAGGCGAACAGAAGCAGGAGGAACATCAGTGGCAAGGAGAGTCTTCTATTGTTCATGGTTGTCGGCAGCCAACATCATAACGCCGATGGGCAGGTTTGCTCATGACATTCGCATCGCAGCGGAATTCCGCCCTCCTGGTTACAGCGAGACGCTTTTAATCATCGGTTTCTTCTGTATGATAATCGTCTATCACCAGATGGATTCCTAACCAGGACGGCTTGAGAAATGAGGAAATGTACGCGTTACTACTGCTCTGTACTCTCGTCTCTTTTTCTTTTCTTCTTGTTCGCTGCGACTCTCTCCCTCCAGGGACAAAGTGGTCTAGTGGGCTCCACGACCGTCCAACTGAACCACCTCACATCTTTTTCCGCACTGCCCAACGGAATCGATCTGCGAGATGGCGATGCCCGCATGCAAATCGTCGCGTTGCGCGAAGACGTCGTGCGCATTCGGGTGTCGCGCTCCAATGAGCTTGCCGAAGACGCATCCTGGGCGGTCCTCAAAGAGGCGAGAGAGAGTCGTGTCGCCGTGACGCCATCCAATACTCGGGACGCCGTCGGCTTCCAGACAGGAGTCCTCCGGGTCTCCTTAAGCCGCCAAACCTTCGCGCTAACGATCTCCGACCGCGACGGCAACATTCTTCAACAGGACGTACGGCCCATCGAGTTCTATGGCGATTCCTTTCGTGTCTACAAGGCGATGCCAATAGATGAGCACTACTTCGGCTTGGGAGACAAGCCCGGCCCGCTGGATCGGCGCGACCAGGCATTCACATTGTGGAACACCGATGCCTATAGCTTCCAGGAATCCACCGATCCCATTTACAAGAGTATTCCTTACTTCCTGACGTTCCGGGCTGGCCGCGCGCTGGGAGTCTTCGTCGATAATACCTGGCGCAGTAACTTTGACTTTGGCAAGCAGCTACCAAGTGTCTATTCCTTCGGCGCTGTGAGCGGACCGTTGAATTACTACGTCTTTTACGGACCTACTCCGAAGCACGTAGTAGAAACTTATGCATGGCTGACTGGAACCATGCCACTTCCTCCTATCTGGAGTCTTGGATATCAACAGTCGCGTTACAGTTACTCACCGCAGTCGCGAGTGATCGAAGTCGCGGACCGTTTGAGAGCGGATCATATCCCCGCCGACGTTATTTATCTGGATATCGACTACCAGCAGCAGAACCGCCCGTTCACCGTAGATCGCGAACGTTTTCCTGATTTTCCCGGAATGATCTCGCAACTTAAGTCAAAGAACTTCCACACGGTCGTCATTACGGATCTGCATATCGCCAACTTCCCCGGTCACGGCTACTCGCCCTACGACACCGGCATTGCCGGCGACCACTTTGTGAAGAATCCCGACGGCGCCATCTATTCCGGCGCCGTGTGGCCAGGCCCCAGCGTCTTCCCGGACTTTACGCGTGCGCAGACCCGCGACTGGTGGGGCACGCTCTATCGGGACTTTTCAAAGATGGGCGTTGCCGGCTTTTGGAATGACATGAATGAACCGTCAGTCTTCAACACTCCGACGAAGACGATGCCCGAAGACGTGGTGCACCGCATCGATGAACCCGGATTCGTGAAGCGTACGGCGCGTCATGCGGAGATTCACAATGTGTACGGGATGGAAAACTCGCGAGCTACGTTCGATGGGTTGAAGCAGCTCAATCCGGATTTGCGGCCGTTCGTGCTGACCCGCGCCAGCTACGCCGGCGGACAGCGCTATGCCGCGACCTGGACCGGCGACAACAGTGCCACGTGGAATCATCTTCGCCTGACAACACCGATGCTCGAGAACCTGGGTCTGAGTGGTTTTGCGTTGAGTGGAGCCGACGTCGGCGGGTTCGCAGGAACGCCGCAACAGGATTTGCTCACAAAATGGCTTGAGATTTCCGCGTTCCAGCCCATTGATCGGGATCATGCCGAGAAGGGGACCGGCGACCATGAACCATGGGTCGGCGGCGCGGAGGCTGAATCGATCCGCAGACGATTTATCGAAGAACGCTACCGGCTGATGCCATACCTCTACACGCTTGCAGAAGAAGCATCGCGCACGGGGATCCCGATCGAGCGGCCGCTCTTTCTTGAATTTCCCGATGCTGCGAGCGACCATCATCCGCTGGACATCGATGGTCAGGCAGCTGGAGAGTTTCTTCTCGGCCCTGACATCCTTGTAGCATCCCCGCCCTATCCGGACAAACTCGATAACTATGGCATCGAGTTTCCATCGGCTAGCTGGTACGACTACTGGACTGGGCAGCTTGTAAAGAAGCCCGTGCCAGTGGCTCCGACCCCCAACGCTCCAGCGAGTCCAGCCGATCTCGTGCTGCTCAGAACCTGGATACACCCAGAACTCGCGTCCCTGCCAGTGTTTGTACGCGCGGGAGCGATTCTGCCGATCGCACCCCTGGTCCAAAGTACAAATGAAACGCCCCAAGGTCCCCTTACCCTGCGCGTCTACGCAGGCGATGCGTGTGGCGGGCACCTCTATTTGGACGATGGAAAAACTTACGATTACAAAAAGGGTGTCAATCTGCGCATGGACTTCGACTGCGAGGTAACCGCCGATGGCTTGCGGCTCCGTCTGGGAGATCATAAAGGATCCTACCCCGCATGGTGGCAGCAGATTAGCGTCGAGATCTATGGTTGGTCGCCGCGCAAACACACAGCCCGCCTCGATGGCCGCAGTATCGACGCAGCAATCGGCTCATCCTCGGGCAAGTTGGTTCTTACGATCCCAGACAGCGGACGAGGGGCGACGTTAGAGCTCGAGTAAGCTGCACCTAGCGGACTAACGCCGCCCAGCGGATCCGAGAATCGGCGTGCTCCGGGAACGACGTGCCATCGGCCGCCGGGTTTCGGTAACCGCAGCGTCCAGCCGAGCCCCGACATCGGCGAAGACGGATGTGGGACCGTTCCAGCGTAACTCGTCCACGTCGTCGAAGAGATTTATATCGGTCCGGAGCGTGGCGAGCGTGCGAAAGAGCAATGCGCGGTCCCGCTCGCGGGAGAGTGTATCTGCGAGAGCACCTGCGTTGGCGACGTTCACATGCCACTCACGCCAGTCTATTGGGACATCTTCCAGATGGACAAACTTTGAGAGAACGGCGGCTGATGACTTCGCACCCCAGCCCTTCAGTCCCGGGTAGCCATCTGCGGCATCGCCCACCAAAGCCAGATAGTCGGGGATCGATGCCGGAGACACGCCATACTTTTGAATTACGCCCGCTTCATTTATGGTAGCGCGCGTTCGGCGATTCAGCTGCACGACGCGCGTGCCCCTCACACATTGGGCGAGGTCCTTGTCCGGTGTGCAGATAATCACCCCTTCGACACGAGCGTCTCGAGCGGCCGTACCTGCCGCAGCAGCTAGAGCGTCGTCGGCCTCGAACTCAACCATCGGCCAGACAATGATGCCCGCCGCCGAGAGGACGTCCTCGAGCAGCGGAAATTGCGCCAACAGGTCGGGCTCGATGCCTTCGCCCGTTTTGTAGCCAGACCACAAACTGTTGCGAAAGGATTCGATAACATGATCGGTGGCAACAGCGATGTGCGTAGCGCCGCCCTTCACCATGCCCAGAACTGAGGCAAGAACGCCTCGGACCGCAGCGACCTCCCGCCCATCCGAATCCCTGGCGGACGGAAGCGCGTAGTAGTGCCGGAACAACTCGTATGTGCCGTCGACCAGATAGATGTCCAACCCGCTGCTCCAAAAACAAACGTATAGGACCAGTAAAGGCTCAATCAACCAATCAACTACCGCTACCAGAGTCGATACTGCCTGCCTCCCGCACAAATTCGGAATCGCCAGCGAGTACAGTTCGGCGTTAGCGGACGAATCGCACTACCTCGGTGACGGCCGGCTCCTCCCCATTTTGTTTGGATGGTCCCACGTCATTGCCAACCGGCGCGGCATCACCCTCCCCCGGTGCGAGAAACAGATTGCTTTCCAGACCATGCTGCTTGGTGTACAGCTCGAAATAACGTCCGCGCAGCGCATAGAGTTGTTCGTGAGTGCCGCGTTCGACAATCTGTCCCTGCTCGACCACCAGAATCTGATCGGCGCGCCGAATAGTCGACAAGCGGTGCGCGATCACAAAGGTCGTGCGGCCCTGCATCAGGTAGGAGAGCCCTTGCTGAATCATCTGCTCGGATTCGGAATCGAGGCTGGAGGTGGCCTCGTCCAGAATCAGAATGCGGGGTTCAGCCAGAATGGCGCGTGCAATCGAGATCCGCTGCCGCTGCCCGCCCGATAGCTTCACGCCGCGCTCACCGACAATGGTGTTGTACTTGTCCCCAAAGCTCTCCGCAAATTCATCGACCCGCGCAATCCGGCATGCACGCCTCACGGCTTCTTCGCTGGCATCAGGCCGGGAGAAGGCGACATTCTCGCGGATGGTACCGTCAAACAGAAATGATTCCTGCAACACAACTCCAAGTTGGGTTCGGTACGAATCGAGCCGCACCGTGCTCAGGTCGATGCCGTCGACCAGGACCTTGCCCGCGGTCGGAACGTAGAACGCAGAAATCAGTCCGATGGTCGTCGATTTGCCGGACCCCGACGATCCAACCAATGCTGTCACCGTGCCCGGGGCAGCGTGGAACGATACGTCGTTCAGCACAGTGCGGACGCCATCGTAGCTAAAGCTGACCGCTTCGAAATCAATGTTGCCCTCGATGGGCGGCAAAGTGACGGTGCGCCGAGGGTCTCTGTCCTCTGCAGGTTCTATCAGGATTTCCTGCGTACGTTCCAGTCCAGCCAGCGCTTCGGTAATCTGCGTGCCGATCTGAACAATCTGCATAATGGGCGCGATGAGGAAGCCCATGAACAAGGTGTAGGTAAAAAAGCCGCCAATCGTCAGCGCCCCGGCCAGAATCTGCTTCGCGCCGACAAACATAATGACGGCGCCCACCACGCCCAGCAGCACGCTTGCCGAAAGCCCCATGACAGAGGTCGCAGTCAGCGAGCGCATCACGTTATCGAGCAGCCGTATCACGCCACGCGAGAAAACCTTTTCCTCCCGGTCCTCGGCGTGGTAGCCCTTCACAACCCGCACGCCCCCAAGAGATTCCGACAAACGCCCAGTAACCTCGGCGTTGATTTTGCCGCGCTCGCGAAAGATCGGCCGGATCGTCTGGAACGCTTTTTTCAAAGCGAGCCCGAAACAGAGCAGGAAGCCGAACGCGAGTACCGTCATCAGCGTGCTGATTCGGAACAGAACAACCAGAGCGATCCCTGCGGTGAGCAGTCCCCCGACAAGGTCCACCAGTCCGGTGCCGACCAGGTTGCGTACACCTTCCACGTCGGTCATGATGCGCGACACCAACACTCCGCTTTTAGTCGAATCATGAAATGAGACCGACAACCGTCCGATATGAGCTTGCACCTTCTGCCGAAGCTCAGCGATCAGGCGTTGGGCAGCCTTGGAGAGCAATTGCGTAAGCGCGAACGAAGTAATTCCCTGAATCACAGTTGCCAGCAATACTCCAAGGACCAGTGGCTTGAGCAGTTGAATGTTGCGCTTGATGATCACGCTATCGATCAGGTATCTGGTGGAATAAGGCAGCACCAGAGACGCCACCCGATTAATCGCCATCAAGACGAAACCAACCGCGAGCAACCCGCGACGCGGGCGGACTAGTTCCCACACTAGAGGCAGAACCGCGCGCAGTTGAGGTCCAGAGGCCCCGCTGCGGGCCTTCGAATGAGCATTCACCATTCTTGATTAGAACACGGCCTGTCCTAGAGGGGTTCAATTTGTGGGCCGGCGTTGCTTCGCAGAACCGCGAGAGAGCTACTTCCCTGCGGCAAACACACGCGAATGAAACATTAATGCTTCACCGAGGTGGGCCAGAAAATATCCGGCGTCGTGGTTGCCGGGATAGAGGTGATATTCGTGTTGGATGCTTTCCGCCTGGAGTTGGCGATGGAGTTCCGCGGCTCCTTTATCGAATCCGAATTCATCCTCACGGCCGCAGTTAAAATAGACGGACAACCCTAGATTCCGTATCGCTGCCCGGTTCTGCTTCGCAAGGACGAAGGGACTGTTCTGGTTCCAGTGATGGAGGTCAACGGGATTTCCGAACACCGCTCCCAATAGCCCACTGAGCGGTGTTGGCATCGGCATGGTCTCAGTCGGTCGCGGCGATTCTGTGATGAGCGCGGCACTCTGCGCACTGACCGATGAAAATAGTTCCGGATAAGCAAAAGCAAACCGAAGCGCACCGTATCCGCCCATCGACACCCCGGTAATCGCTCGTGCGGAGCGCTCGCGGCGAATCGAGTAATGCGCCTCGATATAAGGAAGGAATTCGCGGATGAAGAAATCGCTGTAACGCACTCGGCCATCGGCGGAGTTGATGAAGAAGGTGCGCTTTCCTTCAGGCGCGACTACCAGAAAATCGGAGATTTGTCTTTTTTGGCGGAGGTCTTCGATCAAGTCCCATCCCCCGCTTTTGAACAGAGTCTGTTCGTTATCGCCGAGGCCATGGAGAAAATAAAGCACCGGATAACGCCGCGGAAAGTGGCCGGCAGTGGCGGCGTCGTAGGCGGATGGCAACATAACACAGTAATGAACGGTTTCACCGAGGATGCGGCTTTGCAGCGCGCTGCAATCGATGCGGCCCTGAGCGGGGGCTTGCTTGAGCAGAAGCGGAACCAGAAATAGCGTGAGCCATCGCAGACAGCGGCGCATAAGACGAGTTTACTCGTAGCGCAGGGCCTGCACGGGATCAAGACGAGCGGCTCGGGACGCCGGGTATAGCCCCGATAGCAGACTGACGACAATGGAAAAAGTGATCGCGCTGAGAACGAGCCACAGCGGCACTGACCAGATCTGTGCCGGAGGAAAATGTTGGCGTTCGAGATAAATGTTCGTTCCGAAATTGATAAGGCGTCCGATCGCCCAACCGAGTGTGACTCCGACTGCGCCGCCGACGAGACCCATGGCGCCCGCTTCGGCGAAGAACAACCCGCGCACGTCAGCATCACTGGCACCGAGAGCCTTCATGATTCCGATTTCGCGCCGGCGTTCGAGGATCGCCATCACCAGCGTATTCACGATGCCAATGGAAGCGACGGCCAAGGCCAGGCTGCCGAAGATCGCGAGGAACCCGTCGAGCACGGCAA
>Ga0185299_10001804_pt1 | contig 37445 bp, 30 predicted proteins | sample PaiPotPPA55metaG_FD_128002 | JGI IMG/M metagenome (GOLD analysis project Ga0185299, IMG submission 128002) | Iron sulfur acid spring bacterial and archeal communities from Banff, Canada, to study Microbial Dark Matter (Phase II) - Paint Pots PPA... ...
CCCGTTGCTGTTTAACCATTCTAGCCGGGTCTATTATTTCGGCGCTCTAGCCGGTAAGCGCCGGGGCCTGAAATTTGATCCAGAATTACTTTACGTCGGCGCCATGTTTCACGACATGGGATTAACCCATCATCATAGCAGCGCGAACGAGCGCTTCGAAGTCGATGGCGCGAATGCGGCTCGCGATTTCCTACGTCGCCATGGGATCGCGCAAGCGGATATCGATATCGTCTGGACAGCCATCGCCCTGCACACGACGCCCGGCATTCCTCAGCACATGCATCCCGTGATCGCGCTGGTCACTGCCGGCGTAGAAATGGATGTGCTTGGTCTAACTTACGGCGAGTATAGCCACGCGGAACGAGAAGCGGTTGTACATGCTCATCCGCGCACCGATCACTTCAAGGAGGACATCATTCAAGCGTTCTACGACGGCATCAATCACAAACCGGAGACCACCTTTGGTAACGTTAAAGCCGATGTGCTCGCAGACAAAGATCCAGCCTTTCGACGTGGCAATTTCTGCAGTGTAATTCGCGGTTCCGCTTGGCCAGCCTAACGACGGGCGGTAGGGAGGGGCAGGTCGCCGCCGCCGAGCCTTAGATGCCGCTCCTAGCGGAGCTGATCGCGTGTGCGTTACAGTAGCTATAAAGATTTAGCTCCTACGGAGCCAGTCATCGGCTCCCATAGTCCGGCGGCTGGCCGTAGGCGTCAACCTAACGCATCAGTTGGACTTAGTTGACGGAGTACCCGCGAAAAGCTCCCGGCACTCCATTGGGTCCACTCCGTCCACTCGCGCGTTAAGCTGAGACGCATGCGCGGCTGCCGGACGAAGGCTGAAAGCTTCGCGCACTCGGGAGGTCGTCCTATCGTGTCATGCTAATCAACCGCGAAGATACCAAACGAGATCGGGTCCATCTGTAAACCATCCTCGCGGAAAGCGGCGCCGTGCGTGAGCAACGGGCGTACTGAAGCAAACTTAATCGTGTCTCCTAGTTGAGCAGCCCAGCTTCGTGCTGCTGGATTGACGGCCACGATGATGCGCTCCGTCTCGGCTGTTCGCAAATAAACGAAAGGGTACTGATTTTCATTTGCATAGAGCGGCTGAAAATCTGCGGCATTGCCAAGTGCAGGATGCTCGCGCCGCAGCTTTAATAACGCCCGAGTAAAATTCAGTAGCGATGCCGGATCCTTTTCCTGAGTGGCGACATCCGGACGAGATTCAGAAGGATCGATCGGAAGATAAAGCTGATCTTCCCGGCTAGTCGAAAACCCCGCGTTTTTTTCTGTGGACCACTGCATCGGGGTACGTGAGCCGCAGCGCTGGATGTTGTCGAGTAAGCCTCCCTCTTTGTTTGGGGAGTTGGGTAGGAACCGCATGCCGATCTCGTCGCCATAATAAATGCAAGGCAATCCCGGCATGGTCAGCAGCATGGCAAAGATAGTGCGCACTTCTTGCGTATTCCGTCCCCAGGTTGGGCGCGGCATATCGTGATTGCTGGTCGGGAGCGAAATATAACCGAGAGATTTCGTGCTGGTGTAATGCTTGCAGTAACTATCAACAAAGTCCTCAATGTTGCCTCCCCCAGCCCGCTCGAAAAACGCCGGCGGCTTACGTCCTTCCCCTTCGATCCCCGATTTGGGGCCAAGGAGGAACGCATAGGCCGGCTCCCCAAACTGGAGCAGAAAATCGACGTGGAACCCTGCAGGGATGGAAACGGCCGGATTACTCCATTCTGAAATTAAGATCGCATCCGGGTAGGCCTGATCGAGCCAGCTCCTGTAATAATTCCAAAGCGCCTTAATCGCTTGCTGATCCGGATCGTTGCGAATAAGCGAGGCCGCCAAATCGACTCGAAAACCGTCAGCACCTGCGTCCAACCAGAATTTCATAATCTTCTTGAGCTCCTCACGGACACCGATGCAGGCGGGGTCAGTGGTCGGACGTTGCCAAGCCGCTTTCGGATTGGCGTACCCGTAATTGAGGGCAGGTTGGAAATGGAAAAAGTTCGGTAGATACCGTTCGGACCGGCGATCCTGGCCGGGATACGGTTGTGAGCCGGTAACGTTTTCTCCAGGCGGTGTCCAGATATACCAGTTGGAATATTGGTTGGGCCAATCGAGGGCAGATTGTTGGAACCAATGACTCAGCACCGACGTATGGCCGGCTACCAAATCGAGACAGACTCGAAGACCGCGCTGATGCACCTCGGCACAAAGCCGCTTGAAATCGTCGTTTGTCCCGTACCGGGGCGCGACTTTGTAAAAATCAGCGATATCATAGCCGGCGTCGCCGAACGGGGACTCGAACATCGGATTAATCCAAATCGTGTTACAGCCGATTGAAGCGATGTAATCGAGCTTCGCGGTGATGCCGGGCAAGTCACCGATTCCGTCGCCGTTGGAATCGTGAAAGCTTTGGGGATAGACCTGATAAAATACGGCGGTCTGAAGCCAGTTCGGTCCGGGTGGAACAGCCATAGAAGTCGGTAAATCTCACGCAAAGACGCAAAGACGCAAAGATAGAACGAAGAAAGCTCTAACTGGCTGTGTAGCCGCCATCGACCGGGATTGTTACCCCGTTGATGAGGTTCGAGGCGGCAGATGCGAGAAAAACCGCAGTTCCGGCCAGATCTTCCGGCTCGGCCCATTCACCACCCGGCAACCGGGCAACCACTTTGCTGTTGAACTCCGGGTTCTCTCGTCCGCGCCGGCTGATTTCTGTTTTTATCCAGCCAGGAGCAATCGCGTTAACCCGGATGCCGTCCTGCGCAAAAGCAATTGCCAGAGACCTGGTCAACGACACGATACCGGTCTTGGCGGCGCTATACGCCGGCGCATGGGGTGCTCCGAAATAAGAATACATCGAAGCGATATTGATGATACAGCCTTTCGCGGTCTTCAGGTGAGGCCGAAACGCATTGGCCAAACGCAGGCTGGCTACCAAATGGATGTCCACGATCTCTTCAAAAACGTCGACCTTGTATTCGTCCCATCTAGCAATTCGCCCGGCGCAATGAATCACAACGTCCAGCCTTTCGATTCGCGAAGCTAGCGCATCGATCGCAGCGCCATCGCGCACATCCAATTGTTCATAGCGGATCCTTGGATCGGTACCGTCCTTTGGCGCTGCCACATCCGTGATAATCACACTGGCGCCGTGGTTGAGAAAGGCTTGGGCGAAAGCCCCGCCGATTCCGCCAGCCCCACCGGTAATGAGAACGACTTTGCCCGCAACACTGAAATCAGGAACGATCGCCATGTCCAACTATCGTGATTCTTTTGCCACGGCAACAGATTGTCTATCTGGGGGTCCATTCGGGCAAAAAAGAATCGGAGCGCCTCTTGGCGTCCTCCAAGTGCGGCGTTGGGCCGCCTCGTTAGACCAGATTTCGATCCACCAATTCGCGTTTTAGGTAGGCATAGTAAATAGGCGCGATCAGTAATCCGCTGAGCCCAAAAGCGACCTCCATCACGAGCATCGCAACTAGCAACTCCCAAGCCCGCGCGTAAATGCTGGACCCGATTATTCGCGCGTTAAAGAAATATTCGAGCTTGTGGATAACAACCAGGAATATCAGAGCGAACACGCCGGCGTAGATGGAGACGGAAAGTCCGGCCACAAATATAGCGGTATTAGAAATCAAATTGCCGACTACGGGTAATAGGCCCGCGAAAAACGTGACCGCGATCAGGGTCTTGCTCAAAGGCAAATGAATTCCGAGAGCAGGCAAGATGGTGAAAATAAAGATCGCGGTGAGAACCGTATTCAAAGCCGAAATCCGGATTTGGGCGAAAACGATTTGCCGGAAGGCGTTAGCAAAACGCGCGATCCGTTCGCTTAGGGCGGCCGCTAATGGTTGGTCTGCCTTTTTCCCGGTTACTTCAAAGAGCGAGACTAGTGCGCCAATAAACATGCCGACCAGACCGCGAAAGAGAAAATGAAAAACGTTTTGCCCAAATTGTTGCACCTCGTGGGAATGTTCGTCTAGCCAACCGAAAGCGAGCGTCCTGAGATCATCCACGTTGCCGGGAAAACTTTCGGTTAAGAAAGGCGGCAGTTTGCTCCGGGCTTCAGTGATGATTTCCTCCAGTTTATTAGAGAACACGTCCGGACTGCTAGCCTCGCTCTGTACAAACGCCGCAATGGCGATTCCGGCCCCAACGAGTGCAATAATAATCAGTAAGGCGAGAGTTCCTACCGCCAACCACCGAGACCAACGGTTCATGAGATGACGCTCGATGATCGGCGCTAACAAACTGACCAGCTCGTAAACCAGTAAGCCCGCCACCAGGGCTGAGACCAAGTGAAGGACCGGAATCAGAATCAGAGCGATCCCGGTTAGAATCCAAGCTGCCATCAGTGACCGGGTAATGGGCTCTGAGGCTGGTGATGGAGTGCTCTTATCTGGAATCAAAACGGCACGATGCATGGCGCTAGTCGGATAGCAAACCAAAGGAGTTCAAGGAGTACAAGCAGTTCGAGGAGTACACGGAAGGGAGACAGAGCCGGGCACGCGAAAATCTCCGCGCGCCGTGGATCGCTTTTCCCCATCATTTTACCGCGCGCTCGGCCGCCTCCGAGCTCCTGGATTCTGCCTTCTGACTCCTCTCCTCGAACTCCTTGAACTCCTCGTACTCCTTTTTTAAGGCTTCTTCTTATTCAGGGCCTGACTAAACCAATCCCCGCCGAATTGATCCGGCTTGGTCGATCCGCTGCGATTGGGCGATTGACGCTTTTCCGATGGATCGTTCTTTCGTGACCCGGAGGATCCGGAACCAATCTCGGGCCGGCTTTTCATCGAAAGGGCTACCCGTTTCCGGGGCAGGTCGACCTCCAGTACTGTCACCTGGACTTTTTGATGGACCTTAACGACATCGCTTGGGTTTTTGACGAAAGAGTCGCTCAGCTGGCTGATGTGCACTAAACCGTCCTGGTGTACCCCGATATCAACGAACGCTCCGAACGCGGTCACATTCGTCACGATGCCGGGTAGTTTGAGTCCCGGTTTAAGATCCTCAAGCTTGCTGACCCCTTCGTTAAACGCAAAAATCTCGAATTGTTGTCGAGGATCGCGCCCTGGTTTCGCCAGCTCGCTCATAATGTCGGTCAGCGTAGGCAGCCCGATCGCCTCGGTAATATAACGGTCGAGCTTAATCCCTTTGCGCAAAGAATCATCCCGCATCAAATCGTTGACCGTACAATCGCGGTCTGCCGCCATCCGATCAACGATTGTGTAACTTTCCGGGTGAACCGCACTGGCATCGAGCGGATGCTCACCGTCCCGGACCCGGAGAAAACCGGCGGCTTGTTGAAATGTTTTTGGGCCCAGCCGAGGTACTTTTAGCAAGGCCTGGCGGTCGGAGAAGGGTCCATTTTCATTCCGATACGCCACGATGTTTTCTGCCAGTTGCGGATTTAGACCGGAAACATAGGCTAGAATTTGCGGACTAGCCGTATTCAGCTCTACCCCGACGCTGTTGACGCAACTCATCACCACATCATCGAGCGAACGTTTCAATGCCCGCTGATCGACATCGTGTTGGTATTGGCCAACCCCGATTGATTTAGGATCGATCTTCACCAGTTCGGCCAACGGGTCCATCAATCTTCGCCCGATCGAGACCGCACCACGTACCGTCACGTCCTGGTCCGGAAATTCTTGCCGGGCTACGTCTGAGGCTGAATAGACAGAAGCGCCGCTTTCGTTCACCATCACGATCACAATCGTTTTTGGTAAGCCCAATCCGCGCACAAATAGTTCGGTTTCTCTTCCAGCGGTCCCGTTACCAATGGCGATCGCTTCGATGCCGAAATGTTCACAATAATTCCGAATCTTGGTCCCTGCCTCGCTCGCATTCCGGGCACCTTGTTCCGGATAAACCACGTCGTTGTGCAGGAGCTTTCCCTGAGGATCCAAGCACACGATTTTGCAACCGGTACGGAACCCAGGGTCGATAGCCAAAACCTTTTTCCGGCCAAGTGGGGCCGACATGAGCAATTCGCGAATGTTCTCGCTAAACACGCGGATCGCTTCTTCGTCGGCGCGTTTCTTGAGAGCGAGCCGCGCCTCAGTTTCCATCGATATCTTAAGCAACCGCTTGTAACTGTCATGCGCAGCCAGCTTCACCTGCTCAGCGCACGGCGTCTGTCCGCGAACAAACAATGACTCCATGATGCCGATCCCTTCTTCTTCCGGCGGTTGAATGCGAAAGTAGAGAAAGCCTTCGGATTCGCCTCGCCGGATCGCGAGAATCCGATGGGACGGGGCCTTGGCGGCCGGTTCGTTCCAATCAAAGTAATCCTTGAATTTGGCACCCTCTTCTTCTTTTTCGGACATCACTTTCGAGGTCAGAACCCCTTTGGTCTGAAAGAGATCCCGCATCCTGGTCCGGGCTTTCTCATCATCGTTCATGCGTTCAGCCAGAATGTCGCGCGCACCGGCCAATGCATCCTCAACTGTAGGTACGGCCTTTTCGGTTTCTTCGGTTTCAACCAGGAACTTTTGCGCTTCGGTAGACGGGCCCGCTGTAATATTCGATTGATTTTGGAAGAGAAAATCGGCCAATGGCTCCAGACCTTTTTCCCGAGCAATAGTAGCCCGAGTGCGCTTTTTTGGCCGGAACGGCAGGTAAATGTCTTCCAAGACGGTTAACGTTTCCGCGGCCGCCAGCTTTTTGCTGAGCTCGTCCGTCAAAAGCTTGCGTTCTTCTAAGCTCTTGATGATCGCTTCCCGGCGTTGATCGAGTTCCTGGAGTTGTTCTGATCGATCGCGAATCGTAGCGATTTGCACTTCGTCCAGCGACCCAGTCGCTTCTTTACGGTAACGGGCGATGAAAGGCACCGTGGCGCCATCCACGAACAACGTGCGAACCGCTCGCACCTGGTTCGGCTGCAGTTTCAATTCCTGAGCAATCTTGGCAACGTGAATCGGGTTTTCGACCATGAGAAAAAGTGCCGGAAATAAAAGGCGAACCAGGCATGGTCCACAAGGGATTTTATACAGGAGTTCAAGGAGTACGAGGAGTACCAGGAGTTCAAGGAGAGGAGTCAGGAGCCAGAATCCAGGAGCCAGGAGGACAGGGCCCCACCGCGCGCTCGGCTCCTAGCCCCCCTCCTTGTACTCCTCGAACTCCTTGAACTCCTTGTACTCCTTAGTCTTCAATAGCCCCCAGTGGCACAATTTGAACTCATTCTCGGACTACTTTTAGTCGGAGCCCTTTTAGCCAGTCTCGCTCGCCGGCTGAAGATGCCGTACCCGGTCCTATTGGCTTTGATCGGGATAGGTCTGGCGTTTGCTCCGGGGTTACCGGACCTAACGTTAGATCCGGAGCTCATTCTGGCATTGTTTGTTGCTCCGGTCCTGTTAGACGCGGCTTATGACGCATCACTCCGCGATCTCAAAGACAATTGGCGGCCAGTAGCAAGTCTCGCCTTGATTGCCGTCGGGTTGACCGTCATAGCGGTGGCATTGGTTATCCGCTTACTTTTGCCTGACATCCCTTGGCCGGCAGCCATCGCCCTAGGCGCAATCGTGGCCCCTCCGGATTCTGCGGCAGCGACTGCCGTTCTCCGGGTGCTACGCCCCCCGCATCGCGTGCTCGTCATTCTGGAGGCAGAAAGTTTGTTTAATGATGCCAGCGCCCTTCTGATTTACCGCGCAGCCGTCGGCATCACTGCCAGTGGAACCTTTCTCAACGCGGTCCCGTCGCTTCTTATTGTATGTCTAGCCAGCGCGTTTGTCGGTATCTTGTTGGCTCGTCTCTTGATGCCGATCCTACTCCGGTTTCAAGAAGTAGGTCCGGCTGTCTTGATGCAATTCCTTTCTGTGTTCCTAGTCTGGATCTTAGCCGAGCAACTGCATTTGTCCCCTATCATCACGATGGTTTGCAATGCGATCACCATTGCGCGGACCGCTCCGGCAAGAATCCCTGCCCGGTTACGGATCCCTTCCTACGCCGTTTGGGAAGTCACGGTTTTCGTGCTGAATATTTTGATTTTTATCTTTGTCGGGTTCGAACTGAGACCTCTATTGCACCGGCTCAACCCGGCCGAGTGGGGCCGGTACCTCACGGTCGGCGGAACGGTTTGTGCCACCGCGATTCTGGTTCGGATCGTCTGGGTCATGTCGTACAGCTCTGTTGTGCGCTTGAAGAACCGGCTGTTTGGTGTCCGCCTGCCGCCTCGAGTCAAGCCTCCGACGCTCAAAGGAGGAATCATGATTGCGTGGTGCGGTATGCGGGGGATCGTGACTCTAGCGGCAGCACTTGCGCTTCCAGACAACTTTCCCTATCGCGATCTTCTGCTTTTCACGGCGTTTTCAGTTGTGCTGGGAACCCTGATTATACAGGGACTGACTCTGCGTCCATTGATGACGGCGCTGAACTTTGCCGACGACCGGGTTATCGAGCAAGAGGTCCGCTTAGCTCGAACTGAAACTGCCCGGGCTGCTTTAAATGTCCTGGAAACTCAAGCGCCGTCTGAGGCCAGCGCGGTTGTCCGCCGCGAGTATGAAGCTCGTCTAAGCAGCAAAGCCGGTGACGCCAACCCCCAAGCCAACAGCCAATCAGAGCTCGCCACGATTCAAAGCCGCGCCATTGCCGCTGAGCGCCAGGCATTAGCCCAATTGCGCACCAGCGGCGATATCGGCGACGACGCTTTCCATCAGCTGGAAGAGGAACTCGATTGGGCTGAGGTTCATGCCATACGAGCAGCGGGGGGTGCGGAGGCGGAAGGTGAGAGGTGATTAGTGATTGGTGATTGGTGAAAAGTAAAAGGTGTCGCAGCGCCGAGTCGGCTTGTCGCGCCGTAGGCTATTCTGAGGAAGCATGCGCTTCCTCAGATCAGGTTCAGCAATTGCAGGCTCGGAGCGTACGCGTCGTGAAGCACCAGCGTGGCGGCTCCAATGACGCCGGCATCCGCTCCGAAAGAGGAACTTTTCACCGGAGGCAATGGTTTGGTAGGCATGGCGGATTTCGGGATTTCCAGAACCAGGGCATCGACGAAACTGTCGCCCAACAGATGAAGCATCTCGCCTCCCAGTAGCACCAGCTCCGGATCCAAAATCGCCACCGCTTCACCCAAAGCAGCGCCCAACCTTTTAGCTGCATTCTTGATCACTTCTTTGAAGAGTGGATCGTTGCTGGCTACGACATCTTCAATCCGCTGAGGCAAATCCGGGAGATTGGGACCAGTCCAATGATCCCGATTCAGTGCCGCGATCCGCGCATCCCGCAGAATTGCATCTGCGGTACAAAAAGCTTCCAAACAACCTCGTTTACCGCAGTGGCATAACGGTCCGTCCGGATCGATTTGAATGTGGCCGATCTGGCCAATATTCCCTTTCCATCCGCGCAATGCGTGACCGTTCGAAACGATGCCTAGACCGATCCCGATCCCGACGTAGAGATAAAGCACGTTGAGGTGTTCCGTCCCCCATCCGCACCACTGTTCGCCAAGGACAATGGCGGTGACGTCTTCATCCAAGACGACTGGGAGATCTAGCAGCTCTTCTAATTCTCTGCGGATCGGGTGATTCGGCCAATCATTCAAGTTCGGCACATTGAGCAAGCAACCCGCCTCGATATCCAACGGGCCGGGTACAGCCAACCCTAGCCCGAGGAGTTGCTCCCTGGATATCCCGGTCTCACCCATGGCGCGAGCAAGAACGCTCGCGATCAGCGAAAGAATCGAGCGAGCTGATTGATCTGCCGCCAGCAAGATCTCTTCTCGCCATATGACGTGGGCCTTAAAGTTTGTCAGCACCAGCCTGAGCTTAGCTCGATCAATATGGATGCCGACGGCATAGGCAGCATTCGGATTGATTTGAACCGATCTAGATTGACGGATGCCGTTGCCGCGGAGTTCTAAGCCTTCCTGGATGACGCCCGAACGAAGCAAGCTTTGGGTGATATTAGTGACGGTCTGAAAGCTAAGCCCGGTACGGTCAGCGATTTCACGGCGCGAAATCGGTTCATATTTACGGATCAGGTTAAGAACAACAGCGACGTTGTAGTCTTTCACCTTGAGAAGATTCGTGCCGGATAAGCTCATCGCGGGAGGTGCGAAATGATTCAATTAACTGGAACTAATGGATGACAGGATAGCAGATTTGTGTCCGAGGACGGACATTTTTTGTATCTATAATAATTTTTGGGCTTGCGTCGTTCAAATCAATCGAATAAAACCGGCTACCCCCAAAAAACAAATTTTCAGCCCGTTTTCGATTCTTTCCGTCCCGGTTGAACCTTAGCCGGTATCGAAGCTGCGGTTGAACAACCCAGGACTCTCTATATGCAGGACGCACTCTGTTTCCGCGGTTCAGTGAGCTCGCTCTCACTCCCTTTTCTCACTCTTTGGCTCAGCCGCCCTAGTTAAGGGCGGTTCAGCCTACTGGAAAAGGAGACTACATGTCTCCGATTCGTTCCCCGACATGAAAAATACCTCATCACACGGATGTCTCGCAGCGAGACCTCAACTACGTCTGTTCCGAGCCGGGACGGCGCAATATGCTAAGTCCGTCTTCGGTAAAACTGTCCGGCATATCGCCATGGCGACAGCTGGTTTAACCTTGGGCGTATCTCACCTCAGCGCCGCCGCGATTTCTCCGATCCCCGATTCCCAAGTTAACGGAAGCGCCCAAGTGGTTAATGGCGCCATCCAACTAACAAACGGGTCGGGCAATGAGACCGGGAGCGCATTCTATAAAACGAAGGTCAGTACCAAGAAGTTTTCCACCCATTTTACGGTGCAACTGAGCAACGCGCTGGCGGATGGATTTACCTTCTGTTTGCAGAATAATTCACCGACCGCGCTCGGCAGTCCTGGACAAGGCAGCAACCTAGGTTTCGCCGACATTCAGCATAGTATCGCTATCGGTTTTAATATTTATGCTGGCGGCACACTGATCCCGGAGACTCTCTTTGCTGCCGACGGAAGTATTTCGGCGTTCTGGGAAAGCAGTTTCCTGCATAGCGGAGTCGATTTGCTGGCCGCTCATCCCGTTAACGTTGATGTCTATTATAACGGCAAGACCTTGACGGTTATTGAGACCGATACGGTAATCGGAAGAACCGCGCGCCAGGATTACACCGTCAATCTGAACTCCTTCATCGGCGCAGGCAAAGCTTATGCCGGTTTTACCGGGGCCTGCGGCGCGCTGACCTCGGTTCAAAACATTGTGGCTTGGACCTGGGATCAAACCCCGGAAAGCGCCCCACCCCTCGGGACGAAGCCCCTCAGCGCCTGGGCCGATCCTTTTGTGGGTACTGGCAATGGCGGTGATACTTATCCCGGGGCCGTTCTTCCTTTCGGCATGGTGCAGGCTACCCCGATTGACGATGTCAATCAGATCGGCGGCTACGACGAAAATTCGCCTACCACCTTGAAAGCTCTGGCCATGAATATGTTGAGCGGGCCCGGTATCAATGACTATGGCGATGTTTGGTTTACCGCCACGACCGGCTCATTCACTGATCCCACCAAGATAAGCTCTTCATTCTCCACCGCGGGCGAATCGGCTTCTCCCGGGTATTACCAAGTGTTTCTCAAAGATTGGAATACCAATGTCGAGGTAACCAGCGCCCTGCATTCAGCCATGGCCAGGTTTACCTTCCCGGCCGGCGCCACGCCGAACGTGCTAGTCCCGATCAGCCAAACGGCGACTCAATCCAGCGAGTCGGCCCAGGTCCAGATTACCGGCAACAATGAGATAGACGGTTACGTGGTAGCGGGAAATTGGGGCGGCAACGTGAAGGTCTATTTCTGCATGCAGTTCGACCAACCGTTCCAGACATCTGGCACCTGGACCAACAGCACCGTGTCGCCCGGTTCTGGCACTGCCACTCAGTCCGACTCCAACACCATGGTCGGCGCCTACGTCTCGTTCCCGCAAAACTCTAGCGGTCTCGTGGTTCAGGCCAGGATCGGAATCTCTTATGTGGACGCTAACGGTGCGAAAAATAACGTCACCACCGAGATCCCAAATTTTGATTTCAACACGGTACTCGCGGCGGCGCAATCAGCGTGGAACCAGGAGTTAGGCAAACTCCAGGCCACCAGCAACGGCAATCCTGACGACTACAGTATCTTCTATACGGCGCTCTATCATGTGCTGTTGAGCCCGACTACTTGGAACGATGCGGATGGCCGTTACATCGGCTACGACAATCAAATTCATACCCTGCCGTCGGGACACAACGCCATCTACGCCAACATTTCGGGTTGGGATATTTATCGGTCGGAAGTCCCGCTGCTGACGTTGATCGAGCCGCAACGCTGCGAAGACCTGGCTCAATCCATCGTGGAAATGTATCAGCAGCTCGGCTACATGGACCGCTGGCCGTTCGCTAACTTTCCCACCGGAGTCATGACCGGTTATCCGATGACCATCATCCTATCGGAAATCTGGAATGCCGGGCTCCATAACTTCGATATCACCACGGCCTACCAAGCGATGTATCAGGACGCCACCAACGGTGACGCGAAGATCATCGATACGATTGGCTGGCTCACAGATCCTTCCACTATGGAAGAAGATTCGGAATCGTATGCCGCTCTGGCTACGGTGGCCGATTCGCTCGGCAAATCGGCGGATGCTGCCCAATTCCGCAAGCAAGCCGACAAGTTGAACAACATCTATAATCCGGCCACTCAATTTCTCGAGCCGCGCTATTCCGACGGTAGTTGGAGAGCGGACTTCAATCCGACGAACATGGAGGCCAACTATACCGATGGTTATATTGAAGGATCGGCTTGGCAATATCTCTGGTTAGTACCGCAAGACGTAGCCATGCTGATTCAGCTTCAAGGTGGCGCGGCCACATTTAACCAACGAATGGACGCGTTTTTCAATGACCCGACCTTACAGTTCAACTTCGAAGGTGCGTATTACAACGCCTACAACGAGCCGGATCTGCAAGCTCCGTTCCTTTATATCTACAGCGGCGCGCCCTGGCAAACACAAGCGCTGACCCGGCTGCTGCAGCTTCAAGTTTACAACACGAGCATCAGCGGTATTCCCGGGAACGATGACCTGGGAACAATGAGCGCTTGGTTTGTCTTGAGTGCGCTGGGTATCTACCAAGTGGACCCGTCTCTACCCTACTTTGAGCTAACCAGCCCATTATTCCCAAAGGTGGTGCTTAACCTGGAATCACCTTACCCGGGCAGCCAATTCATATTCAGCTCGGCGAACAACTCCGATACCAGTGTCTACATTGATTCGGTCAAATTGAACGGTATCACCCAGACTAAACCTTGGGTAACAGCGAACCAGATCACCGCCGGTGGTTCGCTAAGCGTCAATCTTCAATCGACGCCGAATACGAAATGGGGTCTCACCCCGCCACCTTCGATTAGCACCGGTGTGCCGAAATTGACGGCACCGTAACTTGGTCAGTAAGGGGGGCGCCGAGTCCCGGATCGCCCAGTGAAATGGGGCTCGGCGCGAGGGTGCGGTGGGGAAGAGTGAGAAGTGATTGGTGATTGGTGAGAAGTGATTGGTGGCGAATCGGCGTCGCGGGGCCGAGTCGCGTTGCACACCCAGTCGGAGATGCCATGAGTATTGCATTCCGGGTGGTAGATCTAGCGGGTTTCGACGCCTGAACGTGTTTGCAGCTCCAGCATTCGAATAGGCGCGACGCCCCAGGGCCCAGTACGTGTTCAACCGGTTGAGCCAAGAAAGACCGATAGATCGTCTCACGCGTTACGGCTGGCACGCCATAGAGACGTCTAACTTCCAACGAGCTGAACATGCTCTGGGCCCGGGCGTCGCTTCTATTCACGCACCTGGAGCCGTAGAAGTGTTTAGGCATCGACACCCGCTGGATCCGCCTCCGCAAAGCCTACGGCGCGACAAGGCTGCGAACGCGGAATGAAACGCCTCTTCCGCCTTCTCCCGCGGCCGCGGGAATATGGCGCGACAAGCCGACTCGGCGCTGCGACACCAATCACCAATCACCAATCACTAATCACGTGATTACTAAAAGAGCTGCTCCTCTCCGGGCGTCTGCATGACCCAAGATTCTCACCCTCTCTCCTCTCCTTGACCTCCCGGACTTCTTTCTTCTTTATACACGAAGCGTCATGAATCGCTCTCGAGTCAGACTTATCGGGCTCATCGTGCTAGTGCTCGGGCTCGCTAGCGCCGAAGGCATCTATTGGTTCGGCGAAAGGGCCGCGGCGGAAGCTGGTACCCAAGACTCGGAGGAATTAGCCAATAGCATCCAACTGGAAAACCAAAGGAAAGCGGATCGAGAGATCGAGATGGGGTTTGGAAAAGTGTATGTCATGCTGATTCATGCCGAGAACTGGTGGGCAGCATTGCCCGGATACAAAAAGGCGGCGTTCTCGATCGCCGCTACCACTATCCTAGCTGCCGTCCTTTGTTTTGTCCTGGCGCCACAACTGCGCCAATAGGCACAGCCCTGAAGGGCGGAAAACGCGGGTCAACGCCGGGAACAAGCGCGAACGCATGCTTCAGCTGCGAAGCTGCGACTCAGACTAGCTAGCCTAAGAGGCTGTCGGATTTTGCCGCGAAGCGGCTACAGATCATAGCCCAGGGCTTCATAGAAGCCCTGGGCTATGGTGTATAACCCGCCGCGGCTGGTAAATCCGACAGTCTGCTAGGCTATCCTGAATTACAGCTTCGCTGCTTACCACGGCTGCTCCGACACCTTTCCGTTTGCTATTTGCTACCGGCTATCCGCTATTCGCGCAGAAATGGACGAATCAACGCAACCGGAGGCTAAGCAACCACATCGAGGGCAGACCCCGCTCTTTTGGATCGCCGTCACCTTGATCGTGATCGGCTCACTGGCAGCGTCGACTTCCTTAATCGTCTTAGCCCAACCCGTCAGCGAAGAAAATCTATGGACCGTTCTGCCCATCCCTTTCTTAATCGCGGGCGGCTGCCTGACTTTCGTCGGCGTCGTGGTCCTGATTGTGAACGGAGCCGTGCGTGGAAGCGCTATTTCAGAAGAACTGAAAGGTGATGAATGAAAGGCGTCAGCCTTTCAATCTGATCCGGCAGCCGCCCATACGCGTCAACCTAAGGAAACTAACATGTGGTCCCTCCGGGACAAAAACACCTGCGTCCTTAGGTTGCCTATGGGCAGCCGCCGGATCATGCGCTTCGCCATCAGCCATCAGCTATTCGCGAAGCGCGCTATTCGCGCAGCGTACCGTATTGCTCCTCCACAAATGGCAGCAGGCCGGCTTTTTCCAAGGCAGTCAGAGGCGCCAGAAAAGTCACTTGGATCACGCCGGGATGCCGCCCTATCTCAATTCCGCCTGTAATAGTAGCCCGATTCATTATCTCCGGCACGGTGAGCGAAAGCAGTTCGGCGGCCCGACGAAGCCCTACCTGTGTCGCTTTGTTGAGATCGGGTCCGGAGCCGATCACCGAGATAGGAGCCGATTCCTCGAGCTCATTAATTCCCCATTTTTTTGCTAGCCGTCGCGCACGCTCTTTCTCCGCTTGGCTAAGTGGCCGGGCTAATGGCGGTAAATCTTCTGCTAACGGGAATAAGATCGGTCCTTCCAGAGTTCTTCCCTTCAACAGCTCGACCTCCAAGGTCACGGTTCCGGAAACATCCATGGTGTGACCGGCAATCTCGCCGTCTCCTTGCAACGCATGCATATCCCCGAAATAAATGCCCGCTCCCGGCACTTTCACCGGAGCTATCAGAATCGCTCCCGGCCGCACCGCGTCGATATCCATGTGGCCGTCGGTCCTGAGCTCGAGCTCGTCCGCAGTGATCGCATACTCGTGCGGAGCCCCAATCAGGAAAAAGCCGAAATCGCCGGCGTTATGCGAATCCGGCATCCGGATCGCTGGTGTGGTTCCGAGCTGACCAAGGAAAGGGCGCAGCCTCGCCGCGAGCCCGACCAGATCGTGGGGCGCATAAGTCAGGATTGAATGTTGGGCTGAACTTTCGGGTAAAGCTGCGAATTGGTTGGCGGACCGCGCGATTCGTTCTGCGGCTTCTTGGGGGACGGTGACACCGACCTGGCGGGTCTCATCAAACACCACGGTGTAACCGTTAACGATCTGAAACGGGTTGACCGGAGTGTTGCATTTCACACAGCGCACCGCTTGTTGGCCGATCCCTTCTACATAGGTATCCGGATAAAGGGTCCCGCAATTCGGACACCGCGGGGCTGCGTACGGGTCTCCCAGGAAATGGCCTTCTACCCAGCGATCATGACCGGAAGCGGTGGCAAATGAAGTGACATTGATATCCCGGATGCGAAGAACCACGGCATCACCCGGCGCCGCGCCATCCACAAATACCGGCCGGGTTACTTCATGGCCGCCTCGGATTCGTGGGGTGATCATCGGTCCCCAACATCCCGGGGCGGTGTTCCCAACGATCGTTCCACCGGATGTTACCGGGCCAAGCATCGGTTTCGCTGGATCCAAAATACCGTCGGTCAGTTCAGAAACCATGACCGTCCGGCGCGTTTCTTTTCTTTTTTCAGTCATGCTCTTGCTCCTCTTGTGTGGCTTTGGGGTTGAGCTAGCTGGATTCCAATGAATCCTCGCAGCCTGCGAATGCAACCCAAATGAGGAGTCCAAGGAGCAGCAGAAGCGAATGGGCGCACCGGCGAAGGGGCGTGGGACCGATGCGACCTATAATGATCATGTCGCATAAGTCACATTTGTCCCATAGGTCCCATTCGTAGCCTCACCCAGCGTGTGTCGCCCTTTCGCCGGCGGCGCATCCCCAATTCCCTTGACATGGTTCCAAATGGGCGTTTCAATAGTATGAGATGGAACACAGCCTCAATGCTGCCGATGTTAAAGATTACGTCAAAATGGCGGCCTTGGCGGTTCGCGGTTTGGCGCCAGAGATCGCTCTGGATCTCGGCAAACGCTTAGGGATCTCACAAGACAGATTGTCGGAGCTCGCCCAGATCGCCAAGACCACCCTACATCGTCGGATCAAAGATCATCAACGCTTGGCCCAGGATGAATCCGAGCGGGTGATCCGCCTCTTCAGCGTCTATCAAAAGGCGGTCGAAGTTTTTGAAGACGAAGACCGCGCCATGCGTTGGTTCTCATCTCGCCCGAAAGCATTGGCCGGTAAAACGCCTCTCGATTTTATGGAGACCGAGCCTGGCGCCCGGTACGTCGAGAAACTTTTGGGACGCATCGAGCACGGCGTCTTTTCGTGAGAGCTTGGCGAATCTGTAAAGAACGATTCGCCGGTACCGCTTTCGATGGCGAAGGAGCCTTTCGAGATGGCGGACGTTGGAATTCCGAAGGCGTGCGCGTGGTTTATGTCGCCGGCAGCGCTGCCTTGGCTACTTTAGAAATTCTGGTTCATGTCAGTGAGCCGGGCGATCTTTATCGAATTCCTTATGTACTGATACCGGTGGACTTCGAACCGGGCTTGGTGAGCGAACCTCCCGCATTGCCCCGGGGCTGGCAGGAAGATCCTCCACCGGTAGAAGCCGCCGCGATTGGTGATCGGTGGGTAAAAACCCAGCCATCACTGCTTTTGCAGGTTCCCAGTGCTGTCATTCGTGCCGAGTTCAATTACCTAATTAACCCGTTACACCCGCGATTTGAAGACTTGGTCATTGGATCTCCAGAACCATTTCGATTCGATTCTCGCCTGCAAAAGCTCGGACGCTAGAGCCGAGCTGCATTTCAACGGCCAAAAAAAGGGCCGGCCCGCAACGATCGAGACAGCGTTCTTCACTATGCAAGAAATAGGGCTCTCCCTGAGAAAATCAGGTGCGTTATATACCTTCGCTTCTTATGAGCGCAATACGTAGAAATGCGTATTGACCGTTTGGATTCTCCTTCTCAAACGCGTCCGCCCACGTCTGGTACGAGGGTTGTTGGTTACTATCTTATAACCAACAGTTAATTTTCGTTGCGTGTTACTCACATAGCGGGTCTTCCCGTTAGGTGGGCTCGGAAGGAAGGAATAACAAGATGGTCTCGTCCTGCCCGGGGGAAGGCGCACTCCACAGCAGGGAACGTCAGCGAAGGCGGAAGGACGAGAACGAAGCGCCTGGTGAGGGCGAGTTTCTGGGACCTCCTTATTTATTCTCGTCGCCGGATTTCTCGCCGCCGGACTTTTATTCGTCCGATTTTTCGCCGGTCGGACTGGCGGCCGGACTTGGACTCGGACTCTCCTCAGGTGTCACCTCGGACGGCGTAGCCTTCTCTGCTTTTTTGTAATCAGCTGGTACCTCGAACACGGAGGCGTCCGGTGGTCCTAACTTAATGTTCTTCCATTCGACCGTATAACGCGCGTTGTCAGACTTGACAATCATATGAGTCGACTGTCCAACCCAGATAAAGCCGCGAGGAAGACCAGTGTCGATCGGCCCGCGCTGTCCGGTCTGCGGCGTTTTGCCTTTATTCGAACCAAGAGAGTACTTGTCGCAAAGCTCCCCGTTGATCTCCTCGGTACCAACCTTTTCCTGGATCCCCATCTTTTTGCCCGAAGCAGTTACGGGTCCCAGCATCTTTGGGTCCATAGGCGCTTCGATATAAGTCTTGCTGCTGACCGTTAAGATGTAACGCTTATTTACGTCGCCACGCAGAATGGTGATGACTCCACCCTGGATGTCCCGATCGGTCCGCCGTTTATTTCCGTCGACATAGACGTGCATGGGCGCTGGTGCGGGCATGGACGTTGGTCGTCCCGCTTTTCGCGTAATAACCATATCAGCACTGTATTGGGTCGGCGCATTTGCCAGCGGGTCATCGCCTTCCTCAGCCGACCCATTAAACGCGGGCATGGTGGAAAGGATGGCAAACACGCCCACGACGAATATTCTCTTCATGATTCGCTCTTACTATTTTCCAGGTTTTTCGGCCAGGACCAAAAGAGATTTTTTGGGGTGGCCCCAACTAGTCCCTTAGGTCTCATTCACGCCTCGCTCATCTACGATCGGGGACACCGACTCGTAAGCAGGCATAGCGTTGGCCCCGGCACGCTTTTCTTCACAACTACCCTACTCAAAAGAAACCGGCGCCATCCTGGGCGCCGGCGATCGAACTGTGGTAAAATTGCCTTTACTGCTGGATATCGATCACACCAATCCCGTCAAAGTCCTGATCGGCCTCGTACAACGTGTTATCATTCGGAGAGATGGCCAGATATATGGGGAAGCCACCAGTAAAGATCGGATGGAGAGTTTCCACCTTACCGGTCACTAGGTTCACCCAACCGATCGACGATACGTCCGGTTCTGCGACAAACAGAAACTTAGCGTTCGTCGTAACCGCCGTTTGACCCAAGCCCTGCTCATTTAATGGGACAGAGGGCAAGAACATTTTGAAGTCCTTTTTCAGCGTGCCGCTAAAATTAAACTCATAAACGCTCTCCGTAAAGCCTCCTACGATCACTGTAGTGGGGGTCACGGCCAACCCGTAAAAGGAATCGTTGATAATCCCTAGACCAAAGGAGTTGTTCGTGATGGCAAAGTTCGCGGTATTGATCACCGACACATAGCCCAAACCTGCGAAGTTCTCGACGTAGGCTTTCTTCCCAGTTGAATTGAAAACCACTTGAGTTGCCTCGCCGCCAACCGGAATCAACGCCACGTTGGCGCCCCCCGCTGGCTTTGGGTTGATGACACTCACGGTCCCATTATTAAATCCAGAGGTACCGGCGTTAGCAATCCATAAGGTCCCATCCAACTTACTAACGGCTAGTCCTTCCGGGAATGGACCCGTCACTGAGGGGAGATATTCGTTCACAAGGAGATTGTTCGCGATGTCAATCTTAACGACCCCTCCGTCCAACGCGGTTGTGCCTGGAACGCTCACATAAACGTTCTGTCCCGCCGGATCAATGGCTACACCGAACGGGCCCTCGCCGAAACTTACTTCAATGGAAGCGATAATGGTATCGTTCAAAGCATTGATCGCGAATACCTCACCCTCGTCCGCGGTTGGGTCGTACGCTGCGACATACACCAACTCGCTGTTTGGCGTTACCGCAATTGTTTCAGGGATACAAAAATTTCCAAAGTCCTGGTCTATCAGGTCGACAAACGTCAGGAAGATATTCTTTGGATTTGCCGCATGAGCCCAGGTCGGCGCCATAATTAGGCCGACTAGAGCCGCCGCCATTATCGGTGCACCTAGGCGCAGACCTAGTAACCGAGATACAACTTCTGTACTAATCTTCTTCATATAAGGATAAGTAGACACTAACTGAGTATTTATTTTACTTGGAACTACCCATTTACCCGGCAGCCGAGCCGAAGAGCTCGATGCCTTTTTCAGTTCTCGCGACAAGTTGTACTGAATTTACTAACAACTGGCAATACGCATTTGTACGTACGTTGCTACTAGGTGGGTCGCTTCGGACTATCTGGGCCATATACAAACGGGCCTACTAACCACTACTTACTCCGCGCTAAGCCAAGCAGGCCGTAACTGCCAAACTGTTAATTTGAAGGGTGCCATGGTTTCACATATCATATATTCTGTGTAGACCGGTCTATATTCCTTGCTAAATGCACGTGTGCTTACGTGCCTTTATCTGGGTGAGAACAGGAAAGCCTGAACTCCGGTTCGGCCTTAGGTAGTTTTACCTATTCTTATCGTGCGTATAGGTATAATTACCTACTAGGGCGCGTCATCCGGTTAAGACCTTTAAGTGCACTTTATATTTGCAAGAGGCTGTCTGTGGTTAGTTAGTCCAATTTGCGACGATCGAGATGAATAGTCATATAGGTAAAATTACCTATGCCGATCATTATCGGAGTGCCCCAGATCCAGCGGTAAGTATCGCGTGATGGTAGACAAACTGTCAATAACCTCCGGGCGGGTCAGAATTCTCTCGAGAGGAGAGTATATAAACTGAATCTTCGCTCTCTTGATTCATTAGTATCCAAAAGGAGCACAATCTTTCGTGGTGGTTCGCCAAGATGTGTTAAGCTAATATGCTAAGGATCAACTATGAAGTGGACTTTAAGGTGGCGCCCTCCAGATGACGCCCCTCCTTTAGGCACTTCTGCATGAATATTAGTGAACTAGCCCAGCGGACTCACATAAAAGCCCACACGATTCGCTTCTACGAAAAAGAGGGGCTGGTGCCGCAGCGCTGCGTGCGCCGGAGACGAAATAATTACCGAGAGTACTGTGAAGAAGCGGTTGAGCGCCTGTTGCTAATTAGAGAAGGTCAATTGGCCGGTTTCACAGTCGCGGAGCTGAAAGAACTTGTTAGTACTGAGGACACCGACACCGTCCCCGCCGAACGACAAACTATGTTCATTCGGCGAAAGATCGAAGCGATTACCAGCCAGATCGGACGTATCGAGCGCTTTAGAGCTTATCTAGTAGATAAGCTCGCATTATTAGGCGAGAAGAGCGCATCTGATTCCGGACGATAGGCCGGAACCCAGGGCTGAAGCCCTGAGCTGTTCTGTTGGACCATTTCATGGTCAAGAACTGGCATCGGCCCTAAAAGCTTTGCTTTAGCACATGACCCCTCTTGCGAATCCCACGCTAAACCCGAAAGAACCATTACTGAGCAGTGATCAGACACGGACTTTCTGAAACTGATTACTTATTGCTAAAGCGGATTCCCTCCCGACGTGTCGTCGACCCACCCCGCTTTAACGCCTCCGCTCTAGCCGCAGGCTCTGCCAGGTTCCATCCGTGGTCCAACCTCCGTCTACGGCGATGGCTTGACCATTGATGAAGCTGCTCTGCTTGGGATCCGCGAGGAATAAAACGGCTGATGCTATGTCCTCAGGCGTAGCGAACCGACCCATCGGTACCCGATCGGTGATATCGGCATCGCTATAGCCGCTGCTCGCTTGATCTGCTGTGTCCATGGGCGTTTTTACCCAAGCCGGACAGACTGCGTTGCATCGAACCCCGCGGCCGCCCCATTCGGCGGCCAGCGTTCGCGTAAGACCGATCAGGCCATGTTTAGAGGCGTTGTAAGCGACGCGATCAGCGATGCCCATTAGTCCGGCGATTGAGGCAATGTTGACGATACTTCCCGAGCGTTGCGCCAGCATTAGAGCACCAAAAACACGAGAAAGAATGAAAGGCGCTACCAGGTTCACCTCCAGGACACGTCGAAACTGGCTCGCCGATGTGTCCTCCGCCGGAGAGATAGAACTAATGCCGGCGTTGTTTACGAGCACATCCGCCCTGCCCCATTTCGATTTTACTTTGGCGGCAAACTGCGTCACCACATTTTCGTCTGAGATATCACCGATGAATTCCATCGAATCGGCGAGATCGCGGATATCCGCCAAGGTTTCGACCGGAGAACGTAGATCGTTCAATGCCAGCGCAAATCCGTGTTGAGCCAGTAACGTCGCGACGGCTCGGCCGATACCTTGAGCCGCCCCGGTGACGACCGCGACCCGACATGTGCTTGCCTTTTCTCCCGTAGTCATGTCGATAAAGAGTCGAGGAGTGGCTTCAGTGCAAGTGAGGGTGCGAACGGTGAAAGGTGAAAGGTGAAAAGCGGGGTTGCACACCCATACGCCCCTTCCGCCTTCTCCCGCGGCCGCGGGACTACGGCGCGACAGGCCTTATGGGTGTGCGACCCCGTTTCACCAACTTTTGACCTCTCACCTTTCACCTTTCACAAGTCCCATCGCCCCTCCCCGCGTTAGACTAATCGCGATCCATGATCTGTGAAGCACCGCCCCGCCCCCTGGCGTGTCATGCAAGCACTATGACGTGTCGCGCTAGTTACAACCGAATCAAGCTGTACGATCTTGCTTCCAATGGACAGCAAATCCTGTCCGCAATTCTAACCGAAACATTACTTATGTCGAAAGCTTGGTTTATTACTGGTAGTTCGCGCGGGCTTGGACGCGCTGTCACTGAAGTGGTTCTAGAATCCGGGCATTTGGTCGTGGCCACAGCCCGCAAACCGGAGCAATTGGCTGATCTCAGCAAAACTTATGGGGATCGCGTTCGAACCGTCAAACTCGATGTCACATCGCCGGCCGATGCGGAAAAAGCCTTGGCCGCAGCCAAGGAAGTGTTTGGCCGGATTGATGTGGTAGTCAATAACGCCGGCTTTGGTTTCATCGGCGCATTCGAAGAAATGACGGCCGACGAATTCAAAGGCCAGATCGATACCAATTTCTGGGGTGTGGTGAACGTTACACGCGCCGCGTTGCCGGTTCTCCGGGAACAAGGATATGGGCACATCATTCAGGTCACCTCAATCGGTGGAAGGCTGAGCGTGCCGGGTCTATCCGGTTATCACGCCGCCAAATTCGCGGTCGAAGGGCTCAGCGAGGCGCTGGCTCAGGAGATCAAACCACTCGGACTCAAATTGACCATTGTAGAACCAGGCGGTTTCAGGACGGATTGGGCCGGAGCGTCCATGGCGTTTGCGAAACCGATGAAAGCGTATGCTCCGGTGATGGACGCCATCCGGGGATTCATGGGACAACACGCCGGTCACGAAGCGGGTGATCCCAGAAAAGCCGGCCATGCTCTGGTTGAGCTCGTGGAGATGGACCAACCACCGTTACGGCTTCCGCTGGGGAAAGACGCCATCGCCTATTTGCGCAACAGCTACACCACGAGCAGCGATGAATTGCAGCGCTGGGCTGATATCACTGCCTCGACCGATTTCGACGATGTAACCGCTTCAGGAGAGGAAGCCCCGGCTTTACGCTTACTGGAAACGTTGAAAGCCTGAAAAAGAAGGAGCTAGGAGCTAGAATCTAGGATCTAGGAGGCCATGGACAATGCTGCATGAGGGAGTTTTCGTTTCCGCTCGCCTGAGCTCGAATCGAGGCCTCGACTAGCGCCAATCCGAATATGTCTTATGAGAATCATCACACTTCCATCACCGGTGGCTCGAGCTGCCCTTTGCCTCCTAGCTCCTAGCTCCTAGCTCCTAGCTCCTAGCTCCTGCCCATATGCCTGCCATCAAGCTTCCACCGGCTATCACGACTGGATTGAAAGCTCTTGGCGTCGATCCAACCGAGCTGCTCCGCCGGGCCGGTCTTCCCTTGACCTTGTTCAGCACCGGACAGATCCTGGTAACCACGGAGCAGCTCTTCGCGCTCTGGCACAGCATCGGCGAGTTAAGCGGCGATCCCGCGATCGGCCTGAAGCTGGCCGATCAAGTGCCGGTGGCGCAACATCACCCGGCCAGTATTGCCGCTCATCACGCTCGTAACTTTCGGGACGGTTTGCAAAGAATGGCGCGTTATAAACTCCTGTGCGGTTAGGAAGAAATGCTGATGAGCGAAAAAGGAAGCGAATGCGTTTTAGAATTCATCTGGCTGCTGAGCCGCGAAAAAGTCCCTCTCTTGCTTCTAGATGCCGCGTTCGCCTCGATGCTGCAACTCGGTAGGCGCGGTACCGGCGTACCTATCCGGCCGCTACGGGTCGAGATTCGCCACACCGACGAACACCCGGAGATCCGTGAACGCTATTTTGGTTGTGAGATTAAATTCAGAGCGCCGCGGAATGCGATTGTATTCCGTAGAAGTGATCTCGAGCTCCCTTTCCTCACCTACAACGCTGAATTAGTGGCAATGCTTAGCCCGCAACTCGATCGGGAACTGGCCAGAACCAAGTCGCAGCTTGCGGTTACGGGTCGCGTCAAATGGGTGTTGATGCGGCTGTTGGGTGGTCGCTCGCCTGAGATTCAGGATGTCGCCAAAGAGTTGGGGATGAGCTGCCGAACCCTGCAACGGCGCATTACGGCGGAACGAACGACCTTCCGGAGGCTGATCAGTGATGCTCGCCGCGAACTGGCGCGATATTATCTATCACAACCCGCGCTCGAGTTCGCGGAGGTTGCCTGCCTCCTGGTTACGAAGACCCGAATTCTTTCTTCCGCGCCTTTCGCGAATGGGAAGGAACCACGCCGAGCGAATGGAGGCGAGGGAAAGAGGTGAAAGGTGATTAGTGATTGGTGATTGGTGATTGGTGAAAAAACCGAAGAAGCGTCTCGGAGCCGCGCCGGCACAATCACCAATCACTTTTCACCAATCACCAGTCTTTTCCACGCCGCATTTGTCCTCAACCAAGATCGCCATTCGTCATAGTAGCGAAAACCTTAGAAAACCACTCACTATGACTACCGACTCTACAAGCACGATCCAGCTTCACCGGGTTCTCCGGGCAACGCCCGAAAAAATCTATCGCGCGTTTTTAGATGCAGACGCACTGGTAAAATGGCTTCCGCCGAACGGCTTCACGGCCAAAGTTCATCATATGGAGGCGAAAGTCGGAGGCAGTTACAAAATGTCGTTCACCAATTTTACCACCGGTACCAGCCATTCTTTCGGTGGAACCTATCTCGAGTTAAAGCCAAACGAACGGATCTGTTACACGGACAAGTTTGATGCCGCGGCGCTGCCCGGAGAAATGCAAACAACAATTCTTTTAAGGTCGGTATCCTGTGGGACCGATGTGGACATCACCCAAACAGGCGTGCCTGCGGCAATCCCAGCTGAAGCCTGTTATCTCGGCTGGCAGGAATCCCTGATCCTGCTCGGCAAATTGGTCGAAGTCGAGATTCCGGATAACCAGTGAGGCTTTCCTCATAACTGATCCAGCCACGCACCGAAGACTTGGCCAGCAACTCGCGCCAGCCGCGGACCAAACTGGCCAGCCTCTTGCCGGAGAATTCCCGGATCGAGTCGGTGTGTGGCTAGCTCGTGGGCATGACCGATCAGCCATCGTTCGATCTGGGCATGCTCAGTCTCCAAGTGGAATTGGAGGCCGAGTATTCGTGCGCCGATAGCGAATGCCTGATTTGGGAACCCAGGTGTCTGGGCAAGACGTGAGGCCCCTTGCGGAATCTCGAATTGATCGCCATGCCAATGCAAAACCGGCGTGGATTCGATATCTGCCAACACTGATGTGCGGCCTGGTTCGGTGAGCTGCAACCAGCCATAGCCAATTTCGACGCATCCGGTCGGTCTAACTTCGGCGCCAAGCGCTTGCGCCATCAGCTGTGCGCCCAAACAGATACCTAAGGTTGGTTTGCCCAGAGCCAACCGCGCTGTTATGGCTGCTCGTTCCTGCGTAAGAAACGGATACCGGTCCGTTTCGTAAACCCCAATAGGGCCGCCAAGAATGATCACTAGATCAGCAGAGGAAAGCACCTTGGTATTGATGGGATCTATCCCGGCATCCAAATAGCGAATAGAGTAACCTCTTTCGGTCAATGCCGGAGCGAGAGTCCCCACGTCTTCAAAGGCAACGTGTCGAATAGCCAGCGCGGTTTGGCTCACGCCGTCAGCTCCCAAGGAAACGCACTTAAACCACAAGACATGTTCTCTCCTCCTATGGTGTCCGAGAAACCCAGTCAACCGATCCATTCAATCCGTTTTGCTTTTCAAGCCTGAACCGCTACAGATACTCTCTGTGATCTGCTGTCGGGTAATAGCTGAAAGGATTTGCTGAGATGGAACTGGATAAAACGAACTCCGCTGATGCGGGCGACTTCGCCGCGCTCCTTCGCCGGAAAGAGATGTTGCCGGAAACCGACATTCCGCCGAGCCGTCTTCCGGTTGTCGAAACCAAAGGTACCACTATTCTCGCGTTCAAGTTCGCGGGCGGTGTCCTGGTCGCTGGGGACAGGCGAGCGACAGCGGGTAATATCGTCATGTACGATCGGACCGATAAAGTTTTTGAGGTCGACAAATATTCAGTCATGGCGATTGCTGGGTCCTTTGGAACAGCGTGGGAGACGGCGCGAACGCTACAACATTCTTTCCAGTTCTATCGCCGCAGCCAACTACAGGAGATGAGCCTGGAAGGGAAGGTGCGCGCCCTTTCGAAGCTTTTGCGTGATAACCTAGGGATGGTTCTGCAAGGGGTTGGGGTGGTGGTGCCGCTCTTTGCGACTTATGACGCCGGTTCACCGGATCCGGCAAAAGTCTTTTTTTACGATGCGATGGGCGCTCAGTTCGAGGCCACCGATTTTGCTGCCAGCGGATCAGGAGGTCCTTCGGTACGAAGCATCCTTTATTACGAGAATACGTGGGGTCCTGTACCATTGCGCGAAATGGATGAAAAAGGCGCCATCACGATCGCGTTACGAGCCCTTGATACCGCCGCCGAAGCCGACACCGCTACCGGCGGCGTCGACCGAGCCGGCAAAATCTTTCCCATCATCAAGATCCTGAATCAATCTGGGATTAACACGATACCGCACGAAGAACTTGCGTTGGCCTTCCAGCGGAACGGGGAGGCAGGGTAAGAGGAGCCAGGAGCCAGGAGCCAGGAGGACAGGGGCTGAGCGCGCGGTGGGTGAAAGATGCGTTTCTGCCGGAAGATTCGGTGGGGCGAAACCCCGACTTCGCAAAGCCTACGTCGCGGCCAAATCGACGGCGCGATACGACACAGACCAGGGCCGCGCCAAAGCGAAGCGGCGGCGGGTCTCGGCGCGCCGCGGATCGTTTTTCCCCATCATTTTGCCGCGCCGAGATTTTCGCCCCACCGCGCGCTCGGCCCCTGTCCTCCTGGATTCCGACTCCTGGCTCCTTGAACTCCTCTTTGCTTCACTTCACCACGCTCGCGATCCACGACGCGGTTGCCTGATCACTGTGACCGAACCCCGGCAATTTAGAGTCGAGATCAGCGATCGTTTTGATGTTGTTCTTATTCAGGTCGGCTTGAGTGACTAGAACCGGATTTACTTCGATTACTTTGCCTGGGTCTTGGCCCGCAATCATCAATGCTACCGCTCGAAGGGAGACTTCGCCGACTACGGCGGGGTTGGTGGCGGAAGTTGCCGCCCAGGGGCTTCCGGCTTCACGCATATCTTGGATATCGGAGGTGGACACATCGGCGCTGTAGATCTTGATCTTATCTGCCACGCCCGCTTCGACAGCACCGAGCTTCACTCCCCGGGCAAATTCATCATACGGAGCAAAAACCACTTTAATCTCAGGATGGGCCCGGAGTACGGCTGCGGTCTGTGAAGCTACCGTGGTCGCGGTGTTGCTGTCTACCGCACCCCAGACCGCTTTTTCCGCGATGCCCGGGTTCCCTTTCTTAATCTCAGCCCAAATCTCGCCCCGCAGCTCCAATGGACGAAACCCGGCGACAAAAACGTATCCGGCCGGGAAACTGTCCCCGTTATCTTTAAGCGCTTGATTCAGCACTTGCCGGGCGATCTCATGATCATTCTGTGAAATCAACGGTACCTTCGGATTTCCCAGATCAACATCCTTCGCGACTACCTTGATCCCGGCATCGACTGCTTTCTGCACTACATCCTTTAGCGATTCGGGTTGTCCGTGACTGACGATAAGACCTTGTACGCCCAAGCTGATCGCTTGCTCGATCTGTTCGCGTTGTTGAGCGGCATCCTGTTTGCCTTGGAAAATATGTAGATCAACGCCGAGCGCTTTGGCCTGGCGAGCGACGCCGGCTTCATAAGCTTCAAAATAATCGCCTTGGGATAGGTAACTAACTAAGGCAATCTTCACGCCGCCTTTATCAAAGGGCGCAGGCGCTCCTGCGATTCCTCCGGCAAAAGAGGAGTTAACCAATACTCCGGTTAGAGCCAGAGTAAGAACAGCCGGCAGATAGAACTTCATAGTTGATTTATTGATTCGTGAAAATGGCCATCAACGGCGGTCACGACCGATTCCGAATGTCAATGCCAGCGCCCCAACCAGGACGAGACCTTTGACAAAATCTTGGGTGTAATAGGGAACGTTCAACATCGTGAGCCCGTTTAGGACGATTCCCACAAAGACCGCTCCAACCGCGGTGCCAATCACATTGGCCCGGCGCCGGTTGAGCACGGCGAATCCGATAAGGGCGGCAGCGACGCTATCCAATAACAAAGACGAGCCGGCAAAGACGTCCCCTCGCCCGACCCGGGCCGCCACAAAAACGCCGCCCAGCGCGGCTAGCGTCCCCGAGATGATGTAGGCCAGAACTCGATATCGTTTAACGGCAGCGCCGGCCAGATAGGCCGCGGTTTCATTCCCGCCTACCGCATAGAACACTCGACCCCAACGGGTTCGTTCCATCAAAAACCAAAACGCGCCTACCAGCAACGCCACTATCACAACTGGCAACGGCACCATGCCCCCGATTTTGTATCGGCCGAGAGCCAGAAAGGCTGGATCGAAGCTGCCGGTGGCCACTGAACCATCCGGCAGATTTAATCCTACGGTGATTGAGCGACCCGCGCTGGGAATCAGCTGCAGGCCGGCTAATAGAAACATCGTCCCCAGCGTCGCCAGCAGATCCGGAATGCGCAGCCAAACAATCAGCAGACCATTTATCGAACCAATGATGGCGCCGGTTAAGAGAGCCGCAACTACCGTCTCGGCGGCATTAAACTGAAGCACCACCATCGCATAGCTCGTAAGCATCAACGTAAATGCCGCGATGCTGCCGACCGACAAATCGAAACCGTCGACGGCCAGCGTCACGGTGACTCCAACGCCCAGTAACGCCACCACTGCGACCGATTGCAGGACGCTAAATAAATTGTTAAACCGCAAAAATGCGTGCTCGAATGATTGGAAGAAAAAGATCAGCCCGGCAAGAATCAGGAAGATGGCGTATTTCCGGAGAAAGTGGCCAAGTGAAAACGTTGGCTCCGCCGGCGATGCGCGCGTATCTAGCGGTTCGGCATCTCCACTCATAAAAAGGCTCTTTCCGAATAAGAGGGATTTTCTATCGCGCTGATGGCAGCTAAGAACGAAGCGGGATCACTGGTTCTCAGATCATACAGGTCCGCCAAACTGTGGTTGCGCATCACAGCGACCACGTCCGCTACTTCCAACGCTTCCTCGACATCGCTGGTGGCAATCAACGTAGCCGACTCCCGGCGCGTGGCCCAAATAGCAGCAATCAGGTCGCGGCGTGCTCCGACATCAATGCCTTGGAACGGCTCGTCCAATAGCAGCAGCCGGTAAGGTGCAGCCTGCCATCGGGCAATGACGACCTTTTGCTGGTTACCACCAGATAATAGGTCCAGGGTATCCCGGCTGTTGCGGCAACGGATTCCGAGCGTCTTTATCCGTTCTTCGGCCGTGGCTCGTTCCCTGGCTGGCCTAACCAAACCGAAAGGGAACCAACGAGGGCGATGAGGCAGGGCGATAGTGCCGGCAATATCCGCGCCTGGAGTCAACGGCGGAAGCAAGGAAGAACGCCACCGGTCTTCACCTGCCATGAACACGCCCGCGGCGATGGCCGCCGCCGGGTCTTTTGGATTCCACGGTTGATCGAGAAAAAAAATCTCCCCCCGTGCAACCTCGGTAAGACCAAAGACTGCGCCGAGCAGCCGGCTCTTGCCGGAGCCCAGGGCGCCCGTGATAGCAACAATCTCGCCAGACGCAACCGTGAGATCGAATTTCTGCGCTCCAGGTATCAAACGAACCTGGCGCAGATTTAAAACGGGCTTGCCGGCAGAGGAATTGGTGCGGCCGGCGTTCATGGCGGTGAGGTCGCGGCCAATCATTGCCTTGATGGCTGCGGTCAGATCAAGAGGCCGAACTTGTTTGGCCACAACTTGCCCGTTGCGTAACACCACAATCCGGTCTGCTATGCGCCGGATATCCTCCAGCCGATGCGAAATGTAGAGAATGCCAACACCCAGGCTGCGTAGCCGATCTACCACTGAGAACAGGCGCGCCGCCTCGACCGCGGAAAGACTGGCAGTGGGTTCGTCCAAGATCAGTACCGAAGCATTTCCGGCGACCGCCCTCGCGATTGCTACCAGTTGGCGATGGGCAGGCCCTAGCTCGCCGAAATCGCGTTCGAGGCTGAGTTTTAGCCCGATTCCAGTGGCAACCGCCTCCGCGCGCTGTCTGATCTTGAGGTTCCCCGCCAGGACGCCAAATGTCCCGGTGCAGAGGTCGTCCAGTACGAGATTCTCCCCTACGGAAAGCCCGGGAGCTCCAAGTTGATCCGTTGATTGGTGGACGATGACGATCCCGCTTTGACGAGCAATCCGGGGAGAGCTCAGCCGAATTCCTTTACCCGCCAGAAAGATTTGTCCCGAGTCGGGTCCGACAACTCCAGCGGCGATTTTTGCCAGAGTGGATTTGCCCGCTCCATTCGCTCCCATTAAGGCCACGACCTCACCGCGCCCGATTGAAAGATCGACTCGGTCTAGTACCCGGCACGGTCCATAGGCTTTGCTGATGTTGGCCAAGCGCAAGGTCGGTATATCGTCCAGAGAGAGGTCCTGCATGTGGAAATCCGTGAAACCATACCGCTTTAATAGAGATTGGATTCGGACGCAAGTCGTGATGTTGGGTTAGGTGGGTGCAGGTGGGGCGAAAATCTCGGCGCGCCGAGGAACAACCACCTCACATCATGCTTTCGCGCCGAACTTGAGCCGTGCGTGGGGGTGGCATCTCCAATCGCGTGCCGGAAATGTGAACGGTGGAGATGGGATTAGCTCTGGGAGATGCCACCCCCACGGAACGGCTCAAATCCGGCGCGGACAAGATCCTGTGAGCTGACTGCATTGTGGGCGCGCCGAGATTTTCGCCCCACCGGTCCTGGGCTAATCCCTACCTCTCACCAATCACCAATCACTTCCCCCGTCCCCTCTCGCCACCAGCGGCGATGATCACTCCGATAATGACAAGGCCGGTGACGACATTGCGGATCCCAGCGCTAACACCAAAGGTGTTGAGCATGGTGAGCAAGAGGACGAGAAAAAGGCCGGCGCCCCATAACCCGGCTACGTTGGCTTTGCCGCCGGTCACGGAAGTACCGCCGATCACGACTAACGCGATCGAGGCAAGCAGATATTCGTCTCCGATCTCGAGTGATGAACCGCGAAAGTAGCCGGCTAAAAGCGCGCCACAAATGCCCCCTAGGGCTCCGCTTAGGATATAGGTCAGGCAACGGGTTCTCTCCACCTTCACACCGGCTAACCAAGCTGCTCGCGGGTTTTGGCCGATCGCTAATACCGAGCGCCCAAAGATGGTCCGATGTAGACCGATACCTATCGCGATCACAAAGATCACCGTCCCGACGGCTAAGATAGGAATCCCCAAAACCTGAGCGCTGGTGAAATCTGCGAAGCCTGGAGGCGGCTTGATCTGGAGCCCGCGTCCGTAGCTGATACCGACCGATTGAATGATAAAACTGGCGGAAAGGGTCGCGATGATCGGCGGAATTCGAAGCAACCAAATGAGCAAATAGTTACCGAACCCGATGGCAACACCGGCAAACAAAGCTGCCAACATCCCAACCGCCGTCATTGCATCTGAGCCACCCATTACTTTCATGGCCACGGCGCTGGCCAGACCGATGTTAGCCGGAAGAGAAAGATCGATGTTGCCGGGACCCAGCGTAATCACAAACATTTGAGCAACCCCGGTAATCACCGAGAACGCAGCCAGCGCCAACGCTGCGCTAATCATGCCCCCGGCGCCATAGCCGTGGGTGAACCCGATCGCCGCCAGCCAAACCAGCAGCGCGCCAAGGTACGACCAAATCCAGGGCGTAGAATACAAACGGCGTATGGAGGAGTTCAAGGAGTTCAAGGAGTAGTGGAGAATTGGAGTGGTGGAGTAATGGAGTTCTGGAGTGTTGCTTTCAACTCGTCGCTGCTCTGTTCTGAAACTGATTACTGTCTCACTGATTACTGATTACTTGGACGCCACGGAATATACCGGCGGACGAACGGCGGCTCGTCCCTACCAATCAGCCATTCGACGCGCTTTCAGCTTGCTCAGGGCAGGCCTTTCACTTTTCACGCCCCTCGCCCAGTCCTATTGATGAGGGCTCGCGCAGCCAAGACGACAATGAGAATGGCTCCTTCGGCTCCGACCTGCCAATCGGGAGAAATGCGCATAAAGTTCAACAGGCTGCCCGCGAGCGTAAGCGTTAGGGCGCCAATTACGGCTCCTATGGGCGAGACTCGGCCCCCGACAAATTCTCCGCCGCCTAAGATGACACCCGCCACTGACAACAGGGTGTAGCCTTTACCTATATTCGCATCCGCTGATGTAGTTAAACCGATCAATGCCAGCCCGGAAAACACGCCGAAAACACCGGCCAACGTGAACATGGCAACCTTCGTTTTGAGAAGTGACCAGCCCGCTCGCCCAATGGCGATAGGGTTGCCGCCGGATCCGCGCAAAATCGCTCCGTACGATGTCTGCATCACACCCACGTGAACGATCGCTGCGATGATAAGGGCTGCCACGATGGGGAACGGAACGTACGGCGGATGCAAATTCATCAGGCCATGCAACCAGTCCGGAGCTTTACCTCCGGGCTTTGGTAGTACGAGTACGGCCAAGCCTTGCCAGACAAAAAGCATTCCGAGGGTCACGACGATCGATGGAACATTGCGAAGATAAATCACGGCTCCCGTTAGTGCGTAGACCCCAACCGCCGCTGCCAGCACCGCGATGCCGAAAAGCGGATTATCGTGCAACCACGTCGCCCCAACGCAAGCCACGAAGCTGACGAAGGTGCCGATCGAGAGGTCCAGATCGTTGACCGTGATCACGAACATCTGCGCGATCGTTGCCAAGGCCACGGGAATGGCCAGGTTTAGCATTAAGTTAATCCCGAAATAGCTGATCGCCCGGGGATTCATCCAAGCAATACCGGCGAGCACTAAGACCAATGATAGACCTGGCAAAATCGCCCGGAGAAAACGGCGAGAAACGTTAATAGCAGCCAAAGGACTGCGCACCGCCGGAGCGCCACTAACTGACGTCATGGATGAGCTGCCTCCTCAAATGACGATTGGATCACACGCTCTTCACTCAACTCATCCCGCCGAAGATCAGCCACGATCCGGCCATTCCGGAATACGTAAACATGGTCGCAGTTTTCCAGTTCTTCCATTTCTGTTGTGTACCATAGGAAGGTGCGCCCGGCTGTCGCCTCACTTCTAATCAGTTCGTAGACTTCGAGTTTGGTGCCGACGTCAACCCCGCGCATAGGATCGTCCATTAACAGAATCTTCGCCTCCGAACCGAGGGCACGCGCGAACAAAGCTTTTTGCTGGTTACCGCCCGAGAGCGATAAAATATTGTTACGCAAGTCTGGTGTTCGGATCTTAATGCGTTGCTGCCAACGCTCGGCAAATTCAGTCTCACGTTCGGGCGACAGCAAAACGCCTTTGCGCAACGCCGCTATCGAGCGGATACCGATATTCTCGGCGATCGACCAGAGCGGAAATACGCCATCGCTTTGGCGATCCCCAGCAATCAGCGCCACCGGATCCGTGACCCTTATTAACGAGCGCCTGCCCGCATCGCTACGCGAAGCGTTGCGGGCGGGGGAACGAGCGCGAACGCCAGACTTCGCCCCGTCGTCTAGACTCCGGGAGGCTATGTCTGGCAAGCCGGGAGCGCCGGGAACGGTGGAGCGCGCCTCGCTTTGAGCCGTTGGCAAAATATTGCGGCTATCCCGCCGGACGAATCTTCTTCCCCGCGTGGACGCGCGAAAAATCGAGAGTAAGAGTTCAGTCTGACCATGTCCGGCCAAGCCGGCCAACCCCACGATCTCGCCTTCGTGAGCGACCAGATCCAGGCTATCGGTTTGAGTGGCCGGTCGAGCCTGCACCCGGACAGGAGTCGATCCTCGACGTGCACCGGTTGCTTCGGTGGACCGGGTCTTCGCAACTGCAGTGGCGCCCATGGCCGCCACTAATTTGTCGCGGGTAAAGCCTGAGGCCCGATCCACAGCGACAACTTTGCCATCTCGCATGACAACGACCCGATCAGAGTTTTCCAAAATTTCGCCCAGCAGATGTGAGATTAAGATGCAGCTGGCGCCCTTGCCGATGACCCGCCGCACGTAGCTGAGTAATTGACTGGCTCGGTGAGTATCCAGGGAGGAAGTTGGTTCATCCAGTATGACCAGGCGTAGCGGCGAATCTGTGATGGTAAAAGCGCGCGCCACCTCGATCATTTGCCGTTTTCCGATCGGGAGATCGCCAACCACGGCATCCGTCGCGATCCCGTGTTCGGGGAAAATCTCATCGAGTTGGTTGCTAATCAGCCGCCCGGCTCGGGTTCGCCAGCCGAAGCCCGCGATCGCATGGTGCAGCACCCGGGTGTTCTCCGCGACGGTTAGATTGGGGCACAAACTCAATTCTTGAAACACGCACCGGATTCCAAGCTTGTGAGCCAGGACGACAGAGAAGTTTCGCTGAGGCGCGCCGCCGATAATGATCTCGCCGGTATCTGCGCTTAGGGTGCCGGCCAGGATATTCATCAAGGTCGATTTCCCGGCTCCATTGTGCCCGACCAAACCGACGCATTCCCCTGGCGCAACGACGAAATCGACGCCCGCCAATGCTCGAACGGCGCCGAAACTTTTTTCGACGCCGTTTAAGGTAACGATGTTGCCGGAAGGTTCGTTCATAGTGGATGCGCCCAAAATTGGTAGGGCGAGGCTCCAGAAAAATCAATCGTTTGTCCGGGACCTAGCCGAGTGCCGCTCTTCCATCCGCTCTGCTGACAAAACCGCCGAGCCGAGGTTCGAGCGCGCAATTCGCACCTGGTCCAAACGGGGTGCGAATTGGCGAGACTCTATAGAGCCCTCTGATCATTTCCGGCTAAGTAGGGCGGGAACGAGCACTGGACACGCCTCGGCGCGCTCACCGGTGCGGTACCCGATCGCTTTGCACCGGTCATGGGCGTTGCGAACTTTACTCGTAGTTCGGGAGCCTCGCCCTACCATCGTTCTTACTTCTTCAGATTGGCATCGATCGCTTTCTTGGCTTCGTCCAATGTATATTCGTGGCTCGCGACGCCGCCTTTGGGAATCTCCGCGAGGGCGGCCTCAAAGTTGTTCTGATCGAAAGCGAGATAAGGCACGAGCAGGTCATGGGGGATATCTTTGCGGCCATCAAGGATCTGTTGAGCGACCCAGAAAGCCAACGTTGAGACTCCGGGAGCAATGGAGGCAGACCAAGTGGTATATCCGCTCTTAGCCTTCTGTTCTTTCCACCATTCGAGCTCATCCTGACGATTGCCCATAATAATGATGGGCTCCTTGCGTCCGGCTGCCGCAAAAGCTTGAGCGGCACCGTAGCCGTCTCCACCTTGATCGACCACACCGATAATTTCCGGCAAAGAGGGCAAAACCGTGGCGATGGCTTTCTGGGCGGTGGTTTGGTCCCAATCACCCTCGACACTACTCACGAGTTTAAATTCGGGGTGTTCTTTCACTCCTTCGGCAATGCCGGAATGGATGGCGTCATCAATCGATGTGCCTCCCAAACCGCGTACCTCCAACAGGTTTCCACCTTTGACCCATCGCGCCAATTGGACCACCTCCTGTTTCCCATAATCCTTGAAATCAACCACCACGCGCCAGGCGCTCGGTTCCGTGACAATACCGTCAAATGACACCACCACGATGCCGGCGTCAGTAGCCTGCTTGATCGCTCCATTCAATGCGTCCCCTGAGGAAGCATTGATGACAATAGCGTTATAGCCCTGGAGAATCAGGTTCTGAATTTGGGCGGCCTGAGTGGGGATTTCTTTGTCAGCCGTGGTGAACACATCCGCCGCCGCTACCACACCGTCTGCTACTGCTTTCTTGGTGACGATATCATAGCTTTTCAGCATGGCTTGGCGCCAGGAATTGCCCGCGTAATTGTTGGAAAACGCAATCCGCATGTTCTTGGTATCGGCATGAGCCGTCCCAATCAGGGCAATGCCGGTAAACGCAGCCAGCAGAGCCGGAACATAGCTGTTTTTTTTCATGGAGTATTTTCTATGGGTTCTAAAGAAATTTGAACGGGGGTGGCGCAGCTGGTCCCCACTGCCAACGCCAATTTACGCTCACCCCGGACCAGGAAGAATGCTTCCAGCGATGGCGATAGAGGCTAGATTACGCCTCAGCGCCGGTCAATGTGAATAGTTTGAACTGAAGCGTTCTAGGAGGAGGTGGGAGAACGTGATTGGTGACTGGTGATTTGTGATTGGGTCGCGGAGCCGAGGCGGCTTGTCCGCCATAGTTGGATCTGAAGGCTCGCCATTTGAAGGGACATTGGACGAATGCCGAAGGGTCGACGCATTCGGAGTATGCAAAACGGACCACCACCCATCCCGGAGGGGAGCCACATTAGAGAAGTGCTAACGCTTAATTCTAAAATGGCCTATCGCGAACCCAACCCAAACACGTGTGCAGCGGTGGCTCCCGTACGGGTGGCACGTTCTACCGATGCGTTATCCCCTGCGTGTTGAACAAGCGCTGGGCCCCTGGGCGTCGCGTCTTCCGAACGCCGGAAGCCGCGAACAATCGCGGGCGTCGACACCCATGGATCCGCCTCCGCAAGGCCTACGGCGCGACAAGCCTGCGAACGCGGAATGCAACGCCCCTTCCGCCTTCTCCCGCGGCCGCGGGACTACGGCGCGACAGGCCGACCGGCTCCGCGATGCCTTTCACTTAACTAATCCCCATTTCACTCCTCGAACTCCTTGCAACTCCTTGAACTCCTCGTACTCCTTCTTAAAGCGAGGAAGCATATGATCGAAAAAGCATTGTTCGGAC
>Ga0185299_10001805_pt1 | contig 37433 bp, 25 predicted proteins | sample PaiPotPPA55metaG_FD_128002 | JGI IMG/M metagenome (GOLD analysis project Ga0185299, IMG submission 128002) | Iron sulfur acid spring bacterial and archeal communities from Banff, Canada, to study Microbial Dark Matter (Phase II) - Paint Pots PPA... ...
AGTTGGAGTTGGAGTTGGTGTCGGTGTCGGTGCAGTCGCCGTGTTGGTGATCGTAATTGTTGCGGTAGAAGTTTTGGTGCTGTCAGCGTTGGACGTGGCGGTAGCAATCACAGTGGCCGGAGACGGCGCTTTTTTCGGGGCGACATAGGCAGCAGTAGTGAAAGCGGTCGCAGACAGGGAGCCGCAGGCAGACCCGCTGCACCCAGCTCCGGTCAGCGTCCAAGTCACCCCTTTATTTTGATAGTCATATGCCAGTGTTACGGTAAGGGTCTGCGCATGTCCCACCTGCACGGAGGTGTTTGACGGTGAAACCGCGACGATCAACGGCTGGCTAATATGTGCTTGCGCGGTAGCTATTTTTGTCGGTTCCGCCTGCAAAACTGCTGCGACAGTGACCGCCGACGGCGAGGGAATGAGCTTGGGCGCAGTGTAGAGGCCGGTTGCGTCGATCGTGCCGTACGTAGACTCGCCTCCGGTAGTTCCGTTCACTTGCCATGTCACCGCGGGGTTGGAAGTATTGGCGACGGCAGCCGTAAACTTTTTTGTGCCCAAAACCGGCACGAAGGCGCTCGCTGGCGTCACCGATATCTGGGCGCCTTGGGCCGTTTGGTTGGCCGCCAACGGCGAGCCCGCACCGGCGCATCCCCAAGACGCGAAGCCAATTCCAAAAAATACCGCAACAAACAAAAGATTTCCCAAACGCACAAAACTAGGCAACGTCATGAATTGTATTCCTCGTCAAAAATTGTAGTTAGTTCCTCTTACGAGGACGCAAGCGATTAAAAACTTCTGCGATTAATCACCGAACTGGGGGACTACTCCGGGTTGGGGTCGGAGCGAGGTAAAAGACTAATATCGATGATGGAAAAAGTAAAGCTCGCAGCGCAAGCTTGGTTAGATATATGTTACGCCGTACCAGAGGGGTAGCAAATCAATTAGGTGCCAAACCGTATACACTAATTTCTCGTGCAGTCCCCACGTACACCTTGCCGTTGGCCACGGTAGGCACAGTGAACTTCACCGCTTGTCCGGCCTGATCGGCGCTGCTGTTCGCGCTGTTCCAAAGCTCCGTGCCGAGATTAGTTGCGTCATAAGCATGTAGCACGGCTGGCCCAGCGCCTTTCTCCGTCGCCCAAACGATACCATTGGAGGTTCCTTGCGCCGAAATGGACGGTGTGGAACCAGGGAATCCGAAGGTAGTGGGAGACTGCGACGCAGGTGAGGTGTTGAACTGTCCCGTCGCGGTGTTGAAGGTGAAACTTTTCACGTGGTCCGAATCGAGCCCGACATAAAGTGCGTTCTGCCAAAACGCTGGAGTGGCGAAGATCCTGTTCCCAAGTGAGAAACTTTGCACCGCTCCAGAATCGTTATTGGTATTACCACCCAAATTATCCCGGTTCAGAACGAACAATGTCCCTTCTTTTCCGCCGCCCATGGCCAAGCGCTGCACTGGGCCGGAAGGCTGATCGACCAGAATCGTCGCGCCTCCCGAGCCAAAATCATTGTCTCCGCTATCCAGTGATGCTTGATCGGCTGGTGCGAAAAAGCTCAAGACCCCTAAACCTGGCGTAGACAGTTTCAAAAAACTGTCGCCGAATAATGTCGCGCCGTCGAAATTTCCATTTCCGGTGATCACATACAAATTATTGCTGGAGTCAGCCGCCGGAGCGCCGCCGGCCATCCATATGCCACCCATGCCCGGACCGGGCGTGTCGTTGAACACGGAGACTTGCGCGAGGCTTGCTGCGTCGTAGCCAACGAGCCAACCATAATATGTGCCTATGTCTCCGTGCGAACCCCACGCGATATAAACGACACCGTTAAGAAGCGCTAGCCCGGCTCGTTGGTTCTGAGACATGGGACTAAAAGTAACTCCACTGAACGTCGCAGCAATTTCTTGCGGGCCGCTGAATTTTTCCGATCCGTCGATTAAGTTTAAGGCATGCAGGCGTTGGTGGATGGTCGCTCCATTCTTGGATTTGGAGACCACGTAAATTGTATTGGTAGCAGGATCAATGACTGGAGTTCCGACGATACCGATGTCCGGCGCCAGATCGAGTGAACCACCCACGTCCATATTGTTGACCCAGGTTTCTCCGCTGGCCAACAGACTCTTTGACCAGTACGTCGTGCAAGGTGCAGCGTCGGCGTCAAAAACATAGACCGTGTCGTGCACCGTGGCGGCGATCAGGACATTGTGAGTTCCACCGGCGATGGCTACGTTAGCCACCCACAGGGGCTGCGCGTAAGCCGAGGCATCGATGGCGCACGCAAAACGCTTACCGAACGTAGAAGCTTTTACGGTCGAAGTATTCAACGCATACTCGTGGCTGTTCACGCCATCCCTGGATAGATCATTGTGATACGTAAAAACCCCAGGGAGATCCGTGATGAAAACACTTGCGGACACGGCGACGGTGGAGTCGGCGACACTTCTTGCGGCGACGGTGTGCGATCCCGGGGCGGACGGTGGGGAATAAACTCCGGCAGCGGTGACGGTTCCCACGGAAGAATTGCCCCCGGGTATGGAGTCCACTTCCCAGGTAACGGTAGTCACGGAGGCCCCGGTAACCGTGGCCGTGAAGGACTGGCTTTGACCGGTCGTGAGAGCGGCTCGGACGGGACTAACGGTCACAGTGGCTTTGTTGCCGGACTGAACGGTGGTTTGTCCGCCCCCGCAACCTATAAATAATAAAGGAAATGCCAGCAACACCGAATTGAACAGACCATCTCGCAACCGATTTGCACCGACCGAAGCCATATATTGGGATTCCCCTGACTGGTTTATTTGGTTCCCCGTGGGAAGGGAGATTGCACGTGTACCGCTAACGCGAAGCATCCCGGGCGGGGAGGTCGGGGACTAGGGACTATTAAAGGCTAAAAGGTATGATGCAAAAAGTAAAGACTTGAATCTCGTCAAAGTTCAAGAACCGAAGGGCCACAGTTTACGGAAGAAATTGCGAACGCGTTCCGTCAACGAAGCAGTCTTCACGGGCGGCGGAGCGGCCGGGGGTGCTGCGGCAGGAAGGGGAACTGCAGCGGGAGCCTTCACCGGAACGACATCGCCCTCAACTTTTCCCTGAAAAATGAGCGTAGGCCGCACGCGCACACGACGAATCATCATGATCATCTTGGGGTCGACTTCTGGCTGCACCTTGGAGTTGGCGTTAAATATCAATGGCGGCACAAAAACCTGGTAGATCGGCTCTTGCTTTGGCGCGACCGGCTTGGCCGGTGGAACGGTAGGTACGTTTGGTTTGACGTCGTCGACATTATGGCGCACTTCCTCAGCCGAGGCTATTCTGCTTACTTCCGGTGGCGCCGCTTCGGCAAGCTGCAACTCGCACGCACAGTGTTCGCCGGTGTCGGTCCGAAGCGAATCGATTTGTCCGTTGGCCAGAAAAACACTTCCGCCTTGAGGCACCAGAATATTTTGACCGGTTAACTGCTGCTCGAGGCGCAAGGCTCCGCGATTGGTGCGGACACACATCGCGCCGCTGGCGTCAAAACCCACGATGGTATCTTGCGGGCCGCCGCCGATCGCCACTGGCTGGGCCTGAATTTGCGGGGTGTACATGGTGAGCACCGGCGAACGTTCAATGTGTGCGTGAATCGTACCGATATCGAGAGCGATGGTGAGCGAGTTGCCGGATTTGAGCACCGAGAAGTGCGCTGGTCCGCAAATGTCGATCTGCCCGCCTTCCACCAGATTTATGTGTGCGCTACCGGATTTGACGCGCACATCGCTGCCGCTGTGCAGCACCGTGGCGACGCTGCCGTTGATGTTCGACACGCTCATAGGCCCGGTCACGGCGATCGCTTCGCCTTCAATGGCGCCCACGGCGTCGCCCGGCGAGGGATTATCGGGGCGCGCGGCAGCCGTGAACATTCCGAAGAGCGCAACGCTGGCGGCGATGGAAAACAGCGCCAGGTTGCGCAGCATGTTTTGGTTTTGAAACAGAAACCCCAAAAATTTCACTCCTCTGTATGGCGTGCTCTTTGCGTGCACTGTATTGCGTGCATCGACCCGCGGGAACTCTCGCGAAAGCCTCTCAGCCTATACTATACGACGATGGCTAACCCCGAAGCAGAGCAAGGTGCCCCAATTGAATCAGGCCAGAGGGCGTCGCCGCCATCGGCTGCGCAACCGGAAGGCGAGCCGGTAAATCTACATTACGACACGCGGCTGCCGGAGCTTCCCTGGTCGCGTCGCGCGCAAATTCCGATTATCGCCGCGGCGGTGTACAGCGTCATTCGCACGCTGGGACCGACGCTGCGCTTTGAAGCGCTGGGGCAGCACCAACCGGAACGCGTTTACGCCGCGGGACACCGGTGCATTTTTGCGTTCTGGCACCGCGTCATTATTCCAGTGACGTGGTGGGCGCGGAATCGCGGCATCGTGGTGATGAATACCACAGCGTTCGACGGCCAGTGGACGCGCAAGGTTATCGAGTGGCTGGGGTTCGGCACGGCTCAGGGAAGTTCGACGCGCGGTGGACTGCGAGGGTTGGCCGTGATGGCGAAGCGGCTCGAAGAGGGCGTGGATTGCGGCTTTACGATCGATGGCCCGCGTGGGCCGCGCTACGTGGCCAAGCCAGGGCCGGTAATGCTGGCCCGAAAGAGTGGCTGCCCAATCCTGGTATTTCATATCGGCGTGGATCGCGGTAAGACTTTCACCAACACTTGGGATCATTTTTTGTTGCCGGCGCCTTTCGCGCGCACCGTGATTCTGTGCGCGCCGCCAATTTACGTGCCGGCGGATGCCGACGCGGATTTGATGCAAGCGAAACACGCTGAAATGCAGCGGGAATTAGAGCGCGTTCGCGACTTAGCCGAGGGCTGGTTTCAGTTTAGCGAAGAAGAACGCCAGCGTTATCGGGCTGAATTTTTAAAATAGATTATTTTACGGGACGTTCCGCGAGCTTTACCTGCACATCTATTTTCTTCCCGCCACGGTATAGCGTGACGGGAACGGTATCGCCGGGGTGCTTGCGGTTTAGAATTCTTCCTATGTCGAATTGATTGGTGACCGGCTGGCCGTCGATGGAAGTAATCACGTCACCACCGATGGTGATGCGGCGCATGCCGGCTTGCGCGACTTGATCGCCGCCTTTTATACCTGCTGCGGCAGCCGGGCCTCCGCGCGTGACCGTTTCCACCAGTAACCCTTCCTGTACCGGTAGATCGAGCGCTTGTGAGAGGTAGCCACCGACGGGCAAAGTCTCCAATCCTAGAAATGCGCGGTGCACCCGGCCATCGGTGATCAAGTCGTTGGCGATACCTTTAGCAGTATTGACCGGGATGGCGAATCCGATACCCGCGGTGGTTCCCGACGGAGTATAGATCGCGGAATTGATGCCAATCACTTCGCCGTGGGAGTTGATCAGCGGGCCGCCGGAATTGCCACGGTTGATGGCCGCGTCGGTTTGAATGGCTTCGTCGATGAAAGTGGTCTCGCTGGTTTGGACTGTGCGGCCCAGTGCGCTGACCACGCCAGTGGTCAAGGTGCTTTGAAATCCGAAGGGGTTGCCGATGGCCAAGACTTTTTGTCCGACCTGTAAATTATTGGAATCGCCGAGCGGCAGCGTGGCCAGATTTTTTCCATTGGGCTCGATTTTTAATAACGCCACGTCGTTGCGTTGATCGGCGCCAATAAATTTTGCTGGGTAGCGCGACTGGTCGCCCAAAACGACTTCGATCGTTTGGGCGTCCTGCACCACGTGGAAATTCGTGAGGATGTAGCCGCGCTTGTCGATAATAAATCCCGAACCCGCGCCTTCTACCGGAACCGGATCCATGAAGAAATCATACTGGGTGGCTTTGGTCAGCACGTTAGCGACAGCAGGCGCGGTCTGCCGGTAGATCCGCACATTGATGGATTCGTCGTCAGTGAGCGGGGCGTCGCGTTGCGAAATGTTGGCAGTCAAGCCGCTGGGCTTCGAAGAACTAATTGGACCTGCCCCTACGTCCACCGGCTGACGTGCCCCCCAGCGACCTCCGGCCCAATAGGCAGCCAGAATAATCACTACGGCGGCGAGAAAAAGACGAATGGTACTGGAGGATCGCGAGGCGGTCATGTCTGATTGTCCTTCTTCGGGTGCTTACCACTTAAGACTTTATTCTGTATTGATTTTAACTCTGCTCATGGACTGCTGGGAAATATCTTCCAGGCCGCTTCCGGATGGAGCCGCGCTATTCATTCCACGAGTTCAGAGACCACGCCGCTTCTCAGATAGTTGGACGCACTTCACGGAGTTTGGTAGCGAGTTGCTCGACTTGTTGGCGCGTTTTCGCCAGGGAGCCGGAGCAATCGATTTTCTCAGTCGCATGACCTAATTTCTCTTCCACCGGAAGTTGCGAGGCGATTCGGCGGCGGGCTTCCTCTTCGGTGAAACCGCGAGCCATCAAACGAGAAATTTGCTGCTCTGGTTCGCACCACAACACGACCACGCCATCTAGCCTTTTATCCAGCCCGGCTTCCACGATCAGCGCGGCCTCCACGAATGCGGCGCTTTGCGAACCGCCGCGCTCCAATTTTGCAAATTCAGAAACGATGTACTCCTCCACGCGAGGATGCACGATGGCGTTCAGTTGTTTCAGTTTAATGCGGTCGGCAAAAACGATTTTGGCGAGGACCTCGCGATTAACGTGGTTTTCGCTGTTCAGAATGGAGCGTCCGAACACGCGCACAATTTTATGATGTGCGGGGTAGCCTGGCTCGATGAGCGTGTGCGCGATGGAATCGGCATCGAGGACGGTGAAGCCCATTTCTCGCAACATACCGCTGACGGTGCTCTTCCCGCTGGCGATGCCGCCAGTGATCCCCAGACGAAGCATGTAGCGATTCTATCGTGCGGTGACGCTGGATTGCGGTTGTTTCGTCTGGGACGCGCCCCGACGCAGGAGTGCAGCTTTTACGGTATTGCTCATCAGCATAGTTATGGTCATGGGTCCAACGCCGCCTGGTACGGGAGTAAGCGCTCCGGCGACTTTCATGGCGTCGGGATGCACGTCGCCAACCAACGCGGAATTTTTGGCGCGGAATTTTTCCAGGCGTTCGGGCGAGTTGCGGAAAAGACGCTCGGCTTCCGCGGGGTCGGTGACGCGGTTGGTGCCTACGTCAATTACGGCCGCGCCCGGCTTGATCCAGTCGGCGGCCACGTAACCGGCTTTGCCCATGGCGGCCACGATGATGTCGGCGCGGCGCACCGTTCCGGGCAGATCGCGCGTTTTGGAATGGCAAATCGTTACGGTGGCGTTAGCGTGCATCAAGAGCAGGGACATGGGCTTGCCGACGATGTCGCTGCGTCCGAGCACCACTGCGTCTGCGCCTTCAATGGGAATGTTGCCGCGCTTCAGGAGTTCCATGCAGCCCGCCGGAGTGCAGGCGACCAGTCCCGGGCGGCCACTGACCAGGCGTCCTAAATTCATGGGATGAAAGCCGTCGACGTCTTTGGCTGGATCGACGGATTCGAGAACTAGTTTGGTGTCGACCTGCGGCGGCAGCGGGAGTTGGATGAGGATGCCATCCACGGCCGGATCGCCGTTCAAGTCGTCGACTAGCTGCAGCATTTCGCGAGTGGTTACAGTTGTCGGCTGCGTATTCATCCAACTGTCAATGCCGAGTTGTTCGCACGCGGCGATTTTGCTTTTCACGTAAAGCTGCGAGGCGGGGTTGTCACCCACCAGAACAGCAGCGAGGCCCGGACGCACGCCGGCTGAGGTCATGGTCGCGATCTCGCCTTTAAGCTCGGCGAAAATCTGGTCGCGGATTTTCAGGCCGTCGAGGATGCGCGCGGTCATGTGCGAGGGACTCCCATTAGGAACAAGAAAAATCATAGCACACGCTCAATTGCGATGAATCGTGCAGAAAAAAGTTAAAAAATATGTCTGCGATGTGATTAGAACGGGAGTTTCAGGATTACTTGTCTTGGTGACCGGGATTCCGTCAACGCTTTCGAGCCGGCTGAGCATGATCTCGACTGGGAACTCGCTTCCGTCTTTTCGCCGCGCGGTAAGCTCGATCGTCGAAGCGATCTGCTGTCGCGCGGCGCCAGCAGGGAAGTGGCTACCGTTGGTGTGCAGCCGTTCCGTCAAACCTTGGGGAGTGATGTTCTTGACCTGCTGCTCCAGGAGTTCATCGGGGTATCCACACTGTTTCTCCGACTGGAGATTTAAAAGCACAATCTCTTCTCTGTGGTTTATTACCACCATCGCGTCGGGAGTCGCCTCCAACAGCGCTCGGAACTTCGTTGCCGCACGTTCACGCGCGGTGTAGTCGCGTCGCAGAATCCAGGCGGCAAAGAAGGCGATCAGGATTCCCGAAATACTCCCCGAGATGATGGCAATTTTGGTCTCAGGGAAACGCCGCTGTGCGTCGGCGATACGCAGTGACAGTAAGCGATGTTCTTTGCCCTTCATGTGGCGCGTGACGGTGAGAAATTCGTCCAGGAGCCTCTCGTCCTTTGCTTGTCGAATGGTTTCGGTTACCGCCTCGGAACCGGTTGGCTGGCGTAGTCGAATGACAGCGTCGCCCTGCCTGACTATTTGTTGTCAAGCTTGGCGAGAATAACCACTTGGCGTTGCTGATAAGGATTATCGAGCGTTAAGGCCCGAAGAGTTTTGTCTTCCTGATCGAGGAGCGCTCGCTTGGCGAGGGACGCTTGAAGAAATGCTTGCTCATCGCTCAGCGCAAATTCCCTATATCCAGTCTCAACATTGGTGACTTAAAAGATGAGAGTCTCTAGATGTTCAAGGACCTCATGGGTATGCTGCACCCATCGTTCGGTTTCAGCGGAGGCCGCCAGGCTGCGGAAAGAAACAATACCGACGGCAAGAAGAACCGACAATACAGCTGCAAAACCGATTTTTGTTTCGCGGATTAGCTGCAACTTCTTTTTCAATATGACCACGGTATTGAGAACGGGGCCTGGTTGGATAACGGCTGAAGACGGTGGCCCGCAAACATGGCCAGTTATCTAGGAAGGGAGGCTAAAGTTTATATCGGTGCGACATGCGAGCAAGTCAGGTTAGCGGGAAGGTGTCCAACAGCTTCATCCAGGCGGAAGTCTCCGCGTCCAGCGCCAGGCGAATCGTGCGATGCACGACGACCTATGGTCGCGTTGCGCTACGAATAGCGGTTCCTCGCAGCAGTTAGAAATGAACACCTAAGTGCTTTGTTTGAGAATAAAAATGTCGGCGCCCCGATATTGAAAATATTACTTAATATATTAATTAATAAATAAACGAACTAAATGGCGGCCCCGAGAACCGAATAGAAATCTACCGATTCAGTCCCGGGGCGCCGCTGCTGAGTTCTGATGATTCCTTGGACCACGGCGGGACGATGCCGGTCATTCGCGCGTAGGCGACCAATTGACCCATATGCTCGTTGGCGTGAACAATGATGCGCAGATACATTCCGTCCATGGTGGCGTCTCGATCATAAATCTTCACGGAGCGCTTCAAATCCTCGGGCGTCTCCGCTAGATGAGCGGTTTTGACGGCCTGTAGGGATTTTTTCAGCCAGGCGATGACTTCGGGCTTTGCGGTGACCGTTTTTTCCATCTTGATGTTCAGGTCGGGAGGCATCTTGGGGCCGGTGACACTGAGCAAATAGAAATTGGCGATCGCTATATGCATATAAACTTCGCTGGTGGAGCGTACGTCGGGGGCCGGGCGCCACGAGTATTTTTCCCCAGGTGTGGCTTCCGCCAGCGCGATCAGTTGCTGCGAGACATGCAGCCACTCGCCGTCATAACCCTGCCAGATGCCTTCGGGCGCCTGAGCCAGCGAGGTAGCTGCGCCAAAAGTAATAAACAGCAAGAGCAGCAATGCTTTCACGGTGCGACTCCTCGTATTCCCTTTGTGACAGATCCCGGTAAACCCACTGCATTCTATATCTTTGACGGCGTCATCGGAAAATGGGCGCACTACCCATTTCTTGTTGTTTGCTAATTTTTCGACACCACTCAATCGAGAGGTATTTTATTCGAGCAGAATGGCGGGCTAGTACGAGTAGGAAATGAGCGCGCTAAGGTTTTTTTTCAGGGGAAAATGTCGGCGGTCCGACATTTAAAGCATTACTTGATATTTTACTAATAGATAAACTGTTCGAACGAAATGCGATTCGAACGGGTTATCGTTTGCTGGAGATATTTCAATGCGAACTTGTGCAGCCGCGGATTTAAACGTTGAAGTGCGCGGTTTTTTGGGGTCATGCTCCGTATAGCAGGGGGATCCATGATTATGCTCTGGTTAGTGACGCTGATTTTAGGCTCCGGTTTCGCCGTTGCCAGCGGAGAGGGCGTGAAGTGGAAACTTCTCAATATGGCCATCATTTTGGGATGTATGGGCTTGGGTTATGGCCTTGGTTATTCGCTGGGGTTAGGGCGCGGAAATTTTGGAAGCGTTGCCAACCAGGCTTTACCGCTGTCAATGATGTTCGGAATCGTAGGGGCACTCGGGTGCTTGTGGCAGACTTCGCGCCCGAAGTGAAATGTCGTGGCGTGAATGAAGTGTGAGGCACAGGTTTCGACCGACGTTCTCCTCAAAGAGAAAAGAACGTCAGCGCGCCGACATTCTCGAAAATCATTCGGACGTAAGGAATGAGCATTTCAAATGAACAAAGGTCGGTTGACAGATTCTTGGAGTCTTCGGCCTCATTTCTTCTTCGTCGCTTTTGGGTGTGCTGAGCGGGCGGTCCGACTGATTTTTTTGTGCGCTCCGCGCGTGGACTCGATCCAATCGACCATCCTTGCGATGTCATGCCTCCAAAATAGGGTTAGGCCCCTTTCTTAAGGTTCCCTGCGGTCAGCGACCCACGGAAAGGGTCGGTCTAGTCCAGCGCGTACCACATTGATAACGCGTCCCACCATTTCGGGACTATTTCTCAGTCTGCCGGGAGTGAGCACAGCGTCTGAAAGAATTTTCAGATCGCCTGTCGAGACCGGGGGGCCAGCTAGATACCGAAACGCCTTAAGGAGAGCCGATTCCGTGAGCACTGAGACAGCGTTTTCGTCGAGAGCGGATAAATCAATCGTGGTTTCAAGTAGTTCTTCAACAACACCCTGATATTCGTCAAATGCTTCGAGATAATCTTCAAGAGGTTCCTGAATTCGTCCCTGTCGAAAAATTTCTTGTGCTTTATCACGCTCGACCTTCAGTTGTTTTTCAGTCCAACGTGGCGGAGTGACCATGTTGTCTTAAATTGGACAAAGCCGACTGCGCTTGTTGCCAACGTCTCTTCTTTGGCGACCAGCCGGAGATTTTGCGTCCTCCTAGAGCGAGAGCTGCGCTTACTAGATCCGACTCACTACGCAGGGAATTAACCCTGATATTCTTCTGTCATGCAATCATCGGGCCAATTGTCCGTAACCCTCACAGGAATCCCAAGCGTCTTGTAATTCCGCCGGTCACTCGCAGGACGAATGTGAGGCCGGAGACCTAGGTCGCACGTGACGCACGAAGAGTAATATTTAAAATATGGGTATTCAACTGAATATGAGACTCAACTTCTAGTAGATGTCGTACTGCTCCCAGTGGAGGGTGGCGTCGGACTGGATGATGATGTGTTTGTGCGAGGTTTGCTCTAGTTCGTCCATTAGCAGGGACTCGCGGGTTTTCAGGGCTTTGGCGATTTCCGGATGCACGCGCAGGGTCAGGTTGGGGCCCTCGTGGCCGGCCATGGCCATTTTGCGGGCTTCCGCCTGGATTTCGTAGCACAGCGTGGGAATGGATTTGACCATGCCGGAGCCGGTGCAATACGGGCAAGGCTGGCAGAGCACGCGCTCGAGAGCCTGCTTGGTGCGTTTGCGGGTGATGCACACTAGGCCAAATTCGTTGAAGCTTAGCGCTTTTGACGGCGCTTTATCTTCTTCGAGGGCTTGCTGCAGCGCGAACAAAACTTTGTCGCGGTTGCGGCGCTCTTCCATGTCTATGAAATCGACGACGATGATGCCGCCCAAGTCGCGCAAACGAATCTGGCGCACGATTTCCTTCACCGCTTCCAGATTGGTTTTGACGATGGTGTCTTCGAGGCGCGTGGAACCTTTGCCGACGAATTTGCCGGTGTTGACGTCGATGGCCACCAGCGCTTCGGTGTGGTTGATGACGATGTAGCCGCCAGACTTGAGCCACACTTTGGCACGCAGGGCTTTGTCGAGTTCGTGCTGGATGCCGAACTCTTCGAAGATAGGCGTTTCCTTGGTGTACAGCTTGACCCGGCTGACCAGCTTGGGTTGGAAGCGGCTGACGAATTCGACGACCTTGCTGAATTCTTCTTCGCTGTCGATCCAGATGGCGGTGAAATCGTCGCTGACGTAATCGCGCAGGATGCGTTCGACGAGATTCAGGTCGCGATGGAGAAGCGAGGGAGCTTTGCGCTGCTCGCTGCGCTCTTTGATTTCGTTCCAGGTGGTGCCGAGGAATTCGATGTCGGCGCGAATTTCTTCGTCGGTGGCGCCGCCGGCCGCGGTGCGTACGATGAAGCCGCCGGGATAGCTGCCGCGCGCTTCGCCTACAAGGCGGCGCAGACGCGAACGATTATCGGCGCTGGCGATTTTGCGCGAGACGCCGATGTGATCGATGGTCGGCATGTACACGAGAAAACGTCCGGGCAAAGCGACGTGACTGGTAATGCGCGCGCCCTTTTTGCCAAGTGGTTCCTTGGCGATCTGGATGACTACATCCTGACCAGCCTTGAGCATTTCGGAAATGAGTTGAGGGCGGCGCGACGAGCCAGCGTGATGGCCATGGCCTCCCTGATGCCCGCGATCATGACGCGGACCGCCTGGTCCGCTGGGACGGCGCTCGAAGCGCTGGCCCGGACGTCCACCACCGCCGCTGCGTTCCGGACGGCCGCCACGATTGTCGGGGCGTCCGCCGCGGCTGTCTGGACGGCCACCGCGATTATCGCGGCCGCGATCGCGTCCGCCGCTGCGGAAGGGGCGTTGGAAACGCTGGCGCGGATTGCCACCAACGCGCGCTGAGTCGCGCGGGAATTCTTCGCGAGGCGCGGGGGCGCCGCCTACGCTGCGAGGAGCGCGAGTTTCTCCCGGCAACAAGATGATGTCGTCCTCGGCGATATGGGAAGCAGAAGTAGCGGAGACGAGACTGCCTTCCGAGACGTTTCCGGCGTTGGCGCGCTCGGTTTCTTCCTGGCCGTGAGTTCCTTCGTGATGCCCTTCGTGATGTTCGGTATCATGTTCGGTGGCGGCGGCATGTTCTTCGTCGGGAAGTCCAAGCGCGGCATGATGCTCGGCGCTTTCGTGCGCGGCATCCGCTTCTGCTTCGGCACGATTGGCCGCTCGGCCTTCTTCGACCTCGGCGGTTTCGTCGTCGGTGAGTTCAGAAACTTCGGCGTGTGAGTCTTCCGTTTCGGTTTCTTCTTCCACCTCGTCGGCTTCTTCTTCGACTTCTTCCTCTTCTTCAAAAATCGTGTCACCGGCGAGAGCGGGAACTTGCGCAACTTCCTGCACTTCTTCCTGCTTGGCCTCGACGAGCCCGGACCCGAGCACCGCGATCTGATCGTCGTTTAGATCGGAGCTTCCAGAGGTGGGCAGCTCCAAGGGAGAGGCTTCATGGCGCGGCGGATTATTTCCGTGCGCGGAAAGCGCGCTGTCGTCAGCCACGCCAATGTTTTCGTCGGCGGATACCGGGGCAGCTTCGGATTCGGCGCCCGCATCGGCGAGCAACCAACGAGGAAGTCCTCCGGTGAAGCGGCGAGGCACGACGCCGCCAACAGCAACGGGTTGAGATGGCGATGTAGCTCCAGAGGCAGGACGTGAATTTTCGGTGGCCTCGGATGGCTTGTTGGATTCTTGCTCGATTACCGGGGAACTAGAAGCCGCGATGGGCTTGCCGCGATATTTCGCGAGCGATTCGCCGGGGAGCAGGATCGGCTCTTCCGCGGCATCAAAATTCGGCGCTACTGGAGAGGAACTGGTCTGGCGAGGTGTTTCGGGGCGGCGATTATCGAAGCCGCGCTGCGCTGCACCGCGAGGTTCGAATCCGCGAGGTTGAGCGCCACGATTCTGATTTTGCGAACGCGGTTCATTGCCACGTGAATCGTTCTGGCCTTGCGGCGAAGCATATTTCGAGGGCGGCAAATTGCGGCCGCCTGGCCCTGGACGGCCGCCACGACGACGTCCACCGCGACGGCCGAAACGGCCACCGCCACGGTTGCTGCCGGAATCCTGTCCGCGATCGTTGCCTCGGTCATTACCGCGATCATTTCCGCGGCCGAAATTCTGGCCGGGCCCGCTGGCGCCGCGCGGCGAATAATTCTGCGTAGACTTATAGTTCGGACCGAAATTCTGCGGCGCGGACGCGTTTGATTCGGGCTGGCGTTCTTCCGGATCTGAAGCATCGTGTTCGTGCGCGTTTCCAGGTTGCGCCTCGTCCGAATGCTCTTGCTGGCCTTCGTGCGCGCTGGTCTCAGCGCGTTGCGAGCCGCGAGGTTCGTCCGAGACTTCGACGATGGAATCGTCGTGTGCATCGGACGCGCCAACTTTCGCGAGCGATTCGCCCGGCAGCAATTCGACGGAATGCGCTTCCGTTTCGTGCTCGATGGCAGCGGGCTGCGATTCGGTTTCTATTGCAGCGGCATGCGGCACTTCGTGCGCGTGGTCGTGATCGTAATCTTCCAGATTTTCGAAAACGTCGCTGACGTACAGGAAGGCGTCGCCATCCAGACCGATGTCCACGAAAGCCGATTGCATTCCGGGAAGGACGCGAGTGACTTTACCTTTGTAGATGCTGCCGACGAGGGCGAACTCTTTTTCGCGCTCGATATAAATTTCTACTAACTGGCCTTCTTCAAGTATCGCGACCCGCCGTTCATGGGAGGCCGCTGATATAACTAACTCTTTTGACATAAAACTCCTCGGGACGCATCGCCGCGAGCTTGTGCCCGTCGGAGGTCCGAGAAACCGGCGCCTGCCCCGGAGTAACCGGGACACACGTGGCCACGACCGCTTGGAGGTGGTTTTGACGTTCGAAGGCGGAGGGGGTGGCGGGTTGGGTGCCACCGCTGAATTGATAATTCCTCAGTCTTTCGAGGCTAATCCGTTGCGGGGAGCTTCCCAGGCAAACGGCGGACGATGCTGTCCTCACTCTTATTTCCTTAATTTTACCGGCGACCGCGAGCGGCCAAACGCAAAAACGGCAACTGGGCGGTCAACCCGTTCCAATCATTTCTAAAACTATTCGAAGCTACGCCCGGGCGGCCAGCCGAAGCGGGCACGTCAAACGGGCACTGGTGTTGGTCAGTTGACGAAGCGGCGAAGCCGTACATTCATCACCAGGCCAATCGCCAGGAAAACAAACAACGTGGCGGAACCTCCGTAGCTCATTAAGGGCAGCGGAATCCCGGTAACCGGCATAGCGCCGATGACCATGGCCACGTTTACTAAAACGTGAAAACCGAGCGCGGCGGCGACGCCCATGACCAGAAACATTCCGGCGCGATCCTTGGCGCGCTGAGCGTTCTGGACCAGTCGAAGCAGAAGCGCCATATACAGCCCAAGGGCAAGCAGCACGCCTTTGAATCCCTGTTCTTCAGCCCACGCGGACATGATGAAATCTGAATAGCGGACGGGGATGTAGCCCAGCTGATTCTGACTGCCGTTGCCAAATCCTTTGCCCCAGAAACCGCCGGAACCGACGGCAATCTTGGATTGCAACACCTGATAACCGGAACCTTTTGCGTCTTCTTCGGGGTGCATGAAGGACGTCACGCGCTCCCGTTGGTACGGTTTCAAGATGTGGCGGCTGACCGGGGGATAAAAAATGCTACCTATAGCCAATATGCCCACCAGTGAAATTATCGCCGCATGCTGCCATTGCAGGCCGGCGAGAAACGCACCCACCACCAGCATCGGTAACAGCACCAGAGCTGTACCCAGGTCGGGCTGCTTTAAAATCAATACTAGCGGTAGCCCTACTAAGAATCCTGCTTTGATCAAATCCTGCAGGGAAAGCTCATCACTGCTCACTTCCGCAAAGAAGCGGGCGACTACAATGATTATAATCAACTTTACCAATTCTGACACCTGAAAGAATTCGCCAAGGAAGGGGATCCAGCGTTTGGCGCCGAAACGGCTGTGGCCCATGGCCAGCACGGCCACAAGGGCAACGATTCCAATAAGGTACAAAACGGGGGCCTGATCGAGGATCAGGTGATAGTCGAGGCGGGACAAGGCGAACATCAGGGCGAAGCCAATTATCAGCCAGCGGACCTGCTTCATGTGCATGCCGGCCAAAGAGCTGCCGTGGGTGGCGGAGTAGATTTCAATCACGCCAACGGCGCAGATGGCCGCGAGGATGGCCAGCAGCCACCAATCGTAATCGCGAGTACCGGGTGCGTCTTTCATTTACTTTCTTTTCATCGGCAAAAATCCGGCCGAATTTTTTTCAACTAAAATCTATCGGTGCAAGGCCTGCTCCGGTGGCGCCGGAATAATCGCGGCGGCTGCGGCCGCGGAATTCAACTTTGGCGCGTCCAGCTTGCCCGGGGCCTGAGAGTGAGTGTCGTTGACCGCCAGCGCTGCCTGCGCCGGATTCGTGCCATTGTCAAAATTGAAGCGCTGATATTCGACGGTGGTCTGGCCGTTATTTTTGTTTTTCTTGTCGTAGTAGGCCTTAATAATGTCGCGCACTACCGGGCCGGAAGCGGTGCCTCCGTGCTGGCCGCTTTCCTGCACCAGAACGGCGACGACGATTTCGGGATTGCGGCGCGGAGCGTAGCCGACGAACCAGGCGTTATCTTCGAATTTCTTCGATTTGCCTACGCGGTCGCGGGTGGAGTAGCCGATTACCTGCGCGGTGCCGGATTTTCCGCTTAGCTCGACGCCGGCAAGCTTCAGAGAAGCGCCAGTGCCGCCGTCGTTGACCACGCCATACATGGCGTCGGTGATTTTTTCCACGGTGGGCTCGGAGATGTTGAAGCGTTCTTCGCCGACGTTTTGCGCGTCTTTCAATAAATGCGGCTGCTTAAAAATGCCGCCCATGGCGATGCCGCCGATAGTGCGCGCCAATTGCAGCGGGGTGGTGGTGACGGCGCCCTGACCGGTGGAGACAGAAATGGTTTCGCCGGGGTACCACTTGCGATGGAAGACGCGCTCCACCCACTCTTCTGAAGGCATCAGGCCGGGCTCTTCAGCAGGCAGATCGATCCCTGTTTTGTGGCCAATGCCCATTTTGGTGGCGTAGTACGCGAGGCGGTCAATGCCCAGCTTCATTCCGACGTTGTAGAAAAAAATATCGCAGGAATCGAGAATGGCTTTGCGAAAATTCACCACTCCGTGAGAACTTTTCCCGTAGACCCAGCATTTGAATTGGCGGCCGTAGAAAGTGGCGTAGCCGGGACAAAACGCGGTGTAGCTTTCCGGCGGGACTTTATCTTCCAGCATGGCCGTGGCGGTGATGATTTTAAAAACTGAGCCGGGAGCGAGTTGCGCCTGAATGGCGCGATTCAACATGGGGTGCAATGGATCGTCGTTGAGGCTCTTCCATATTTCGTTCGAAACGCGCACGGAAAAGTCGTTGGGGTCAGGGGTGGGGCGGCTGACCATGGCGAGAACTTCACCGCTGCGCGGGTCGAGAGCAACTACCGCGCCAGGGCGGGTTCCCAAAGATTGTTCGGCGACTTGCTGCAGGTCGTAATCAATGGTGAGCTGAATTTGCTTGCCGGGAATGGCTTCCTGCGTGGAGAGGCGGCCAACTTCTTTTCCGACGCTGTTGACGATGACTCGGCGCATCCCGTCGGTGCCCATCAAAAGATCGTTGTACTGTTTTTCCAGGCCGGTTTTGCCGGCGAAGTCGCCCGGGCGGAAGCGCCCGTTACTGGATTCAATTTGTTGCTCGCTTACTTCACCGACGTAGCCGCTGGCGTGGGCCATGAATCCGTTGGGAAGGTAGCGGCGGCGAGAGATGGAAATCATTTCGAGAATGGGAATATCGGAACGGTGCGACTCGATAAAAGCGATGTCCGCGTCGGAAGCTTCGGGCTTAATGATAATGGGCTGAAACTTGGGGAGGTTGCGGGTGGTGCTGAGATCGTCTCGCAAGTCTTCAACTGCGATGTTGAGTCCATCAGCAATGGCGGGAAGATTTTTTTCGACCAGGGCGGGATCGTCACGTAACAGCAAAACGCTGAATGACGGGCGATTGTCCACCAGCACGCGGCCATCGCGATCCAGCATGCGGCCACGTGGCGCGATAACCGGAATGGAGCGCACGCGGTTGCGTTCGGCCATGGAAGAATATTTGTCGGCGTCGATGATCTGCAGCTTCCAAAAACCAAGAAGCAACACGCCGATCATTCCCACGATAACGTAGGAAGCCATGGCCAGACGGCCTTGCGGCAAACGATTGTCGTTATGAAACGAGTAACCCACGAAGACCTCGCGCGCGAATATCTAAGCCCGGGCTGGTCGCCTGCTCCGCAGGAACCGGAGTGACATCGCGTCACGAAAATTTACAATTGGATTTCGATTTTTGCCGGCTGCTTTCCGTAAATGGAAAGATTCTAACCGGACCCAAAAACCGCTAACCCCGTGCTTCTATTGCTTCAATGATGCCCCACAACTGTTTGCAAACGTAACATCAGGGTTATCGGGCCGCAAGCCGTCCGGTCGTACAGGGTTCCAGGAGCGCATTGTTTTTCGAGGGCACGGCGGAGGGATGGCGTGTTGCTCCAACGCATTGGTCACGCTAAGGTAAGAAATTATTCATGAACAACGAAATGCATAGGGAAAAGCGCTCCCGCCTGGCGTTGGTGGGCATGTCTGGAAGCGGCAAAAGTTTCTGGACAAAGAAGTTAGCGGCGGCGGGGTGGAGGTGGGTCTGCTGCGATGACCTGATTGAGAAGAGGCTGGCACCGCGGTTGGCGGCGGGCGGGTACTCGGGAATTAACGGGGTGGCGGCGTGGATGGGGTGGCCGAACAATGCGACTTACGGGCAACGGGAAGCGGAATATCTGGCGGAAGAAATAGGAGTGATGGACGAATTCCTGAGCAATCTGGAAAAAGAAACGAGCGGGCTCGGGAAAGACTCGAGCGCTACACCGATCGTTTTGGATACCACCGGTAGCGTGATTTACGCGCAGAACAATATATTGATGCGCTTGCGGCGGCAAATGACGGTGGTGCATCTGGCCAATACCGAACAAGAACAGCGCATGCTGGTGGAAAGATATTTGAATGATCCGAAGCCGGTGTTGTGGCGGGGAACGTTTCATGTGAAGGATCAGGAAACGCCGCGCGAAACGGTGGCGCGGTGTTACCCGCTGTTGATTGCGGCGCGCAGGAAGAGTTATGAAAATCTGGCGCATTACGCGGTACAGGTATCCGCGCTGCGCGCAAAGCACGCTAGTGATTCAGAGAATAATGCGGCTGACGTGGAACGGTTCCTGCAAAAGATACGCGAGCAGGTTGAACACACCTAATGTTGGTTGCCGATCACAACAGAAATGTGCCGCCGCTGCGATGAGATACCGCAGCACTTCCCGGGAAGCGCCACTGACGTCGCTGCGCGGCGCAGTGTTGCGTGGCTTGGCGCCGGATGGCGGATTGTACATGCCGGTGGAAATTGCGCGGCGCTCTCCAGAAGAGCTGGAAGAATTCCGGCGGCTACCATTTACGGAAGTGTGTTTTCGAGTGGCGCGTCCATTTGCCGGCGCGGAAGTGCCGGAAGAAGTCATGTGGCAAGTGGTGAGCGAGGCGATTAATTTCCCGGTGAAGCTGGTGTCGCTGTCGCCGGGATTGCACATTCTGGAGCTGTTTCACGGGCCCACGCTGGCATTCAAAGATTTTGGCGCGCGGTTCATGGCGCGGCTGATGGCTTATTTTGTGCGCGACGAAACGCGCACGCTCACGGTGCTGGTGGCTACTTCGGGCGATACCGGCAGCGCGGTGGCGCATGGTTTTTTGGGCGTCCCGGGAATTCGGGTGGTGATTCTTTACCCTTCGAAGCGCATCAGTGAAGCGCAGGAAAAGCAATTTACCACGCTGGGGGAGAATATCACCGCGCTGGAAGTGCGGGGGACTTTTGACGATTGCCAGAGATTAGTGAAGCAGGCGTTTTCCGACGTGGAGTTGAACAAGCGCGCTTTCTTGACTTCGGCGAATTCCATCAATATCGGGCGGCTTTTGCCGCAGATGTTTTATCACGTGGCGGCGTACCGGCAATTGCCGGTGGCTTCCGTGCCGCTGATTGTTTCGGTGCCCAGCGGAAATTTCGGCAATTTGACGGCGGGAATATTTGCGAAACGCCTCGGATTGCCGGTGACCAGATTTGTTGCGGCGACGAATGCGAATGACGTGGTGCCGGAATATCTGCGCAGCGGGAAATTTGCGCCGCATCCGGCGTTTGCGACTTTGTCCAACGCCATGGACGTGGGAAATCCAAACAATTTTCCCAGGCTGCTGGATTTGTGCCGCAACCGGCTGGAGTATGTGCAAAAAGAAATCTGGGGGCACGGCGCGACGGATGAGGAGACGCTGGCGGAGATGAAGCTGGTGTACGAACGCTATCAGTATGTCGCTGATCCGCATACCGCGGTAGGGATTCTGGGTTGGGAGGCCTACCGCAAAGCGCATCCGGAGCCGGCGCAAGGGTTGGTGTTGGCTACCGCGCACCCGGCAAAATTTGCGGAGGTGGTAACGCGAGCTATAGGCATCGCCCCGCGATTGCCGGCCCGGCTCGCGGCGTATCTGAAACGAGAGAAACTGTCGCTACCGATGTCGAGCGGTTACGACGAGTTCAAACGGTTTTTGTTGGCGCGTTGAGTTGTGTTTTAGCTGAGATAAATTTTACCGACAGATTTCATCTGCCAAAGATCAGCAGGGTGAAGGTGTCGGGAATCATTGGTGGACGCGGCCTGGGATGTTCTGGTGTGGCGGCTGGCGTTGGGCCAAAATCGGCGCTCACCAAATATAAATTGTGGTTGGAGGTGTCCAGCTCCATGGTGCGGGCGCCGCGTTGCGTCTGGATGGTGTCCACCACCGAGAACTTGTCGGTTGAATCTTCGTGCGCCACGGTAACCGTGCCGTCGCCGCAGGACGCGAACGCGAAACCGGTCGCAGGATCGAAGCGATTGGCATCCACGCCTTGACAGATCGGCACCGTGCCGATCACCGTCCCGGAACTGCCATCGACGAACGCCATCATTTTGTTATGGCAGCCGACGATCAGAATCTCGTGTTCGGCATCGATGGCCAGCCCGGAAGGCGATTCGCACGGGGCCAGTGGCCAGGTTTTTTCCACTTTCAGCGTGACGGGGTCAAATTTTACGAGCTGGCTTTTATCTTCCAGATTCACAAATACGTGGCCCTTGCCGTCGGAAGCCGCGAACTCAGGCCCGCCGCCCAACGCGATGGTGCCAACCGCTTTGCCGGTGGCGGCGTCGATGGCGGTAGCGGAGTCAGAGCCTCCGTTAAAAGTAAACACGCGCTTTGACGCGGGATCATAAATAATCGCGTCGGGATTTTTTTCCGTCGTTGCGTCTCCGAGAGACTGCAAAGTTTTCATGTCAAATACGGTTGATGTGGCGGTCTTGCCGTTGCTGGTAAATCCTTTGTTCATATCCGGGACGAGAGCGATGCCGTGCACGCCTTGTGTGTCGGGAATGTCGCCAACAACTTTGACTTCATCGGCATCGACGACCATGACGTGGGTGCCGCGCGAAATAAACAAGCGCCGGCTGGCCACATCTGCGGTGAGATAATCCCAGCCACCCTCGCCGCCGAGTTTTACTTTTTTGATTAGGTGATATCCGGATTTGCCGGTCGCGCTCGCGCCTTCTTGGGCCTTAAGGGCGGTTTTTCCGCCTGCGACCAACCCTACAGTCAAAGCCAAAATTCCTGCGCAACTTGTCCACGCTCTCCGCGTAATACTCCTCACCAAACACCTCCCAGATTTCCGTGCCTCCGCATTCAAACACAACGTAGGTTGCGCTGCAATGTGCATTCGAGCGGAATCTATGAACCCATGGTGAATATTTTGTTAGGTGCGACGATGCAAATGACAGACTGCTGAAGCGCAAAGTATTCGCTGCATCTCACCTCCGAATGACCATATCGTTTACGGTTTATTTACTTGATGGCAACAAGTTACGGTGCTATTTTGACGCGAGATTCGACTTCGCCACGCAAGATTGAGCCGCTGATGTAGTCGTCGCCGAATTTGGGAGGACCATGGCCATGAGAAATATTTTTCGTGACCCAACCAGATTGTGGGAAACAAGAGCTTTGATCATTGTCGCGACCGCTGCTGGCCTGGCGATGCCGCTGGCGGCCCTGCGTGCACCCGCTAAAGATCAACCGTTTAGATCCGCGAGTGCGCCGCAGGGATGGCATCTGGCTGGAAGCAACCCCGAGAATTACGAAACCGGTGTGGATGCGGAAGCAAAGCGCAACGGTCTTCCCATCGCTTATCTGAAATCCAAGCCGTCGGCGACACAAGGCTTTGGAACATTAATGCAGATGTTTAGCGCCGGTAAATATGCCGGACAGCGGATTCGGCTGAGCGCGTCAGTGAAAGCGGAGGAGGTAAAGGATTGGGCGGGCTTGTGGATGCGCGTGGACGTGAACACCAAAGCCTTCGCGTTAGATAACATGATGGATCGCTCGATAAAAGGATCAGTAGATTGGCATGAATATCAAGTTGTCCTGGACGTGCCAAAAGACGCGACGGCTGTCGCTTTTGGGATTCTGGTGAACAAATCGGGGATGGTTTGGCTTAACAACGTGAGGTTCGAAACTGTCAGCGCCGAAGTCCCGGTTACTGCCAAGCCCTTCGGGGAAACGCAGACGGGACCGGTGAACCTTAATTTTGAAAATTAATGACGTGCAATTTTCAGGTCACTGAGAATGGCAGAGAAATAAAAAGGACCGGCAGAAATACCGGTCCCTTAAAAATATAAATTACGCAGCGATTTTTTGTTCGCTCAGCAAATGCACTGGTACCTTGCGCAAGTCCCACACGATGCCGAACCACGAGAGCATTTTCAACGTGTAGTAGGTGATATCCACTTCCCACCAGAAAAATCCCTGGCGAGCGGAAGCCATAAAGTGATGATGGTTGTTGTGCCAGCCTTCGCCCAGCGTCAACAGGGCTAGGAACCAATTGTTCTTGCTGGTGTCGGTGGTCTCATAGCGGCGCGTGCCGAACAAATGCGAAAGCGAATTGATAGTAAAGGTGTCGTGCCATAGGAGGACGGTGCTGAGGCAGAACGCCCAGATGAAGAGGTGCCAGCCACCGATCAGCCAAATCACAGCTCCCAAGGCTACGGGAGGAACCATGTGGTATTTGTTCAGCCAGCGCAACTCGGGAAATTTCGCGAAATCGCCGATGTAGTTCAGGCGGGTGTCGTTGTATTTATCGGACATGATCCAACCGACGTGCGACCAGAAAAATCCAAATAGTGTAGGTGAATGAAGGTCCAGCTCCTGATCGGAATGGCGATGATGATGGCGATGATGCGCGGCCCACCACAGTACGCCCTTTTGCGCGGAGCTCATGGCCATGAAGGCGATTACGAATTGAAAGGCGCGGCTGGTTTTAAACGCGCGGTGCGAAAAATAGCGGTGGTATCCGGCGGTAACGAAAAACATGCGCACGCCGAGAAGCGCGAGGCAGGTCACCAGGTAATACCAATGAAAAGGAATGAAAAATATCAGCAATGATGCGATATGAATGAGCGCGAACGGCAGGGACATAATCACGGAAATTCGTGAGCCGTTAGGCAGAGGAATCGACCATGCGCGTGAAGCTGTAGCCATTCTTGGTGTTTCTTTCCGCGTCCAAATACAGCTGGACGCTCTTAAAGCATATTCTGCGAACGCAGAGTCACTTCAGGCCAACGATGTGGACGCGGCGGAAATGTCTGGTGTTGAGAAACCCTGCACAACCAGTTTACGGGCGCATATTGCAGCGGTCAAGGGTACTGACGGCCAGCTGTACTAATTAAGATGCGTTCTGAGGCAGATAAGATAGCGCTCGGGACAGAATGATGTGCGCGAATGTGCTATCGTTTCTCGCGCGCCACTGCGGAACTTTGGGCCGCGGCGTCACACGATCAACAGCTTAGAAGGCTTAGTTAAAAGGATTAGAGAAATAATGGCTGAGCGGCCGGTACTTGTAGGCGTTATTCCCCAAGTTGTGGTGCTTGATGACGGCGACCAGATTGCGTGGCTGTCTGACGCAGGGAATCTGCGTGTGGAATTCGACGCCAACCGGTGCCCATTTTCGTCTAATGTATTTCAGGCTCCGGCGGGGATGCGGCTGTTGAGCGGACCGCCCCGGGCCGGGATTAAAGGCGCCACATTTAAATACAGGTTATGGCTGAACGACCAACCGGCGGGCCAAGGCGAAGTGATTCTTCGCGATAAGTAAGTTCGTACTGCACAAAAAAAGAGTCGCAGAAGCCTCTATTAGGAGTCCCGGCTGTTTCCACGTTACAAGACCCACCCTCCAAAAAACTGAAAGTGGAGCACCCGGCACCCGCGCGGGACGTTTGCTGACGGGACGTTCAGCCCCGGTCAGGTATAAATAAAAAGCGGAACTATGGGTGCGCGGTGTCCGCCGGAGCGGTCACGGCGGTGGACGTTGAAGTTTTTACGGGCGGAGGTGGGGCCGGCGGGATGATGGCGGGTGGTTTTTCTTTGGGTGCACGGGGCTCGTCTTCGGTGGGAGCAGTGTCGGGGGTGTCGACGTGGACTTCGTGATCGGCGGCTTGTTGTTCAAGCGGCACCACGTTGGCAAATTCGACTTCGGGCAGACCGCTGTGCGCGGCCTTCATAAATTGAATCCAGATCGGGAGAGCGGCGCGCGCGCCAGTTTCTTTTTTGCCCAACGAGATTTGCTTGTCGTCGTAGCCGACCCACACTCCTGAAGTAATTTGCGGTGTGAAACCAATGAACCACGCATCGGTGTAGTCCTGGGTGGTTCCGGTTTTTCCCGCGGCGGGCCGCCCGAGCGATTTGGCCTGGATGCCGGTGCCGAATTGGATGACTTCCTCGAGCATGGCTGTCATGGTGCGAGCTACTTCAGGCGTCACCACGTCGTGCACGATAGGGTGGGCTTCCTCGAGCAGCGCGCCATCGTAACTGGTGACGCGGCGAATCATGTGCGGATCGATGCGGATACCGTCATCGGGAAAAACGGTGAACGCGGAAACGTGTTCGAGCAGGCGCATATCCGCGGAACCCAGCGCGAGGGGGAGATACGCCGGCAGCAAGGTAGTGATCCCGAAGCGGCGGGTGATATTGACGACGCTGTTGATGCCGATTTTTTCGGCGAGCTTGACGGCGGGAACGTTGCGCGAGCCGGCCAAAGCGCGGCGCAGGGTGATATTGCCTTCGAACTTTTCGTCGTAATTGCGGGGTGAGTAGGGCTGGCCGCCGCTGATAGTAGTGAAAGGCGCGTCCAGGATGGTGTCGAAAGGCGTCGATCCTTTTTCCAGCGCGTCGGCGTAAACGTAAATTTTGAATGAACTGCCTACTTGGCGAACTGCCTGGGTGACGCGATTAAATTTTGAGTCTTCGAAACTGTAGCCGCCGACCATGGCTTTGATTTCGCCGGTAGGATTATCGATGGCCACCATCGCGCTTTGCGGGCCCGGTTGCTGTTCGAGCTGCACGCGCGCGGTCGTTTCGCGCAATTCCTGGATAGAAAATTGCGCGAGGTCGCCGGCTTTCAGAAGATCGGAAGCTTTCTTGCGGCCAGTCCAGGCAAAATCCGCGGGAGAAAGAATCGCACGATAGTTTCCGATTTTGATGGTGGCGCCTTTGTCTTCGATGGAAAGCACGAGTCCGGTGGTGTATGAGCCTTTCTCGATGGGGCGGCGCCAATCGTCGTCTTCGTAAGTGGCGATGGTGCCGAGATTGTCGCGGAGGATGTTGGGCAAATTGCCGCGCCAGCCGTGGCGGCGGTCGTAACTGTGCAGGCCGTCGCGGACGGCTTGATTGGCGGCGCGCTGCATGGCGATATTTAATGTGGTGTAGATGCGCAGGCCGCGCTCGTGAACGGCTTCAGTGCCGTACGTGGATTCCAGATATTTGCGGATGTCTTCAAAGAAATAAGGCGCGAGATCGTTGCGTGGATATTGGATATGCACGCCAAGAGGCGTTTTGCGGGTGGCGGCTTCTTCGGCGGGGGTGATTTTGCCTTCTTCCTCCATGCGGTGGAGCACCAGGTTGCGACGCGCGAGTGCCAGCGTGGGATTATTCAATGGCGAAAATTTGGGGCCGTTGACCATGCCGGCGAGAAGCGCGGCCTCCTGGAGTTTTAGATCCGTGACGGGCTTGCCAAAATAAAATTGGGACGCGGCCGCGAAGCCATAATTGCCGTGGGCCAGGTAAACCTGGTTGGAATACATAGTGAAAATTTGCGGCTTGGTGTAGCGGCGCTCGATTTGCAGAGCGAGAAGAATTTCCTGCATTTTGCGGCGAAAAGTTTTATCGCTGCGGTCGAGGAAAAGATTGCCGGCAAGCTGCATGGTGATGGTGCTGGCGCCCGCGGTGATATGATGCTTCAAGACGTTGCGAAAGGCTGCGCCGGCGATGCGCGGGAAATCGATGCCCCAGTGATCTTCGAAGTGCTGGTCCTCGATGGCGGTGACGGCGTTGTAGAGCACGCGAGGCACCTGCTCGTAGGTCATGAGGATGCGGCGCTGCAGGGCGAAACTACCCACCATTTGTCCGTCGTCGGCATAAATTTCGGTGACTACTGTGGGGCGATAGGTTTCCAGCGCCCGAATTTCCGGGAGGTCGCTGGCATACACGAAGAGCAAGCCGCAGGCCGCGCCCAGCGCGATGGAGCATAGCAGCAAAAAGGCCAGTGCGACGCGGTCAATCAGCTTGAACCCGCGCAAGCGCAAAGTGATCGGGGGCAGACTTATCATCGATCAGAAAGTTTAACGCAGATGGAAGTGGATGCGCAGAGGCCAAGGCGGGGGAAGTTTCCATGGTTTGGTTGGCAAGCAAATTGGGGCCGGATCAGTTTCGAATTATGCGACTTAACGCGAGTTAGAGGCAGATGATAGATTGTCGTTTGACAGCTGATTGTAGCTTCATATTAGTTCGTTGAATGATTGCGGCGGTTAAGGCAAACCATGCCAAGCAACGAGAAAACGCCAAGAGCATTCTGGATATGCGCCGCCATAAGGGCGCTCAGCGCGGTCGTGAGCGCCTCGTTTTCCGTGGCAGGCCTGCTTGGACCCGGCATCCACGACGCCTTTGCCCTGTACGCAGCGTCTCGAAGCATCGCCATTCCGTTGGTCGTTCAATCTTCTTAGTTCCGTTCACGAGTGGGCATCGCTGCCATGGGACTGACGATGAGCCTGATTCAATCGTTCGACGCGGTTGTCGGTGTCATAGCGCACGACGCCAGTAAGACGTACGGGCCGCTTTTCGTCGCGCTTATTGGGTTGTTTCTGTTGCATTTTTGCTGCGCAGTTCTGAACGCTTCGAGCCATACAATCATTTGAAGCGACGAGGCCCTCGGAAATACGTTCTTTTCGACGATTAGCACGACAATCGGAAGCTTGATTTCCAATCTAACTGAACATGCTAGTTTAAGATTCGATTGGTCCTGTTGAAGCTCACAAAAACGAGGGAATTAAATAAATGAATCTTTCCGGGAGAGTGGCGGTAATCACTGGGGCGGGCAGCGCGCTTGGGATAGGGTTCGCCACGGCTCGTTTACTGGCACAAGATGGGGCAAAAATCTCGATTACTTCGACGACCGATAGAATCCGTGAGAGGGCTCGGGAACTGGCCGCGGATAAAGCCGATGTTTTTGCGTTGCCTGCGGATCTGCGCGATCACGAGAGCACCGAGACGCTGGTTCGCGAAGTTCTCGCACGCTATGGCCGTATCGATATCTTGGTAAACAATGCGGGAATGACGCAGGTCAGCAATCCTGACGAGACGCTCTCAACATCTTTCGCGGAGCTCAGCGAAGCGGACTGGGATTACAGCATCGCGCTCAACCTGAAGACCACCTTTAATATGACGAAAGCCGTTCTACCGTCCATGCTGAGTGCAAAGTATGGGCGTATCGTGAATGTTTCGTCGGTCACCGGGCCGCTGGTCAGCAATCCTCGCGCGACCGCCTACAGCGCGGCCAAAGCTGGCATGGTGGGGCTGACGCGCAGCCTCGCAATGGAAGTTGCCCGCTGCGGAATCACGGTAAATGCGGTGGCGCCTGGCTGGATTGAGACCGCATCTTCAACCGCGGAGGAAATTATCGCTGGCAAAAATACGCCGATCGGACGGCCCGGGCGTCCTGAGGAAGTCGCCGCAGCTATAGCGTTCCTGGCCTGCGAATCCGCGTCCTATGTGACCGGACAGATGATGGTTATCGACGGCGGCAATACCATTCAGGAATACAAAGGACCGCCGGATTCTTACTACTGAAATTTTCTTGAAAGGTGCGGGAGCGCCTTAACGTATTTGCCGGGCGTTGGTTTCCGGTAGTGGGCTACTTTGAAAGTACAAAGAAGCCAATGAAAATAGACATCAAGGCGAATGCCACAAAAAACAGGCCCATAAATCGGAGATATGTGGGACACCAAGGCTCGAGAACCATATTAGCGAAGGGCCATTTCTGAAAAAACTTGTTCATCTTGAAATACCGTTTCCGAGCACAGTCGGCCATTTTGTCCGGCTTTGCCACGCATAGACAGCCGACTACTGGCAAACCAGACTCCCGAAGCGAATAGGACCAAAATCGGAACCAGGTGATTACGCCGCTCTTTCTGCTCTCTCTTCGGCTTCCCAAAGGTCAACCAAGTCGCTAACGTCCCTGCCATCCTAAAGCGGCTCTGGCAAGGTGTGGGCCATTCAAAGTAGCCCACTACTGATTTGCACCACACCTGCCATTTTGCGGGACGCTCCCGGATAGGTGCGTAAGCTCAGTCTGCCGACTCATTACGAGGTCTAGGCCTAATCGCTACACTCTCACAACAATTTTGCCGATCTGCTCGTTGGACTCCATGTAGCGGTGCGCTTCCACGATCTGCGCAAATGGAAAGACGCGATCTATCCGCGGTTTGAAGTTGCCCGCTTCGATATGATCGAAAACGTATTGCTGAGCCTTGGCTCTAAGCTTGGGGTCAAAAAGCACTTCACGGAGGGTGTATCCACGAATGGAAAGCCCTTTGCTCAGCGCGGTAAACAAGGGAAACGGCGTTGGCTCGGGAGCGAGTGCGCCATATTCGAAGATGGTTCCCCCGACAGCTGTTGCTTGCGCGAGCTTCTCGATTCCGTTGCCTCCGATGGGGTCAAATATCACTCGAACGCCTTTGCCACCGGTAATTTCTTGCACCCTTGCCAGGAAGTCTTCTTCTTGCGTGGCGATTACGTGGGTTGCTCCAACCTCGGCCAATGCTGATTTTTTCCTGGAGGTTCGCGTGGTTGCAATGCTGGTGGCGCCTTCCACCCTTACCATTTCGATCGCGGCGATTCCTACACTGCTGCTGGCTGCGGTGATTACTACGAAGTCTGCATTCGTGATGTGAGCGTGTGCAATCAACGCTCCGTAGGCTGTCAGGTATTGCATCCAGATCGATGTGCCCTCTTCAGGCGTCAGCTTTTCTGGATAAATGGCCAAAGCGCTGGCTGGAACAATCGCAACTTCTCCGTATACACCATAGTTCGTCATCAAAAACGCCGGAACGGTGCTGGCTTTCTTGCCAATCCAGCTCTTGTCCACGTCCGGCCCTACCGCCGAAACTACACCAGCGGCCTCATAGCCAAGCTTCGACGGCAGGACGGGAGTCTCCAGGTAGTGGCCGCGGCGGAACATCGATTCCGCCCGGTTGAGTCCGATAGCTTTCACGTTGAGGCGTACTTCACCTTTTCCCGGCTCGGGGAGCGGCTCATTTTGAATCTTCAATACTTCCGGCCCACCCAGGGTATGGAAGCGGACAAATTTTGCGGTTTCATTCGCCACGACAAATCTCCGATACGCATTCTATATTGATACGCCGCAACATGAGGTGGCGCGGAATTAATCCGTTGGTGCGGCGCGGTTTTTGGCCCATTCGCGGATTGAGGCCACTTCTTCGGCGCGGGTCACGCTGAGAGGTTGCGTCGAATGCATCTCTTGCAGGAGCACTTCGGTGGTTAGTTGTTGCTTCTGGGCGAACGCGGTGTAAAGCCCAGCGACGATGGCCTGCTCAATTTCCGCTCCCGAGAAGCCGTCGCTGTTGGCGGCAAGTTTTTGCAAATCAAACGTGGCTGCGTCGCGGCCGCGCTTTTTCAAATGCAATTCGAAGAGCGCCACGCGAACTTCAAGGCTGGGCAAATCCACAAAGAAAATCTCGTCGAAGCGCCCCTTGCGGATCATCTCCGGGGGCAAAACCGTGATGTTGTTGGAGGTCGCTGCTAAAAACACGCCGCTCTCGCGGTCCTGCATCCAGGTCAACAGCGTGGCGAGGAGCCGCTGCGACAATCCCGCGTCCGCGTCGCCGCTGGAACCTGCGGATGCAAACGCTTTCTCGATCTCATCGATCCACAGCACCATCGGCGATAATTTCTGCGCCAATTCCAGCGCCTTGTGCAACTTCTTCTCGCTCTCGCCCACAAATTTGTCGTAGAGCGCTCCCGCATCCAACCGCGCCAGCTCAAATCCCCACTCGCCCGCGACCGCCCGCGCCGCAAGGCTTTTCCCGCATCCCTGCACGCCGGTGATTAATATTCCCTTTGGCGGCACCAGACCAAATCGCTGACCTTCCGGCGTTAAGGCGCTTTTGCGTTTTGCGATCCATTCGCGCAAACGCTTCAGCCCGGCGACGTCTCCGAATGAGGCGTCACGCCGAACCGTTTCAATCAATCCGTCGCTGCGCAGCGCCTGGCGCTTGGCGTCCAGCACATCATCGAGCAATCCGGCGTCGGCGCGACCGCGAGACAGGATGCACATGCGCAGGGTACGCATCGCCTCTTCTCCCGAAAGGCCGGCCAAATTGTGCGCGAGTTGCGCCATTCCCTGAGGACCGAGCAGCACCGGAATGCGCTGGTCGCGATTCAAGTCCGCGAGCACGTTCTTCACTCCTGGCAATAACTCGTCCAGCGTTGGCAAGTTCATCTGAAACGGCACCGCTTCGGAGCGGAGCTCCGCGGGTAATTGCATGGACGCGGCGGAAATCACAATTGCCCGGCGCGCGGTCCTGAATTTTTCCGCCAGGTCCCGCAAGCGGCGGCAGATTTTGTCGTTGTCGCAATAGCGCCCAAAATCTTTAAGCAAAAAAATCCCGTCGCCCTGAATCAGCGAAATATTTGCCAGCGCCTGCTCCGGTGGCTCGGTGTTATAAATTACCGCACCGCCAGATTTCGCCAGTCCCGCCGTAACCGTCCACTCAAACAGCGGCACGATTAATTCTGCCGCCACTTCCAGGAGCATCTGCTCAAGGCGTTCTTCTTCCGCGGTCTCTGCGGTGATGATGGGGTGCCGCGAATTCACGAGCAAGCGCAGTTCGTCACGCTTATTGTGTTGCCCGGTCGGAACCACAGCGCTCGCTGGCCCAGTGACCACGCCCGGCGCGGAATTTCTTGGAGACAACGGCGCGGACGTGTTGGGCAGTTTTTTCAGCTCGTTGGTCAAAAGCCGGTGCCTCGTTTTAAAAGTGTGAATGGTCTAAGTGCGATGATGGACCCAGAGACAGGCTACCAAAATCAAGCAAAAGAATAAGGCAGTTTTGCAGTGAGGGTCGCAAGCTGGTCAACGCGCTCGTACGTCGATGGCGGTTCGGTGCGTGCGAGGCACAGTTGGTTCAGTCGAGTGCTTTCGCGTTTGGAGTTTTCGTGCGGATGGATCCGTGGGTAAAGCCCCACGTGTAAAGCCGACACGCGGGGCACCCAATTACGCAGAGCGCAGCAAGTTGTCGAAATCTTGCCGGGAACGGAATTAGAAGTTAACCCGAATACCAAATTCCATGGTGCGGGGGAAAGTCCCCTCGGTGGAAAGCTGGCCAAACGTTTGTGGGTTCAGTGGTGCCGCGATGCTCAGATTTGGATCCAGCAGTTGGTTGTGGTTCAGCACATTGATGAAATTTATGGAGGCTTCGAGACTGAGGCGCTCCATCACTCGCAAGTTCTTCTTTACGCCGAGGTTCATGTTCCAGTAGGGCAGCCCGCGGAACTGACCAAAGCCGCCACTGTTACCGTCAAAACCCAGAATCAGCGGACGAACATTGGCAAATACGCCCGCTGGATTCGCGAACATGACAGAGATGCCATTGATGTTGTGAACCGAGGCGCTAGTTCCGGCCCTGGAGGTTAGGACACAGTTGGCGTTGGTGAAGACGTTGTTGCCATCTCCGGAGCCCCACTCCTGCGAGCCGCTGTATCCTTCAGAGCCACCACCGGTATTGGTGTTGCAATAATCCGGAGCGCCACTGCCTGCGGTAAAGATCGGGGAGATAGTCCATCCGCCCAAAAGGTGCCCCAGTACCCCTTGTTGATTGCGATAAACCGGTGGCTGGTAGACAAGGAACAAGGCATCCACGAATTTCCGATCAAAAGCTTGCGGACCGTATTGGGTATCCAGGTTATAGGGGTCAACAGCAGTTTCCTGGCTGGTGGCCTGAATGACGGCTCCCGTCCCCAGTGCCTTGCTGTAGGTGAAATTATTCTGCACCGTCACGCCGTGCCAATCGGTCATTTTGAAGGTGATGAACCCGGCGTTGTAATTGCCGTGCCCGAGACTTGTGCTCATCGTCACATTGCTCGACATTTGTCCGGCGGTGTTCATCATGCTGAATGGGAAATTAAAACCGGGTGCGGTACCGCCCCGGTCTAGGTCAGACCAGAGGCTCCAGACGCTCTGACTTTGGAAGTTGCCGAATTCGTTCGCGACAACAGTTGCGGTGCAAGTCCCAGGAGTGCAGTATCCGGTACCGGCCAGCGCGGACTCAAAAAAAGGCTGCGGTGCCAACGCTGCCAAAGTTGTTGCCGGTGTGGCAGCGCTGCAAGCGGCCACCGAGGTTGTACAACCCATGGCCTTTTCGATGGCGGCATAGGCGGTCTGGAATTGTTGTCCACCCTTCGTCATCATGTACGGTACGGAGTTGATGTTGATGTTCTGTAATTCATTATGGATCCAACGGCTAATGCCCCCGACTTCCACGGACATTCTGCTATTGAACTGATGCTGAATGGAGATGTCAAAGGAGTCGACCGAGTTCGGCTTGAAATTCGGGTCGAGGGGTGACGCGGTGGAGCCGATGGTGTTCCCGCCGATACCCGGGAAATACGGCTGAGGCAACGTAGGGGTGGCGGCGGGAATCGGGGCCGTGGTGCCATCCGTGCCAATGCGGAAGGCGGTGTTGACATTGGGTGTCACGGTTGGGTTACACGAAGGCGTCTTGTCGCCCGGCGTTGTGGTGTAATTCAAGACACTCGTACAAATGACCGGCTGAATGAGGCCGGGGCTTAACAGTGGCGTTAACACCAGGTTCACACCGTTAACTCGACCATAGATTCGCCCGTAACCTCCGCGGATCACCGAGTTCTTTCCTCCCAGTGCTGGCCCCAAATCGGGGTTCCAAGCGACTGCCACACGGGGGCTGAACCCTCCGTAAAAGGGGTTGAACGGATACTTCGGGTGTCCCGCGACATTATCTATCAGCGCAAAACCGATTTCCGGGTTGAAGACTTGACCGGCCAGCGCTGCGGTTTTGCGTGCGTTCAGGTAATTTTCCGTGCCGATCGGCTTGCCGTTAGCGTCCACCAGCAGAATCTGCTTACCGTTGTCTTCCACGGGAGGCATCTCCAGCGTCCAACCCAAGCCATAGTTGATAGTCAGGGTCGGCTTTATGCGCCAGGAATCGCCAAAATACAGGTTGTAGTAAGGGATCGTGACTTTGTCGAATGCCGGCACCAGTGGCCCATTCAACTGCAGGTTATTGCCGGCGCGAGTATATGCCTGCTGCGCTTGGGTTACGATGCCCAGAACCGAAGCGGCCTCCCGAGTTAGGGTGCCCGCATTGGGGGCGCCTGGGGCGAATGCGGGGCCAAGAAGGCTGTAATCGGGCGTGCCGCCGCCATTCGAACCATTACTCCCGAGCAGGTACACCGGGTAGTAGTTGATACCGCCGCCATTGTCGGTGCGGTTGTGAAAGTTCCAGTTATGCTGATACTGGCCGCCGAACTGGAAAAAGTGCGTCCCTCTAAGCCACGATACGTCATCGCGGAAGAAGTGATCTTTCCCATCCCAGAAGCGTGTACGTGTCTGTTGAGTATTCACGTTATAGGGCGCCAGGGTCTCTCTGCCGCCGGTAGTTTCGCCAAATGGCTCAAGAGCGGCGCTCAAATTAGAGAATTGTGCTGGATCTCCGAACGATCCCCATTCCCACGCGTTCCGCAGGTAACTGTAACGAAAGTCATTCGTAACATTAGTGCTGATGTTGGTGGTCACTCCAAGTACTAAATACCAGGGCACCTGAGGGCGGTTGGTGAGAGCTGTGGGAGTGCCCAAGGCATCGCCCTTGAAAAAGCCTCCGATGTCAACCTGGTCATCGGTGGCGCGCTTTAGATGGTAATAACGGTAGCTGGACATAAAGTGCCACTTCGGGCCAAAGTCGTGGTCTACGCGCACAACGCCGAAGTTGTCGTCTTCTGGAATACCCAACTGGCCCCGGAAATCCAAAGTGTTGACGCCGTCGCATTTCCCATCACCCGTAAATGGGCCGCAACCAGCTCCGGGAGTTGGCAGCGGCATATGCTGAGTCCACATTTGCTGCACAAAGGAATTGATCCCGACACCGCGGGGATCAAGCGTGTTTAGATTGTAGGTGATAGCGGGGTTGCTGGGATCATGCAGGATCCCGTTGCGCATGTCCGCACTGGGAACCAACCTGTCGAAGGATTCCGACAAGGGGAAACGCGTACCTTGGTAATTGGCGAAGATGTAGGTCTTTCCGCCAAGGATATCTTTGGGAATAAGCGGACCGCCCCCGGCCACGCCAAACCAGCTTCGATGCCAATCTGGCACAGGTGTGTCCGATTGGTTGTTCTGCCAAGTGTTTCCAGACATGGTGTTGTCCAGGTAGTATTCATAGCCTGTGCCATGCCAGGCGTTGTTACCGCGCTTAGTTACGATCGACACCTGCATGCCTGACGAAGCGTTGAAATCGGCGGTCTGGTTGGACGTCGAGACTTTGAACTCTTCCACGCTGTCAATCGGCATAGGCATCACACCCGACGGCTGATTGCCTGCTATTCCGGCGACCGCCCCACTTATCGGATTGCTATTATTGGAAAACAGGCCACCAGAAGGATCGTCACCAAAACTCGGATTGTAAACGCCTCCGCTGCCATCCATGTCGTTGCTGTTGTTACCCCCATCGAGCATGAAGCTGGCTTGATCCACCACCGTACCGCCGACGCTGCCGTCAGGGCTTACCCCCGGTTGCATGGTCACAAACGAACTAACGTCCCGCCCAAGACTCGGCAGAGACTCCAACGTGGAGCTGCTAACCGTATTTCCAATCGTGGCATTCATGGTTTGCAAGTCGGTGTTCGCCGAGGTTACTTCGACTACTTGCGACGCTTCACCGATTTCCAGCTTGGCATCCAGGGTGCGCGACTCACCCACTGCCACAGATTGATTGACGAACTTCCCAGCACGAAATCCGCCCTTGCTGATGGTCAGGTTGTATTTTCCGGGCGGGACGTTCGGGAAGTCGTACCTACCAGTGTCATTTGTGGTTGTATTTCGTTCTGAATTCGTCTCTGCGTCTGTTAAGGTGACTGTCGCACCAGGGACCGCAGCGCCGGATGGATCGGTAACAGTTCCCACTACGATGCCGGTCCCACCTGTCTGGGCGAACGCATTACCTGAATTTAACGTGAGGATTGCCACTGCGAGAAAAAACACTACTACCGCAAAACGGCTAACTTTCATTCCACACCCCCCCATTGAATCATCGTACTGGGGGCACCCCACCCTGGAGCCCTCGGTGTGACCACGCTTTTTTAACTTCAGAGGCTTAACCTGGAACGCTTTGGCGGCGAGCCTCACCCCGCGACATATTGTGTTACGTCCTACACCAAAGATTCAGGATTTGCAAGCATTAATTGGAACGGACCCTCTGCTTAGAAGCCGTTCGAACTACTTTGCCAAGTCTTGCCAAAGGAGTGGCTAATCGAACGAAATCAGCAAGTTGGGGCAAATTCCCGCAGACTACTTTCTCCTCCTCTTGTTGCCATTTACCGCCGAATTGCGGTTGTTTTCCACGATTTGCGTGACATTTTCGTGACAGCATCGCCACTGTGATCCAGGCGCAATCCATAAACGTGCGCCGAATGTCGATTAGCAAACCCTTGCAGACTTATCGGTACTGATCACTTGGTGCCCATTTGGATTACCTTCGGTTGCCGAACCATCTGGACACAATTACGCAAGGCGGCGGGTGGTCGTTCCGAATGTGGTTCTCTTCAGGGATGGTCGTGCCTCATGATTCCGCGCCAATCTGTCGCCTACTGCCCCTAATCGTTTCACAACCCCGCGAGCGCCATGTCGGGACCCGGGCCACTCGATAAGGGTACTCAATACGGCATCCGCCAGTTTCTGCTCGAGCAGCAACCAAAAGCATAGGTCTTTACAAAAACTCTTATATTAGACATAATCTAAATTACTGATGGACCCCGAGGCGATTAAACGGTCTTTGGAGGGCAGCGGGCTGCGTTGCACTGCGCAGCGCTACGCCGTGATGGCATTCTTGATGGACCACAAGGGGCATCCCACGGCGGCGGAAATCTTCAAAGCCGTGAATCGCATGGATCCCCGCTCTTCCAGAGCCACAACTTATAACAATTTGCGGGACCTGGTGGAGGCGGGTTTGGTGCGGGAAGTGGCCGTCGAGGGCCGCGCCGGGCGGTTCGATCTGGAAGGTCTGCGGCACCACCACTTCATATGCGACCGCTGCGCCAATGTGGAGGACGTGGAGTGGTACGACGTGCCCAAACCTGCCTCGCGTTCTCTCGGCAAGAGAGTTGTTCGTGAATGCCAACTTATTTTCCGTGGGCTTTGCGCGAAGTGCGCTCAGCGTGCTTCCCGTTAGGACAGGAGATGTGTGGACTTAGAGCATCACAGTTGTGAACTAATTCATAAGGAAAGGCATATGGAAAATCCAAAACATATAGAAAACACACTTGCCTCTTCATCGGGAACTGTTTCCCCGGAAGATCAGAGCAAAAACACATCAAGCGAATCCAAGTGCCCGTTCAACCACGGAGCCTCCGCTGCCACGAACCGCGACTGGTGGCCGAATCAGGTGAACCTGAGGGTCCTGCACCAACACTCAGACCTCTCTGATCCGATGGGTAAGGAGTTCGATTACGCCAAGGAGTTCAAGAGTCTTGATCTGAATGCTGTGATCAAAGACCTTCATGCGCTCATGACCGACTCGCAGGATTGGTGGCCGG
>Ga0185299_10001807_pt1 | contig 37429 bp, 25 predicted proteins | sample PaiPotPPA55metaG_FD_128002 | JGI IMG/M metagenome (GOLD analysis project Ga0185299, IMG submission 128002) | Iron sulfur acid spring bacterial and archeal communities from Banff, Canada, to study Microbial Dark Matter (Phase II) - Paint Pots PPA... ...
CCCAATTTCCCGCAAACCATTCAATACAAAGGAGTTACTTCCATAATCTACAAAACTAAGGACTTAGCTCCAAGATCTCAAACCTTGGATTGGGTTGCCATAACGCGCTCCCGCACTGAGGCCGTCACCATTGTCGCGCATGGCTGATTGTGTGTCTGTGATGGACGGCACACTTGTTTGTGATGAAAAAGGCGGCGCGGAGAAGCGGCGAATTTCAGCGACGGGACGTTTCCTGCTGCCTTCACTTAAGGAAACGTCCCGTCTGTTCCCGGTTTACTTCCTGCCGACATTTGAGCCGGGTGCTCTTTCTCGCGGGCTAGATGTCGGCCACCCGCCCACGCCTTCAGCTTGGATTGCAGGCCAGAACAGCCCGAAAGGCCGGGTGAATCACGAACAGTGTCTGATCGTTGGCTTCACGAAGCATCCGCTGAACCCCATATTGGTACATATGCGCATACTTCCCTTCGCCTTCAGCATCTACGATACCGAAAAAGCCGAACCAGAGTAGGATATCTATAGCCGCTTTTACCCCGTCCGGTGGTATGTCAAACTCTCGAACCTTACCCTCAAGAACGTTCCGAGTCATTGTTACGTCTGATCCAATAAACGCGTACGGCAGTTCCGCGAACTGACTATTTATGTCGCGAAGTTCGTCAAAGAGCGCTTGCAATTGATCTTCGGAATATTGCTTTTCTGCTTGAAGAATGTCCGATTCGAGCACCTTACTATTTCCGCGGTTTATGGCCACACTTACGCACTGCCGCAGGAAACCGATCAAGTCCCGAGGCCTCATCATCGTTCTACGCAGAATATAGGCAAATGAGTGTTCACCACTGATATAAGAGTCAAAAAACATTGGCCACATCTCGTCAAAAGGACGCTCTACTTTAGTACTGGCCATCATCCGGCGATGAATGAGCGACCTGAAAGCCTCTTCATCCGTCCAGTCCAGAACAATCGCGGTGTCTTTACCCTTATCAGGCGTTTGGCCTAATAAATGCTCGTACACGTCATTACGGATGAATACTATCGCTCGGCATTCAATCTGGTTCCGCGAAAGTTGCCGTTGAAGTTTTCGAGTAGCTTCCATCAGGCTTCGAATGATCAGAATATCTTCGTCAGTCGCCCCGTTTACGGGCCAACTCTTATCCAGATTGTCAATGAGAATCCAGATTCCATCTTTGTAGCCAATGTATTTCGTGAGAGTATCTTGGAGCTCGTGTATATCTTTCTCGTAAATCAATTGTGCGATTTCGCCTGGACTTGTGATGGATTCGATTTCTTGCTTTCGTTGGAGCATCCGCTCGACAAGCGTTAGAAGTCTTTCGGAAAAATCTCCTTGTTCTGTTTCCGGATCAGTACCGATAATCTGCTCAAGCTTGTCATAGAGCTCCAGCCGATTCAGGTCCCTCTGTACGGATCTTCCGTCGGTGTCGATGATCTTGGATGCAAGCTCGACCAATAAGATGTAATTCCAGAATGCGGTCAAAACGTGTTCCTGTAAGCCGCGGCTCAGATAAGTCAAGAGGCGTTCGCGCAGCGTTAGGAACTGATGTCCTTCCGGCTTCAAATCCAGTACGACATGACTGTGGCTAGACCAATACGCATTTCTAACTCCGTAAAAAATGGCTGTCTTGCCAGCACCCTTACGCCCAACTACTAGACGAGCATGTCCCCGCTTCGCGTCGTTATACTGCGCTGTGGGCAAGAAATATGACTTCAAAGCATTGATCTCATTTTCGGCAGCCACATCGCCAAAATCCAGAGTTTCTAGGGCTCGCAGCGGGAGAGTGATCGGGATGAAATGCGTACTTTGGAGCGCGTCATATATTTGCTTGATGAACGGTGTAATCAGATGCTGAACCTGAGCACCGTCGACGTAATATTGGACGACATCACGATAATCGATCGGCGTCTGCTCGATACCCTCTTGAAGAACGAAAACGTACGCGCCAGAAGCCATCGCAAGACCGGCGACAAATGCTCCCCGCGCATTGTGCACAGTAGCTCCAGTACGAAATGGTGACAGAAGGTAGACACATACTCCGATTGATGTTTTAACCTGCTGAAAAGCATCATGAAGTGAAAGTCGGGGCTGCTCCTTTGGATCATAAGCACGAAATCGTAGGCCGGATTTCTTGATGGCCGACAAAATCTTCACTAAGCCATTCGTGACAATCGGACTTCGAACGAGATAGCAAGGTTGTTCTCGATTAGGGGAGAAGATAGTGGTAATTGGTACAGAGGCTTTCTTTATTGCCGCCGGGAGCTTTGCCGCCAGCTCCTCTGAGTTCTGGAAATCTAGGTAGCCTAATGTATCAATCAATCCCAATGATTCGAATTCTTTTGAATCGAGCGTGCAAGTTGTATCTCGGATTGGAATCACTGGAATGCCGAGCCCGAGCGCGTAACCGAGCTCGAACATGAGGTTGAAGTTCATCGTTGTCACGTCGACAACCGCAACCTTAGTAAATCTCTGAGCTTTGCAAACCTGGCAAAAGATTAGCTGGCCATGGATCGACATATTCAGCCAAGTCTTGACCTGCAAAGTCAGATCTCTATGACTCAGTAGCCTTGCACCCTCCTCGATCGTGCTCGCTATGACTTCGGGTTTGCTCGAATAGAAAAAGTAAACATCCGTTGCCGCGATGCCTTCAAACGATTGGTCGCAAGGTCCCGATGAGTACTGACAGTAGTTCGGTGGATCAGTAACATTAGGCATCTTTTTTGCCTGTATCGTGGGCGGATCAACCTAAGGGAGAAGTATAACGCGGAGGCGGCGGGCTGGCCCACTTCTAGCCCGCGAGAAAACGTAGCCGGATGCGCCACTTCTCGCTTTTGAGAAGTGGCCTTTAACGACAAAAGTATAACGCGGGTCTGTTTTTTTCTCGCGCTCGGCCCTCAACAAATCGGTAAACAATTCTTCGTACGCCATAGTTGTCCTCGGCCGTAATCATCTAAGCCACTGAACCTTGATTTCCTTTTCGAGCGGCTTGAATTCCAGATCGCCCGTGACGAGTTCCGCCCTTCTTTCCTTTGCCAACGCGGCGGCGAAGGCGTCCGCCAAACTCAATCTATGACGTGCCTTGAAATCGGCGGCTGCGTCGGCCAACGCGCGGGTTGTAGAATGAAAATCGATTGGCAGGCCCTCAAGGACCTTCGCGGCTTCCCCCCACGCTTCCGCGCCGTCCTTTTTCAAAATCGAGTACTTCACCTCGGCATAGTTCACATCGGTCATGAGGAGTGGATTGTCCTTCTTACCGGCGGAAACGAGCAGATTTTCCATCGTTTCCGCGCCCGGCTCGTCACGGAAGTAGGTGATAAGTGCGAAGCTGTCGAGCACCTTAGCCGGCATGCCGCTCCTCGAGTGCCCGTTCCTGCTTCTTATGTTCGGCCCAATCCTCCGTCAGAGGCTTGCCTCCATGCGTGCGCTTCAGGATCCCGCGCCCGCGCCTGATGAGCGCCGCGGTCACGGGTTTGAGAAGGATACCCTCCGGCGTGGCTTGGACGACGGCCTTCGTCCCGTCCTCGATGTCGAATTGTTTGCGCAGGCGAAGCGGGATGACGACTTGCCCCTTCGTCGTGAACCATACAGTTTCGAGTTTATCAGTCATACTCATACTAGGAAGTATGACACATTGTAATAAATCCGTCAATATCAAGGAAGTAAGACTATCATTTAGCGGGAGGAGTATCGGTAGAGAAGTAGAGGGGAGGTTCCCAGTTCTACTTTGTCACAACCATCCGTGACCAAAAATAAATTGACTTAAAACCCCTCCGTGCGCGAAAATAGAAATCTGATTGGGGCAGTTTCGAAGTCCGTCCACCAAGACGGCCCTCGAAACTGCCCCAAAGCCGTTTCAGCGCACTTTTAGGAGCTAAGTCCTTATTCCGGAATACTTTGATATAAGTCCTTTCGATTCAAAGACCAAGTCCGAAAATTCCCGCTAACGGCATAAATAGACTTGACTAACCCACGCCATTTTGCTATCCTTTTGGCATGGACAGCCCCAAGACTTTACAGCAGGCAATTCAATACTTTAGCGATGAACAGATCTGCATAGATGCTGTCGCTGCTATGCGCTGGCCCAACGGCCCACGCTGCCCCGATTGTCCTCGCCGGGATGCCATGAATCCCTATTATCTCAAGACTCAGAAGCGGTGGAAGTGCCGTTCCTGCCGTCGCCAGTTCTCCGTCAAGGTCGAAACCATCTTCGAGGATTCGCCGATCCCGTTGCAGAAATGGCTCCCTGCCCTCTGGATGCTGATTAGCTGCAAAAACGGAATCAGTTCACACGAAATTCACCGTCACCTTGGCGTCTCCCAGAAGTCCGCATGGTTCATGCTGCATCGCCTGCGACTCGCGCTAAAGACTGGCGCATTCGGAACGAAGCTCGGTGGAACTGAAAGCGGCGGCGTGGAAGTTGACGAAACCTTCGTTGGTGGAAAGCTGAAGAACATGCACCGGGATCGCCGCGAACACTTTGCAGCCCAGAGCGGTCACACTGGCGGCGCAACGGGAAAAGCCATCGTCATGGGAATGCTGGATCGCGACGAACGCAAGGTTCGCGCATCCGTTGTGCCGAATGTGAAACGCGAGACTTTGCAGAACGAAGTTCTCAACAATGTGAAATTCGGATCGCCCGTGTTCTCCGATGACGCCGTACCCTACGACAAACTGAAATGGCGCTATGTGCATGAAGTCGTGAATCATGCCGAAACCTACGTCAATGGCCGCGTGCACACGAATGGGCTAGAGAACTTCTGGAGTTTGTTGAAGCGCGGATTGAAAGGAACCTATGTCGCTGTTGAGCCATTCCACTTGGATCGCTATATCGACGAACAGGTTTTTCGCTTCAACAATCGCGCCACGAAAGACAACCCGCTGAACGATTCCGACCGCTTCCTGCTGGCCCTTTCGCAAGTCGCTGGGAAGCGGCTCACCTTTGCCGAACTCACTGGAAAGGACAGTGCGAGTCCTCTCTAATCATCACTACCGAAAACGCGGGCCGAAGCGCGGCCAACCATGATGACCAAAGTTACGGCACGGAATCAGGTCATTCAGCCGATACTAACAGCAGGCATGATGAAACATCCGAAAACAGCATCTGTCGGGCTAGACCCTGGGATTAGGAAAGCAGTGGAAATCCTGCAGGCTTCTGGTATAGAAACGTTTGAATCATGTGAGGGTGGTAACGGTCACGCTTTTACGGAGCCTACGGTTCGATTCCACGGCACGCCAGAGGCAGGATGGCATGCGCTAGGCATATGTCTTTCCTATGGGCTTCCTATTCTCTGCCTGCGGCGTGTGTGGTACGTACTTGACTCAAATGAGCCGACCGGGCCGAAGTGGGAAATCGTCTTTCGGGAGCGGTTGTCCTAGCCTAACTTGATACACACCTTGCAGCGTTCTTTCCCGCCAGTCCCATTCTCTCGGTGTTTTGCTTGGATTTTCTTTCCTTCAGAGCAATCGTTGTGATCGTGATAAACATTCCTGTGCTCGGGTGGTTCTTCGAGCGAGTTTGTATGGTAGGGTTGGTCTTTTGCCATTGAAGTTTATCCTTTCGTTCAGATTTAATGGGGCCTTCATCTGTGGATTATATGCCTGATCCCATCATGCGTCGCGAAAAACGCGGGGCTAGGCGCGGCGCGAAGGAATAAGATCAGAAGCAGGGCGGCCCGCATTTCGATGGGGGGTGTGATGGCGAGTAATAGACTATCCGAACCGAAAGTACGCGAGCGATTAAGACTCTGCACCGCAACAGATGTGATCGAAGAAGTATACGAATTTGGGCAAAAGATGTTGACGGAGACCGTCACCAGAACGCGCCTGCTGGATACCAAGGCGGCCACAATGGCGGCTTACGGCGCAGCCATTGTGACTCTCTTAGTCTCGACCTCAGGCACGTGGGCTCGTACTGGGAATAGGTGGACTCCGATTGTCGCCGCACTAGCGGGACTCGCTGCATTTGTGGCGGTGATTTGCTCGGTCACGGTCATGGCATTGAAAAACTTCGACTGGCTCAGTGAAGAGGAATGGCTGGAGCCTAATTGCCTTTCGGACATAAACAAGCTGAAGCGGTATAGAGCCTTGACCATCTGGGGCGCAATGGACTCTTACAAAACGGTGCATGTTCGCAAGGCGAACAGGCTGAAGCTGGCGGAATGGACGCTGTTACTCTCCGTTTGCTTGTTATTCGTCGTCCTTCTGCAAATCGCTTGGCTCTTCCCCTTCAACCAGTCTTTCTGGGTGACGCGGCGGTAAATCATCGGGTGGTGGTTCTGGCTCTGGCGGTTCCGGTTCCGGTTCGTCTTTATCATTCGGGCCGTTGGGCATGGGAGCCTACCTAGTGTGTTTTGGCTTCGGCCCGCGCTTTGGTTTCCCCTCGCGCACCTTTTTTTCTTCGGCGAGCATTTCGTTCAGATCGGATTTGGAGACGCGGAGAACTTTCCGCAGCGCACTGTCAAACATCGCCGCGTTGGGGAGACTCACCTTTGGGTTAGCCATCTTCTCGGCTTATAATACACCCGCCGGGCATGGGAAAGAACCCCTGCTGCCATCGGATTGCGAGGCCCGATTGGGCCCCGAGAGTCGAGCGAAACTCCAAACCGATGGGATTGTCACAGCCGCTCTTCCTCCATGCCCGACACTCGACCTAAAAACGGCCTACCCGCTTGCGAAACGGGGTTGCCATTTTCGGCAACATTAGCATAGCATTTATGGGTTAGCCAAGTCTATTGATACCAAGCTAACTCTATGATTCCAGGAGACCAGGGGGGAGGGGGGTTGGGGTACTAACTGATAAACACCTCGCATTTCGATAGGAAAGGTGGATTTCAGCGAGTTAGTTTTGCGGCGGCTGCTTCGTCGAGCATCCACAACAATTTTCCGTCGGATGGCTGCACCCTTTGCGAGGGCAGTGGAGGCGTGTTCTTGCCCTCGAGAACCTGACGCACCATGTCGGCTTTGTCCGCGCCACTAGCCAGGAACATCACTTCGGCGGCGCGATTGAGCACGGGGAAGGTGAAGGTGATTCGGTGAGCGTTGAACTTCGCAACCCAGTTTGCGACCACCAGCCGCGACTCCTCATTCAGCGCGGGAGAATCGGGGAAGAGCGATGCGGTGTGGCCATCGGGACCGAGGCCGAGCAGAATCAGGTCGAAGCGCGGGAATTCGCCGGATTTGAGTTCAAAGAAGCGGCGGAGCTGGGCTTCATATTCTGCCGCAGCGGCGGCGGCATCGGGGTTTTCGGCGGGGACGCGAAAGACGTTTTCCGTTGGGATCGCAATCTTCGTCAGCAACGATTCATTCACCATCCGATAATTGCTTTCGGGATCGGTGGGAGGGACGTGGCGCTCGTCGCCAAAAAATAGAAAGATGCGGTTCCAGGCGAAGCCGGCGTAATTGGTGGCAAGCAGGGAATAGAGACCTTTTGGAGTCGAGCCCCCGGAGAGCGCCACCGCGAATCGTCCCTGAGCGCCGATGGCGGTGCGGGCAGCGCGAACGAATTCTTCAGCCGCAGCGTGAAAAAGATCGGCTGCAGTGGCGAGGACTTCGATGGCTCGGGTAGAGGGCATAGAAAAAAATTGGTAATTTTGTAATCTGGCAATTGTGTAATTTGATCCCTTGCAACTAAAGCCAAATACAAATTACAAAATTATCCGATTACAAAATTACAAAATCCTCAAATCATTTTTCGAAATTTCTCCAGCGCCGGCCATCGCGTTCCATCAGTTCGTCGGCCTCTCGCGGGCCCCAGGTTCCCGCGGGATAGTTGGGGAAATTACGCGGAGGCAGCGCCTTCCACACGTCGAGCACGGGATTGACAATGCTCCAACCGGCCTCGACCATATCGGCGCGCTGGAACAGAGTAGCGTCGCCGATCATGCAGTCATGCAGCAGGCGTTCGTAGCCAGTCGAAGGAGTGACACCGAAATAGTCGGCGTAAGCGAAGTCCATATTCACTTCGCCGAGTTGCATCGTGGGTCCCGGAGTCTTGGCAGCGAAGCGCAGTGAGATGCCTTCTTCGGGCTGGATGTGCAGCACCAGTTGGTTGGGCATCATGTTTTCCACCTGAGTTTCGCGGAACAGCATGAAGGGCGCGCGCCGGAACTGAATCACGATATGCGTGCTGCGGCCAGGCAGCCGCTTGCCGGTCCGCAGATAGAAGGGAACTCCCGCCCAGCGCCAGTTGTCGATCAGGAGCCGCATGGCGACGAAAGTTTCGGTGCGCGAATCCGGCGGCACTCCTTCTTCGGAGCGGTAAGCGGGCACGCGCTGACCATCCATGACGCCGTCTCCATATTGCCCGCGGACGGTTTTGCTGAGCACGTCCTCGGCACTGAAGGGCTGGATGGCGTGCAGAATTTTGGCTTGCTCGTCGCGCACCGCATTCGCTTCGAACGAAATCGGTGGTTCCATGGCGGTGAGCGTAATGAGCTGCATGATGTGGTTGGGCACCATGTCGCGGAGGGCGCCCGCGCCATCGTAGTAGCTGCCGCGTTTCTCGACGCCCACGGTTTCAGCGACCGAAATCTGGACGTGGTCGATGTAACGTCGATTCCAGATCGGCTCGAAAATTCCGTTCGCGAAACGGAGTGCCAGAATATTCTGGACCGTTTCTTTTCCCAGGTAGTGATCGATGCGGTAGATCTGGCATTCCGAGGCAACTTTCAAAAGGTGCTGGTTCAGAGCCTTGGCGGAATCCAGATCGTGGCCAAAAGGTTTTTCGATAATCACCCGCCGCCAATGGCCGTTTTCTTCCTTCATCAGGCCGACTTTCGAAACCCGCTCAACGATGTCGCCGAAGAAGTTGGGCGCGGTCGCGAGGTAAAAAAAATAGTTACCGTGCGAGTTATGCTCCTGATCGACCTTGGCAAGGGTTTCTTTCAGCTTGTCGTAGGTAGCGGGATCGTCGAAATTCCCACTTACATAACTTATGCGGCGGACAAACCAATCCCACAAGTCGGGATCGATGGGGCCGGTGGCGAACTGTTTGAAGTCTTCGGTGACCTTCTTCCGCGCGTCATCATCGCTCATGGGGGTGCGGCCCACTCCGATGACGGCGAACTCGCGCGAGAGCAATTGCTGGCTGGCGAGGTTGTAGAGAGCGGGAATCAGCTTCCGGCGCGTGAGGTCGCCGGAAAAGCCGAAGATCACCATGACACACGGATCTCCGGTACGCCCGACCCGCGGTTTGGTTGTTGCCGGCAGAACTTCTGTTTGAGCCATCGTTACCTCGAATAAGGCATTGAATCATTTAGTCATTGACTCAGTGAGCCATTGAATCATGGCTCAGCGTCTCAAAGATTCAATACCAGAATGATTAAATGGTTCAATGACTTTTCGGTTCGACGTGACCACCGAACTTCTGTCGCATGGCGGAGAGCATCTTCTCCGCGAACGTGTGATCCTGCCGCGAACGGAAGCGCGTGTACAAGGCTGCGGTCAGCACTTCGGCCGGAACCGCCTCTTCGAGCGCCGCTTGGATCGTCCAGCGCCCTTCGCCGGAGTCTTGCACGAATCCGCTGTACTCGGAAAGCGTGGGATTCTCGGTCAGCGCTATTGCCGTCAGATCGAGCAACCATGAACTCACCACGCTGCCGCGCCGCCAGACTTCGGCAATATCCGGCAGATTGAGATCGTAGCGGATATCTTCAGGAAGTTCCTTGCTGATCGCATTCTTGAAAATGTCGAAGCCTTCCGCGTAGGCCTGCATCATTCCGTACTCGATGCCGTTGTGGACCATCTTTACGAAATGGCCGGAGCCTGACGGACCGCAGTGGATGTAGCCGTCTTCGGCAGTCCCAGCCATTTTTTCGCGTCCCGGAGTGCGCGGGATGTCGCCGCGTCCCGGCGCCAGCGTTTTGAAGATCGGGTCGAGGCGCTGCACAGTTTCTTTCGGACCGCCAATCATCATGCAATAGCCGCGCTCCAGTCCCCACACACCGCCACTGGTGCCGACGTCGACGTAATGCACGCCCTTGGCGGCGCAGAGTTTGGAGCGGCGGACGTCATCTTTGAAATTCGAGTTGCCGCCGTCGATGATGGTGTCGCCCGCCTGCATGGTGCTGATGAGAGCCTGCACGGTTTTTTCCGTGGGATCGCCCGCCGGCACCATGATCCACGCGGCGCGCGGCGCGTTCAGCTTGCTGACCAGGTCGTCAAGTGAAGAGGACGCGACCGCGCCTTCGCCGGCGATACCCTTGACGGCATCGGCACTGAGATCGGACACAACCATCGTGTGACCGCCACGCATCAGGCGCCGCGTCATGTTGGCACCCATGCGCCCCAGACCTACCATTCCCAGTTGCATTCATGCTCCTTAATTGTGCTGGTCTGGACAGGCCAGAGGCCCGTCACCACACGATACTCGATTACAAAACCTGTTTTACCAGTTCTGTGAGTTTGGTGAGACCTGCTTTCACATCGCTGCCGAGGTGCACGCGCAGCGCCCGACGCTTGCGGTCGGCCAGAACCTGGAAGTCGCCCCGAGCCTGTGCTGCCTTCACTACTCCGAAAGTGTACTTCTGTCCGGGAACCGGCAAGTCCTGAGCATCGTCGCATGTTACTTGCAGGAACACGCCGCTGTTGGGGCCGCCTTTATAAGCTTGTCCGGTGGAGTGCAGAAAACGCGGCCCGAAACCGAGGCACGTCGCCACATGTTTGCGATCGCGGACGGTCATGCGCAGGCTCTGCAACAGAGATTCGTGCTCCGCATTCATCTCGACATAGCCAAGCAGGGCAAAGTAGTCGCTCGCGCCAAGACGCGCCAGGTGCGCGCGTAGATAGTTCTTGAGCGGGCCGTCGGACGAGGCATTAGCGCCCACAGCTTTCGCGAGATCGGCGGCGTTCTTGCCGTCTGTGAAAAGCTTGAAGCCCGCTTCTTCAAGTATCGGTTTTTCGGGAGGAAGCGAGCCCGTGAGTTCGTACTCAGAGGTGAGTTGTTTGGTCACGATTTTGCTCGCCTCGACGTCGGGCTGATTGAAGGCGTTGATCCCGAGGATCGACCCAGCGACCGCAGTCGCAATTTCCCAACGAAAGAATTCCTGTCCGAGGTTGTAGATGTCAGATACGGCGATGCGCACTATAGGATTCCCGGCTTTTTCAAGCGCGGCGACGCTGGCATCCTGCGCCGCGTCGGGAGCGCTCTCCAGTCGAACATAGGCGAAGATACGGTCGTTGCCATAGACTTCCGGCGCGCCCAATGCTTCGCGATCAACCGGGATGATGCCCTTGCCGAGTTTGCCGGTGGATTCCGCGATCAACTGCTCGAGCCATGCGCCCAGATCGCCAATTCCGGGCGAGGTGATGAGCGTAATCTTGTCGCGGCCGCGTTTCGCGGCGGTGCCGATGATCAGGCCGAGCATCACTCCGGGATTCTGTTCTACTGGAGTTGACGCCTGGCAGGCGTCGACCATTTCTTTTGTGCGCGTGAGGAACTTGCCGGTGTCGAGGCCCATCGCCGCGGCGGGAACCATGCCAAAGTTCGAGAGCGCGGAGTAGCGTCCGCCGATGGACGGCAGGCCGTAGAAAATGTGGCGGAAGTGGTCGCGCTCGGCGACCAGTTGCATCTTCGAGCCAGGATCGGTGATCGCGATAAAGTGGCTGCCCGCCTTGTCTTTATCCTTATCCTTATTGCTGCCCACGGTCTGCTGCACGCGCTCGAAGAAGTATTGCTTGTAGATGTTGGGCTCGAGGGTGCTGCCGGACTTGCTGGAAACTATGAAGAGCGTTTTGGCGAGGTCAAGCTTTTTCTCGACACTCCTGATCTGCGCCGGGTCGGTGGAGTCGAGTATGTGCAAGCGCGGGAAGCCCGGGGTTTGCCCAAAGGTCAGGGCGAGCACTTCCGGACAAAGGCTTGATCCGCCCATGCCGAGCAGCAGAATGTCAGAGTATCCGGCGCTCTTGACTTCGTCCGCGAACTCCTTCAGCTTGGCGGCATTGGCGAGTTGCTCGTCCGTGACGTCGAGCCATCCCAGCCAGTTGGCCTCGTCCTCGCCCGTCCAAAGGGAGGCGTCGTGCTGCCAGAGACGTCTTACTTTTCCCGATGCCCGCCAGTCGTTAAGGTTTTTTTTTACCGCAGTATCCAAATCGGCCGGAAGGGAAGCGCTCTGGGGATTGGTCTTGGGTGTGGGCGTAGTTGATCGCTTCGTATTCTTCTCGACCGCGGCGAGCAACGCGTCGAAGGCGTCGGCAAACAATTTCACGCCGTCGGCAGTCAGCTTGTCGGTCACGTCTTTCATGACAATGCCAACCCCGGCCAGATCGGCCATCGTTTTTCGCGCACCGTCCAGGTCTTCGGTGAGACTCAGGCGCGGCTTGCCATGATCGCGAAAGGCCTCGAGCGTCGCAGGGGGGACGGTGTTTACGGTGTCCGGCCCGATCAGTTCTTCGATGTACATCACGTCGCGGTAATTCGGATTCTTCGTGCTGGTGCTGGCCCAGAGCACACGCTGGGTTTGCGCGCCCTTGGCGGCCAGCGCTTTCCAGCGCGGAGAAGAAAAGATTCGCTGGTAGGCTTCGTAGGTCAGCTTGCCGTTCGCGATCGCGACTTTCCCCAGAATCGACTGCAACTTCGCTTTGCGCGCGGCGTCCGTTTCTTTCTTGAGTTGGTCATTGATTAGGGAGTCGACGAGCGTGTCGATACGGCTGATGAAGAAGCTGGCCACGCTGGCAATCTTGCTGACATCGCCGCCGGTCGCAGCGAATTTCTCAACTCCGTCAATAAACGCCGCGGCGACTTCCTCATATACTCCTTGCGCGAACAGCAACGTTATATTGATGTTGATACCTTCGCTGAGCAGTTGCCGGATCGCGGGTATGCCCTCGGCTGTGCCCGGCACCTTGATCATCACGTTTTCGCGCGCCACCGTCTTCCACAGCCGGCGCGCTTCTTCGATGCTGCCGTTGGTGTCGTGCCCGAGATAGGGGGATACTTCCAGGCTGACATAGCCGTCGCGCTTCTTCGTGCTCTGATATACGGGACGGAGCAGATCGGCCGCGTCCTGAATGTCGCGGATCGCCAGCAGTTCGTAGCGGCCCTTGGCGTCGAGGTCGGCGCGTCCGGCGAGCGAGTCCAGGAAATCGTGGTACTGCGTCGAGCCCGCGATGGCCTTCTCGAAAATTGCGGGATTCGAAGTCATTCCGCGCAGACCGTCTTCGGTGATCAGGCGCTGCAGTTCGCCGCTCTTCAGCAGGTCGCGCCGGATGTAGTCGAGCCAGATGGATTGGCCGAAAGTCTGAAGCTGGATGAGAGGATTAACGGCTTTTGCGGTCTCAAGCGTGCTCACTGGATTCATAACCATCTCCTAAAATTTTCTCTTTCGCCGCGCCTGTCTTGCCGCGCTGCCGAGACGGGGCAAGCCCCGTCTCTACGAAGCATCATTTGCTAAGCAGCTCGCGCGCTGCCTGCAGGACGGCATCGGAGGTGAAGCCGAATTTTTTCTGCAAATCCTTCAGTGGCGCGGACGCTCCAAAAGTGTGCATTCCTATGATGCGCCCTTTTGGTCCCGCATAATGCGCCCAGCCGAAAATCGATGCCATCTCTACCGCCACCCGCGCGGTAACGTCGGGCGGAAGCACTTCATCGCGGTAGCTCTGGTCCTGATGCTCGAACAAGTCCCATGAAGGCATGCTGACTACGCGGGCCCGAATGCCTTCCGCTTTCAGTTTCTCGTAGGCGTCGATGCAGAGATAGACCTCGCTGCCAGTGGCCATCAGGATCACCTGCGGCTTGCCACCTTCCGCGTCGGCCAGGATGTAGGCGCCGCGAGCCAGGCCGGCTGCCGACCGGTATTTCGTGCGATCGAAGGTGGGCAGCGCTTGCCGTGTCAGGATCAGCGCCACCGGTTCCTTCTGCAGTAGCATGATCACTTTCCACGCCTCGGCAACCTCGTTGGCATCGGCAGGGCGCAGCGTCATCAGGCCGGGAACCGCTCGCAGCGTGATCAGTTGCTCGATCGGCTGGTGAGTCGGTCCGTCTTCGCCGACGCCGATGGAATCGTGGGTGAAGATCCAGATCGAGGGAATTTCCATGACGGACGAGAGTCGGATCGGCATCTTCATGTAGTCACTGAAGATCAGGAAAGTCGAGCCGTATGCACGGATCTTCGATAGCGTCATGCCGTTTACGATTGCGCCCATCGCGTGCTCGCGAATGCCGAAGTGGAAGTTACGCGCGTTGTAATTGCCCGCTTCGAAATCGCCCGCGCCGTCGAACGTGAGCCTCGTCTTCGTCGACGGATACAAATCGGCCGATCCGCCCATGAGCCAGGGGTCGTTCTTGGCGATGGCGTTGAGGACCTTGGCGGACGAATCGCGCGTTGCAAGGCCCTTGGCATCCGGCGCAAAGGTGGGTAGTTCCTTGTCCCATCCGTCAGCAGGTTGGTGACGCTGCATGCGTCCATATTGAGCCGCTAGATCGGGATACTGCGTGCCGTACTTACTGAATAGCGCATTCCACTGGCTACTCAATTGCCGTCCGCGCTTGCCCATGACGTCGCGAAAGTTTTCGCGCACTCCGTCGGGTACCAGGAACTTCGCGTCTTCCGGCCAGCCGTAGACGCACTTCGTCAATTTGACTTCTTCTTCGCCGAGCGCTTCGCCGTGCGCTTCCTTTGTGTCTTGCCGGTGCGGCGCGCCAAAACCGATGTGGCTATCTACGATGATCAGTTTGGGGCGATCCTTAACGCCGAGCGCATGGTTGTAGGCGTCGGCCAGCGCAACCAGATCGTTGGCATCGTGGACGTGCTGGACATCCCAACCATAGGCTGCGAACCGGGCGGCAACATTTTCGTCGTAAGCGAGATCGGTATTGCCCTCGATGGTGATGTGGTTGTTGTCGTAGATCCAGCAAAGGTTGGAAAGTTTCAAGTGGCCGGCGACCGACGCAGCTTCCGAGGAGATTCCTTCCATCATGTCGCCGTCGCCGCAAATCGCCCAGATGTTGTAGTTGAATAGCTCGAATCCCGGACGATTGAAATACTCCGCCAGCCAGCGTTCGGCGATCGCCATGCCCACGCTGTTCGCGACGCCCTGACCGAGCGGCCCGGTGGTGGTCTCGACACCCGAGGTCAAGCCGTATTCTGGGTGCCCCGGCGTCTTGCTGCCGATTTGCCGGAAATTCTTGATCTCGTCGAGCGACAGGGCAGGGGTCGAAAGAACTTCGCCCTCCGGACTTACTTCGCGCACGCCCGCCAGATGCAGCAGGGAATACAGCAGCATGGAGGCGTGCCCATTGGAGAGCACAAAGCGATCGCGGTTCGGCCAGACGGGATTTTCCGGGTCATAGCGCAGAAATTGCTGCCACAGGCAGTAGGCGACCGGAGCGAGAGCCATCGGCGTCCCGGGATGGCCCGAGTTCGCCTTCTGCACCGCGTCCATCGAAAGAGTGCGAATCGTGTTGATACACAACTGATCGAGTTGTTTGCCGGTGGCGACAGACTGGTCACTGACAGCCATCAATTCTCTCCTCGCAAGTCAACTGGCGCTGCGTACTCACAAACTAGATGAAATCAGCGCCCAATGGATACAACTGCGCCACTGCCTCAAGTTTACATCGTGATTGAGAAAACAAGGCGAGGCAGCGGCGGACTCAGTTCCGATTTTACACCGGGAAGAATTGGAGTGGGATGCTTGATTCCTGTAGAGACGCGGATTGCCCCGTCTCGGCATCGCCTCGCTGCCGGAGACGGGGCAAGCCCCGTCTCTACACGCGGAAGAATTTCAAGTGAGAAAAATCTTGTCCTGGCTGACCCGGTGTTGCAGGGTGGAGGCCAATTCGTCCACGTCTGTGGCGGAAAGATTCAACACGTCAGGCTCAAAGATCGGGATGCGGTTCGTTCCGACCGCGTCCCGCCGTACCTGGATTAGCAAAGCCTGCAGCGCCTGAGGATCATATTTCTGCGGGGTCAAGCGGATCAATTCCTGAAGCGCCGCTCCCACCGACAGGCCTTCGCGATAGGGACGTTCGCTGGTCATGGCATCGAAGCTATCGGCCACGGCCACGATGCGCACCGCTTGGGGCATTTCGTCCCCGTGCAAGCCGTCCGGATAGCCCGATCCGTCTCCGCGTTCATGATGCCAGCGCACGATTTCCGGAATCTGCGGCCAGGGAAACTGCACCTGGCTGACGATCTGATGCCCAACGATAGTGTGGTCCCGCATCTCGCGGTATTCTTCCGCATCGAGCTTCGAAGCTTTTCCGAACAATCGCTTATCAACGGCAACCTTGCCGATGTCGTGCAAATAGCCCGCCGAGCGGAGCGACGCAACATCGCTTGGGTCCATTCCCAGGGCTTCGCCGATCGCCTGGGAGTAGCGGCCGACCCGCAGCGAGTGTCCATGAATGTTGACGTGTTTGACATCGATAGCGGTGGCGAAAGCTTCGAGCGCGTTGTCGTAGAACCCATGCAGCGAGGCCAGAAGCCGCAGGTTTTCGGAAACCCGCTGTGCCAGCGTCTGGCCGAGAGTGTGATTCTGAATGGCCAGAGCTACGTAGTGGCTCAGCATTTCGAAAGCGTCGAGGGCGTCTTCTTCGTACGCCGCTTCGCCGGGCCGGCGTCCGAGGGCGATCACGCCGGCGAGCTTTCCCCGAACTTTGAGGGGGCAAATGCACTTGAACAGTTCCGGCGCGACATTGCCGTTCGAGCTCAGAAAGCCGTCATAGGTGGAACTGGTGAGAAGAACCGGGCCGACGGCTGCGGTCAGGGTGTGCACGTGGCGGGGAAGCAGGGGAATGAGCGATGGTTCGGGAAGCAGCGCGAATCCCTGGGCATCGACCGAGGTCAGCAAGGCAGGCCGTTCGCCGAACGAAAAAAGGGCGGCCTCGCGCGCGCCCGCCGCCTCCATCACGGCGGTGAGCATGGTGCGAGCGGTTTGGCGGAAGTCGCGGTCCGCCGTAAGTTCGGGCCCCAAATCCGCCAGCGCTTCGACTGTTCGTAAAAGCTTCTTGAGATTGGTTCCCTGCAATCCCCTTGCGGAGGTACATGCGAGAAACCAGAGCCCCATCAGGGTAGCATCGGCCTGCGACTGGATTGTTGGTTAGTTTGGTGCGAGAAAGCATCGGGTGATCGGGCCATCTTTACTCCTGTCCTAATCCTGTCCGAACTTCCGATCAACCAATCAGAGACTTGTGCGAAGTACACAGAAGGACACACACAGCGTCTTTTTCTTTGACAGGCGCGCGCAGATGACTCATAATTCGTCCAAATCGCCCGCGCCGCGTGCGTTCTGCCGGATTCGTCCGGCAACTTACCGACAGAGTACCGACAAAGAGAGAGCTGTGGTTGTGCCTCAATCCAAGCCGTTTCGCTCCGGGAAAATGCTCAATGCTAATGGTATTGCTCGCGATTTTTTGCCGGAGACCTCTTCCAGTCGGCTCGGCGACGCATCCGGCAACGTCTCTGGAAACATATCGGGCAATTTGGACGAGAGCACAGCCGTGTCGTCCCTGAAGGAGTTGATTGCAGCCGGGGACCATCGCCTGGACCCGATGCTCGTGACCATCACAGATGCCGCCCGGCAACTGACGGGCGCCTCCGGAGCCGCACTGGCGATGTGGAAGGATGGCGCGATGCTCTGCCGGGCGCGCAGCGGCGATACGGCTCCCGCTCTCGGCGCGCGGTTGAGTGCCGAGACTGGAATCTCGGGGGAGTGCTTGCGCACCGGGAAAATTCAGTATTGCACAGACACCGAGAATGATCCGCTCGTCGACGTGGAAGTCTGCCGCAGCCTTGGCTTGCGGTCGATTGCCGTTTTGCCGATTCAGGGCTGGCGCGGGGTCAACGGAGTTCTCGAAGTTTTTTCCACCAAGCCGGCAGCCTTTACCGAACAGAGTATTACTTATCTTCAGCAACTTGCGGCACTCGCAGAACGGGCACGCGCATCGCAACCGCATGATGCATCATCCGCTGCGCGGAAGCCTCCATCAGCGATGGAGAGGCTGCAAACTTCCGGCCTGTTCCCGGCGTCGGATCGTGTGGGGGACATGGCTCTGGCTTTCCTGGGAGATCGATCGCGACCGCTCGTTCTGGGCGCCATCGGCCTCGTGGCGATCTCGCTGCTTGCCCTGGTGATCTGGCTTGGGCGGCGAGGTCCGGATGAAGCGGATGGCAAGACGCACGCGACGATGCCGTCTGTCGGCGGCGCGACAACAACCGTCAACGCAACCGTTAACGCCGCAACCCCATATTTTCCCCACCGACATCCTCCCGACAATGACCCGGTCTGGAAAGTTAATCCTGGTGGCGAATCTCTGTTTCCATTCAGTGGAAAGACTTCGGCCGGAACTTCGGTGAAGTTCGCCTCCAAAATGGACGTGGTGTCGGGAAAGAAAACTCATGCAGATCTATCGCTCCTGCTCGGCGACGTTGCCGCCAACGTGGCCGTCCCGCGCGGCGTCCCCAACTCGCAGGCTGGTTCGCAGATGGAATCGCAGGCTATATCGCACGACGACTCGCGCTCCGAGCCGCGTTCAGATGAGACCGCCTCGACCGAGCCGCCGTCGATCTCCGCCGGCTCGACGAACCAGTCCGCTCTCAATAATGATGGAGTCCTCTCCGCAAAAGATTCGTCGCCCGGGCTTTCTGCGCCGGCGTCGCAAGAGGTTACAGGTGGCCAACTATTGCATCGCGTTGCGCCGGTTTATCCTGCCGAGGCCCGTTTGCAGCGCTTGGAGGGAACCGTCATCCTGGCCGCAGTGGTCATGGAGGATGGAACGGTAGGCGATGTCAATGTTGTCGAAGGGGCGGCCGTACTTGCTCAATCCGCCGTGGACGCGGTGAAGCACTGGCGGTACCAGCCTTATGAGCTCGACGGAAAACCCTTGAAGAAAGAGACCAGGATCACGATTGACTTCAAGTTCCCATCGGACGCGGGCTCGCACTGACTACAGCGAATTCAGAGTTATCGTGACCTCAGGCAGCTGCCGAGCTGCGTTCGGCTTGGACGGGCGAGGCGCCCGTCCCCACAACGAACTGTTCTACACTCCGACCGGGAAGGGCTTGGTGTGGGCTTCCGAACCCACCGAGAGTCCAGCGAACCGCCCTTGCAGCAATGACATCAGCCCCGTGACCCAGTAACCGATCACGAATAACAGCAGGAAGGGAACCGTGAAGTAGTTCTCGTTGTCGATGGCGTAGAAGACCGCCAGCGCGAAATAGGTTCCAATCAGGAGTTCAAGCCACGGAACCCACCCCAGGCGCTTGCGGTATTTTTTCGCGCCGACTCTGTCCTTTTTCGATTCGACGCGGTATTTGGGAGTACGGGCGAAGGCGGTCTGCTTGCCGGTCAGCGCTTCGAGCACGGCTCGCGTATTGGTGACGGTCAGCCCGATTCCCAAAGCCATTAATAATGGCAGATAGAGCAGCGACCGCAGCCAGCGCTTCGGAAACAGTTCCTTTTGCGAAACCAGATAGAAGCTGGAAATGGAGAACGTCGAAGCCATGAAGAGGGGCAGATCGATGTAGAGCATCTGGAACCATCCCTGATAGAAACGAATAATCATGGCGGGCATCAACAAAACCGAAAGCACGATCATCAGCGGATAGCTGAGGTTCGCCGTCAGGTGATAAAAGGCCTCGATTTTCACCGATCGAGATGCGTTGCTCGCTAATACCCGGGGGAGTATTTTCTTCGAGACTTGGATCAAACCCTTGGCCCAGCGCGCCTGCTGCGTCTTGAATGCGGTCATCTCCACCGGCAACTCGGCCGGACATTCGACGTCCTGCAGATAAATAAACTTCCATCCTTGGAGCTGGGCGCGATAGGAAAGATCGGTGTCTTCGGTGAGCGTGTCATGTTGCCAGCCGCCGGCTTCATCAATGGCGCAGCGCCGCCACATGCCGGCCGTGCCGTTGAAATTAAAGAAAACGCCGCTGCGCGACCGCGCCGAGTGTTCCAGCACGAAATGGCCGTCGAGCAGAATGGCTTCGACCTCGGTCAGCACCGAGTAGTTGCGGTTGATGTGCGTCCAGCGGGTTTGCACCATGCCAACCTTGGGATCGGTGAAGTGATGGATGCATTTCAGCAGAAAGTCGGGCGGCGGAACAAAATCTGCGTCAAAAATGGCAACGAATTCGCCCTTTGCCGTCTTCAAGCCTTCCGCCAAAGCGCCGGCCTTGTAGCCCTCACGATTGTCGCGGTGCAGGTAGGTAACCGGATGTCCCGAGGCGGCGTAGCGATCCACTAATAGGCGGGCGACCTCGATGGTTTCGTCGGTTGAGTCGTCCAGCAACTGGATGTCGAGCTTTTCTCTCGGATAATCGAGCCGGCATACGGCATCGAGGAGCCGGGCGACTACGTATTGTTCGTTAAAGATCGGCAACTGTACGGTGACGCGCGGAAATTCTTCGGACTGGAAATGAGCCGCTGGTTCCGTCGTCTTGTTCTTTTTGTGCTTGTAATAAAGATAGACCATCCAGTAGCGGTGCGCGCCGTACGCCGCCAGGACGATCAGGACGATGAAATAGGGAATCAGCAGCGCCAGATCAAAGGCATTGACCTGGTAAAGGCCCTGGAAAGTCTTGTCCAGAAAATGCTGGCGAAGATAGGGCATCAGGCCCTTGGAGGCGAGGATCAAGACCAGGGCCAGCGGGGAAGAAGTGAGCGTCAAATCCATGAACTCAGCCGGGGCATGAATCAAAAGGAAGAAAGCGGTCCAAGCATTGTACCTGATCGACCAAAACCCCTTGAGGCATTGAATCGTTGAGACATTCAGGCATTGAAAATCATTCTTTCATTTGATCAATCACCCAATGACTCAATGACAAAATGATTCAATCGTTTCTTTACCTCCACTCCTCACCCGTTGGACTAACTTTCAGTTCGATCTGCTGATGAGAACCTTCCTCCACCTTCACCGCCGTACCATTTGCTTCCTGGGACTTCAGAAAATCGGGGTCGCGGTAGACGCCATCTTCCAGATCCTGCCAGGCATATAGCGTGTAGCTGCCCGGAGCCAGGCCGCGAATCGTAAAGCGTCCATGCTGGTCGGTCGATCCGGTCCCGAAGCGATCGGGAAGCTTCCGGTATTTCTCGTCGGGGACGGCTACCACGGTGGCGTTGGCCACCGGATGATCGTTGTTGACATGATCAGTGTCCGCATCTTTTTCCGTTTTCTTTTCCTGTAGGATGACTGCTCCCTCAACCGTGCCTCCCTTGGTGCTCACCAGCAGATCAAGTGTTGCCGGGCCGCTTGCCGTGAATCCGGTTTGGATATCTCGTCCGGCGAGCTTTACCGACTTCAGGAAAAAACCCTGTCCGTCGCCACCGTAAACCTGCACAATGTAGTTGCCGGGGGGCATGTTTTTCCACTCGAAGTTACCAAGCCGGTCGGCTGGAGCGTTCGTCCCAAAAAATTCCTGCGACATGAAGATGCCCGTATCATCAGGCAATTCCGCCTGGCGCAAGTTTGCGGAGTACTGCGTGAGGTCCCCCGACGCGCTGCCCTCGATATGGAGATGGCCGGAGAGCGTGAAAGAAGGCAGGGGAGTAAGCTTCACACCATCCACGTCAGCGGCGACGACGCTGACATCCTGGTGTGCCGTAAACGATTGCGATTCGGTGGGGGTCGATGCCCGCACGACATACGATCCCGGAGCGACTCCGCGCACTTCGAACTGGCCGTCCGGCCCGACTTCACTCGCCCGCATAGAATCGCCCGTCTTGGAGACCAACTCCACGGCGGGTTTCTGGCCGGCCATAACACCAGTAACGATTCCGCGCACGCGATACGTTCTTGCCGGCACCAGCGTGAAGTTGACCGGCATTTCGTCGTCAGCCTTAAGCGCAAGCGCCGAGGCCTGCATGGCGTCGTAGGTGCCCGGATAGTATGTGCTGACGTAGCGGGTGTCTGGCTGGCCCGCGCCTGCCAATGATTTCTCCTGCTTTTCGTAATCGCGGAAGTCCGCCGGAGGCATGGCCACAATCCAATACTGACCGGGAAACAAACCGGCGAGACGGTATTCGCCAAGATCGTTTGTCCCCACGGTCCCGACGCTTTCTCTCGTGGACTTCCCTGGTTTTTTCTTTAGCGCGATAACAACAACGCCAGCCATCGGGTCGCCATCTTCGTCCGTGATGCGTCCGCTGATGACCGCCGTGGGCAACATTCGAAGCAGCAGGTCTTCGACTGCCTGCCCTGCCAGCACAGTGAAAACGTTGACTTCAGACTTGAGCCCGTGTTCATTTACCCCGACAAACCCAGTTCTCTCGATGAAGATACGGTAACGCCCCGGCACGACGTTCTCGATGTGGAAATGGCCGTCGGCGTCGGTCGAGGCGGTGTAGTTTCCGCCTTCTTTCTGATTTTCCGCGACCACCTGCACCAGTGCTTTCTTGAGCGGCTGGCTGCCCGGTTCTTTCACTACCGTGCCTGTAATGGAGGACGCGTGCGCGGTGGGTGCGGGATCCTGCGCGCTCGCTGGGAGTAGAGCGCTGAGAAAGAAAAAGGCGAGGACGAGTGAGCGTGTCATGGGAATTCCACGTAGGGACAGCCACCCCCGGCTGTCCAGGCGAGCGCAGCTCGCCCGGGTTTTAATTGGTTCCGCTTTGCGATGAACAGCGGCGGGGCTTCGCCCCGCCGGACAGCCGAGGGCGGCTGTCCCCACGCAGGTTTTGCTCAGTTCAGAAAATATTGCCGGTATAACGTGTCTCGCTGCGCCGGACGGAAGCCCGCATCCCTTATGATGCGCCGCAACTCTTCTTCGGTTGTGCAGTTGTTCACGCCGGCGGCGCGGACCACATTTTCTTCCAGCATCACGGAGCCCACGTCGTTGCCGCCGAAACGCAAGCCCATCTGGCAGACTTTCAAACCCTGGGTCACCCAACTGGATTGCACATTCAGAAAATTCGAAAGATAGACCCGGGAAATCGCCAGCACTTTCAGATACTCAACCGCCGTGGCTTCATCCCAGCGGCGTCCGCCGAGCGCGGTATTGGCGGGCTGGAAACTCCACGGGATAAACGCGGTAAACCCGCCTGTCTCCTGCTGCAAATCGTAAAGACACTGCAAGTGGTTGACCCGGTGTTCGATGGACTCGCCGACGCCAAACATCATGGTCGCGGTGGTGCGCATGCCGAGTTGGTGCGCGGTGCGATGCACCAGCAACCAATCCGCGGTCAGGCACTTCAAGCGCGCGATCTTGTAGCGGACTTCATCGTCAAGAATCTCAGCGCCGCCGCCCGGGATCGAATCTAGTCCGGCGTCGCGCAGGCGCGCAACCGTATCGCGTACGGTGAGATTGCTGTACTCGGCAATCGCTAAAATTTCCGAGGCGGAGTAGCAGTGCAAGTGGACCCGCGGGAAGCGCTGCTTGATTCCACTTAGCATGCGCTCGTGCCAGTCGATCTTGAGATCGGGATGCAACCCGCCTTGCATCAGCACGCCGGTGCCGCCGAGTTCCACGGTCTCGCGGATTTTGTCGTAGATGGTGTCGAAATCGAGGATGTAGCCTTCCTTTGCCGCCGGCCCCTTCAACGGCCGGTAAAACGCGCAGAACGTGCAATATTCCGTGCAGAAGTTGGTGTAGTTAATGTTGCGGTCGATGATGTAAGTCACGGTGCCTTCGGGGTGCATTTTGCGGCGAACCGCGTCCGCCTCCATGCCAATCCCGATCAGATCATCGGACCGAAACATCTCCACAGCTTGCTGTTTGGTCAGGGACATCCTCTTCACCCCACGGTAATGGCTATTTTAGCTGGTGAGAGGGGCCGGGCGCGAGTTCAGTGATCGCCGGTTCGGTGGTCGCCGGAGGCTTGACGGTGGGCTTAGCCACCGGTTCCTTGCGTTTCTCGTCCGAATCCACCGAGAACAACATATAGTGGTCGAAGCTGTGCCGCCGATAGTAGTGGTGTTGCCGGAAATCGAAATAGATTTCCGCGCTCTTCGGTAGCCAGAGTGACATGTTTTTTTTGTCGAAACGGATGGGTCCGTACTCTACAACCTGGTGCTCGCTGAGAAGTTTTATCTCCGGCATTGGTCGAACCATCTCGGATTCAATCCTTACGATCTGGAACTTGTCCGCGGTAATCCACGCCCGTCCCTTCAGCTTTACGGGATACACCAGCCTGCCAACCTTGTAACTGTGCATGCGGTCGGGCTTGTCGTCCCGCTGTTTGAAGTACACGATCCAACTCGCCTGACCGCGCCAATCGCCGAGGCCTTCACACTTGATGTCGAAATTGTCCCGCATGTGGGGATGGAAGACGAGGGCCAGCGCCGCGAAACCCGTGCTGGCGATCTTGTCGGGATAGCCCTCCAGTTCCATCTTGTCGGCCCGGCTCTCATCCACGGCCAGAAAACCCGGCTCGGGTTCTGAGATCGAAGCTACGTAGTTGTATTTCCGCGTTTCGGTCCGTATGGGATTGCCGAATCGATCGAGGTTCTGGTGAAAAAGGTCTTCGATTGCCGAGAAGCGGGCGACATCGTCCGCCAGTTCACCGACGTGCTTTCCCGTTTCTTCGGCCACCTTCTCGGACGGGCAGGCGACGCCGGGGGCCAGAGCAACTTTGACCTGATCGATGCCGGGCGGTTGCCAGGACTTTTCCGACAGTCCCGGCGCTGCGAGCGCCTGCAGCGGATCGACGCCCGGTAGTTTTGTCCCGGTCCTCACTTCACGGTCCGCGGATGGCGCGGCGGATGCGTGTTCCCGGACCTCGGTGATCAGGCTGCGCACCTGCCCGGCCATCGGTTGACTCGGCGACTGCTGGAGGAAAGCCTCTAACGCCTGGATGCCTTGTTCATCCTTTCCCAAGTTAATGAGTGCCTGACCGAGAATCAGCCGTGCCGGATTCGCCTCCGCCTTCCCTTTATCGATCGCAACCTGGGCTTCGTCTCGGGCCTGGTCGTAATTCTTCTGGTGGAAGTACGCATCGGCGAGCAGGTTGTGAGGAAGCCAGCTCTCTGGGTCGGTTGCTACGGCCTGCTCCAAAACCGACTGAGCTTGGGGATAGTCCTTGCGCTCCAGATACGCCCTGCCCAGCAGCGTGAGAGATGATCCATCGTTCGACCTTAGCTTGGTGGCGGTTCCGAGGTAATTCGACGCCTTCTCGTAGTCTCTTTGTTGAAAATACAAATAGCCCAGGAGGAAATTGAGTCCGGCGTTCGATGGCGCTATCTTGTAAGCCTCAGCGAGGTGTTTCTCCGCATCCTTTAAGTTGCGGGACTTGAGCGCGGAGACGCCACGTTTCATTTCTTTGCGCGCTTTGGAGGGCAGGGCGCGATCGTCCACGTCGAGGTTGATCGCAGCGGGATCTCGCCGGAGGACGATTTCAAACTGTTGCAATTGTGCGTTCGACGTTTGCGCTGCCTGGTGCGTACTTAGATAGCCGACCGCGCTTATTTCAACATCGTAGTTTCCGAATGGAACGTTGGTAAATGCTCCCTGTGAATTCTCTTCAGTCGTCTGCCAGACGACTTTCTGATCCTTCAGATTTACTAACTTGAGCAGCGCCTGCCGATCAATAGGAACCGACGACTTTTCGGCGAATACCTTGAAGAGCAGCACGCAGGTCCCTGGGTCAGTGCGGTAGACGACTGAGGGTTCTACATTCAGCGTGCTGGGGATGCGATCCGTACTCGGCGATTGCCCCAGCGCCGGGGTTGCGAGGACACAACACGCGAGGATACGACCAAGGGCCACCAATGCTCCAGTTAGCCGGAAGGTTCCCCTACCCCGATTTTTACCACTGCGCCCGTAGCGCCCCATAGGTGGCCCCCAGTTTGCTCCAACTCGATCAGGAGGTCAAACATAATGCGCTGCAGTAGCGTTTTGTGATCGGGGTTTGCCGGCCGCCGGGATGGGGCGAGATGACTAAGCCGTCCGCTGACGAGGCTGCACCTTCGGACCCGCAGCCTTGGTCGCGTTGGCTTTCTGTCGGCGTTTGTACTCAAACAGGCCGTAGAGTCCGCCCAGCACTGAGAACGCAATCAGGACGATTAGTACAGGCCAGTAGTACAGCGCGAAAAGCCTCACGATGTGCCGCCCGTAGCGCGCCCCGAGATAAGCAAGGATGGTGTACCGAATGCCGCGCCCCACGGCTAGAGCGGCCAGAAATTTCCTGGTTGGATACTGCATGGCACCGGCGGCCAAGTGCATGGGCACGATGGGAAACGGCGGCGGAAGTATAGCCGGAATCGCGACCGACACCAGGCCCCAGCGCTCAAAAATCGCGTATACCCTGGCGGTCTTCCTCTGCGAGAACCTCTTTTCCAGAGTTTCTTTCCCACCTTTGCGGGCCATGCGGTACATAAGATAGCCACCGAGGACGGATCCCGCAGTCGCCATTATCGCGTAGTAGATCCACATATTGCGATTGTGCGCAGCCAGCAGGATGGTGGCGACGTCCATGCTACCCGGCAGAGGGATCGGTGAGTTGTCGATGACGCCCAGCAGAATCAGGCCGGGGCCGCCGAGATGGATCAACCATCGCAGGGCGCTCTTTTTCGAGACGAGCAGGACGATCGCAAACCAGTGCATCTTCATTATTTGAGCATGATTGCGGCTGGTAGATGCAAATACTAAACGAACTGCAATTCCGGCGCCCGCGGAAGAACTCCGATTTCCGCAGCCAAGCGGTAGTAAAGCTTAAGTCCATCCAGGCTCGGAGGGTCGAGATAATAGTGGATGTTATGCGTCAGATAGGCGCGAACGATCTCGACGGTAAGGCCGAGGCGCGGGGCCCATTCTTGCGCGATGGCTTCAAGGTTTTTCGGGGACAACCCATGGTCCCGCGACTTCTTGAAGACCTCCGCGATCGCCGCCCCATCGTGTCCGGGAAGCTCCCGTGTGCGAATGGCCCAGAAAGCGAAGACGAACGACTTTCCCGTGCGTGCCACCCACTCCTCCGCCAGGTCGAGCGTGAAGTAGCGCGTGCGGTCGACTTGCAGCGCCGGGTCTCCGATTAGCAAGGCCGCATCGCAGGCGTTGAGCATGGCATCGAGATCCGGAGCCATCGGCTTATAATCGCGGGCTCCACCCAACCATTTTGCAAATAGAATTTTGGCCAGCGCAACCGACGTCATCGAAGCAGTATCGAGAGCAACCGTGCGCACCTGCTTCCACAACGAATCGACGGGTCTTTTGCTAACCAGCAAAATCGACCGCACCGCGCGTCGGGCGGCAATTGCCACGTCCGGAATGATGACGAGATCCGGAACGGTCGCATAGGCCGCCGCCGGAATGATGCCGATATCAGCTGTCCCCGCACGCAGAGCCTCGGCGCAGGCCGAGGGAATGGTGTAGGAAATATCAAAATTATTGTCCGCGCCTGTCTCGCCGTGCTCAAAATCCCACATTAGAGGCGCTGTGTTCAGGTAGGAAATGGACGATATCTTTAACCGGCTCATCACTTTACGAATTCTACCAAAAGCGATGTGCGCGCCATCCTTGACAGCGTTTTCCGTGGCAGGCTAGCGTGACGCAGTATGTCCAATTTGTCTACTGTAGTCGTTCCCGGCTCCAATTCCGCTTCTTACCAATCTACCTACTGGCTCGCGCTCGCCTTGACACAGGGACTGGGCCCCCAGGCGCATCAAAAAACTGATCGACCACGATGGCGCGGCCGAGCGCATTTTTCAGGCCAGCCTGACCGAACTCGAAGCCGCGGGGGGCGCGCCGTTTCCGCGCAATCGCTGGCTACGGGAAAGTCGCTCGAATTGGCGCAGCCGGAATGCGCGAAGGCGGCCGAGGCGGGCGCCAAGATTATTTCGCTCAGCGATCCTGAATACCCGCCGCGGCTGAAGGAAATCTACGACTCACCGGTGACCCTCTTCGTGAAAGGGAATGTTGAGGTGCTGGCCCAGCCCGGAATCGCGATGGGTGGGGACTCGACATCCTACACCTTACGGCAGCGGCATGGCCGAGCGCCTGTCCGACTGACCTCGCCGCTCGCGGACTGGTGATCATCAGTGGCATGGCGCGCGGCATCGATACCGCGTCGCATCGCGGCGCCATCGCTGCCAAGGGAAAAACAACCCGTCGCCGTCCTCGGCACCGGAATTTACGTCACTACCCCAAGGAAAACACGCGGCTCGCCGAGCAGATCGTGGCTCTCGGTGGCGCGCTGATCTCGGAGTTCCCGGTCGGAACCCTCCCGGCTCCACAAAACTTTCCCATCCGCAACCGGATCTTCCGCGGCTCGTTCGCCGGCGTACTGGTGGTCGAAGCCGCGGAATACAGCGGCACGCGCATCACTTCCCGCTGTGCCCTCGAACAAAACCGTGATGTCTACGCCGTTCCGGGCAACGTAACCAACAAGAATTCCTGGGGCCCGAATACCCTGATCAAGCAGGGAGCGAAGCCCGTTGCCACGTGGGAAGACGTGTGGGAAGAGCTTCCGGCGGATGTACAGGCCGCGCTCGGTTCCATGCAGAATGAATCCCACGAACCGGAAACCGCATCTCTATTCCCGGACGAGGTGGCCTCGCCCCACGAAAAAAGATTCTCAGATTGCTCAAGGCCGATGAATCCACGCTCCATTGATCAGATGGTCGAACTGCTGGAAAACGAAATGTCGTCCTCGGAAATCTTTGCTGCGCTCTTTGAACTGGAGCTGAATGGGAAGATACGGCAGTTGCCGGGGAAGAATTTTGTGAAGAGCTTTAGTTGTCACTATTTGAGGAATCCGGAGTACGAGCGCCTCGCAACACAAGCAGTTGAGGTCAAGCGAATGTTGTCGTCCCTGATGCAGAAGGTGAAGGCGGTTAACTGAAAACTGATAACTGACAACTGAGAACCGGCAACGGCACACAGTTGTTGCAACTCACAGATTCGTGCTAGTTTCAATTCCAATACCGCCAAACTGAGGAACCATTGTCAAAAGGTCTAGTCATTGTCGAATCGCCGGCGAAGGCGAAAACTATCCAGAAGTATCTGGGCAAGGGATTCACGGTCGATGCTTCTTTCGGCCACGTGAAAGACCTACCCAAAAGCAGTCTCGGTGTCGACATCGAAAACGATTTCGAAACCGAATACGTTGTCATTCCCGGGAAAGAGAAGGTCCTCGCCAAGCTGAAGAAGCTGGCGCTCTCGGCCGACCACATCTACCTCGCGCCTGACCCGGATCGCGAAGGCGAAGCCATCGCCGCCCATCTCGCCGACGAGCTCGGCGAAGACTCGAGTAAGAAAAAGAAGGGAAAGAAGGCCAAAGCGAAGACGGACGACATTGGCGACGGCGCGCGCATCCGTCGCGTTACTTTCAACGAAATCACACAGCGCGCCGTCAAGGCCGCGTTCGAACATCCCCGCGATATCGATCGCAATCTGGTCGACGCACAGCAAACTAGACGTGTACTGGATCGGCTCGTGGGATACCAGGTCTCTCCTCTTTTATGGGACAAAGTCCGCCGCGGCCTTTCCGCCGGACGGGTGCAGACGGTCGCACTCCGCTTGATTGTCGATCGCGAACGCGAAATCAAAGCCTTCGAGAAAAAAGAATACTGGACCATTGACGCCAATCTCGCCGCCGCTAAGCCCCCGGCATTCGACGCCCGCTTCCTGGGTAAGGGCGCAGAGAAAATCGAAGTTACCAACGGCGAGCAAGCGGAACAAATCCGTCTGGCGCTTGAAAAAGCCGATTGGGTTGTGCGCTCAGCGGAAAAGAAAGAACGGCGGCGTAATGCCACTCCGCCATTCACGACCAGCAAGCTGCAACAGGATTCCTCGCGCAAGCTGCGTTTCAGCGTGAAGCGCACCATGATGATCGCGCAGCGCCTCTATGAAGGTGTCGAACTCGGCGACGAGGGGCTGGTCGGCCTGATCACCTACATGCGCACCGATTCGACCCGGGTTTCGGCCGAGGCGATCACCGAAGTCCGCGACTACATCACCAGCGAGTATGGCGCCGACTATCTGCCGGCTTCTCCCAATACATATAAGGAGAAGAAAGAAGCGCAAGCGGCTCACGAGGCCATTCGCCCGACTTCGGCCGTGCGCCATCCCGACCAGGTCAAACAATACCTGCAGGAAGACGAGTTCAAAGTTTACAAACTGATCTGGCAGCGCTTCGTCGCCTCGCAGATGAACCCTGCCGTCTTCGACCAGACTTCGGTCGACATCGATGCCAAGTCCGGAAGCGACGTGTTCTGGTTCCGCGTAACCGGGTCGGTCATGAAGTTCGACGGCTTCCTCAAGGTCTATGAAGAATCCAAAGACAGCAAGGACGAGGAAGACGAGGAACTGAAGCACAAGCTCCCGCCGCTCGAAGCCGGGCAGAAGCTAACCTTAAAGTCTCTGCTCCCGGAGCAGCATTTCACCGAGCCGCCTCCGCGTTTCAACGAAGCTTCTCTGGTGAAGGAACTCGAGGAGCGCGGCATCGGCCGGCCTTCGACTTACGCCACGATTCTCAGCACCATCCAGGAGCGGATGTATGCGCAGAAAGTCGGAGGCAAGTTCACTCCTACAGAGATCGGCCTGGTTGTCACCGATCTGCTGGTCGAGAACTTCAAGGATATTTTCGACTTTCAATACACGGCGCGCCTGGAAGAAGAACTAGACGAAATTGAAGAAGGCAAGCAGACGGGGCATGACGCGCTCACCGAGTTTTACCAGAAGTTTTCCAAGGATCTCCGATACGCCGAGAAGCACATGGAAAACATCAAGCGCATGGAGAAACCCACCGACGAAAAGTGTGAGCTCTGTGGCGCTCCGCTGGTTATTAAGTGGGGCAAGCACGGTTCGTTCTATGCCTGCAGCACCTACGACAAGGAGAACCCCGACACCTGCAAGTTCACCAAAGAGAATCCCATTAATCTTCCCGACCTCGATACGGCCGATATACAGGAGACCGCGCAAGAGGAATACTGCGAAAACTGTGGACGCGTCATGGTCCTGAAGCGCGGGCGCTTCGGCCAGTTCATGGCCTGCACCGGCTATCCCGATTGCAAGACGACGCGGCGTCTCGATCAGGGCAAGAGAGTGCCGGACATTCCGCTCGATGAAACCTGCCCGCTGTGCAAACGCAACTTGATCCTGCGACACGGCCGTTTTGGCGAGTTCACTTCGTGCAGCGGATATCCCGAGTGCAAATACGTGAAGCAGAACTTCATTGGCGTAAAGTGTCCCGAATGCAAAGAAGGCGAACTCGTTGAAAAGCGCGCGCGCAAGGGAAATACTTTTTACGGCTGCGGAAATTATCCGAAGTGCAAATTCACTTCGGCGGCGAAACCCATCCCCGAAAAGTGTCCGGATTGCGGGCATGAGTACCTAGTGGAGCGACTCCGCAAAGACGGCACGGTAATCGCATGTCCGAATAAGGAGTGCGATTACGAGCGTGCGGTGGAAGGCGCAACCGCGGACGTTGCGAAAGTCTGATGCAGATCACGCATTTGGCACGAAATTTCAGAACGCCTTAATTTTTAGTTGTCATCCTGAGCGAAGCCGAGGCTCTTTGCCAGCACCGCGAAACAGCAGATCCTTCGCTTCGCTCAGGATGACAAGCCAGAAGTAAACGTCATTAACATTTAGCGAGGCGAAAAATGGCAAAGAAAGCGACCGCGCACGATGCGCAGCTGATTCTGAAACTCTACGACCTCCGCCGCGAAGAGGAGATGAGAAAGGCTAGACACTGGCTGACGGCAGAATTCTGGCCGCAGAGCGCAGACGAGTTCATCAAAGTTGTGAATTCGTTTCCCAGCCAGGAAAACGCCTGGCTTCGCCAGGTGGGTGGCTATTGGGATATGGCTGCGTCTCTCGTGGTGCACGGCGCGCTCAACGAAGAACTTTTTCTGCAGCCGGGCTGTTGCGGCGAAATGTTCTTTATTTTCGCCAAGGTCCATCCGTTCCTCAAGGAATTTCGAGCGAAAACCAACAATCCCGATGCCTTTGCCAACATTGAGAAAATAGCCACGGGATCGAAACTGGCGCGCAAGCGTCTGGAGCGCGTCTTGAAGAATGTTGAGAATCGCCGCAAAACGCTCGCCAAGCCGACAAGGAAGAGCTGAGCGCGGGGGAGCGCTCTTCTTCATTAATGGAGGAACATGTTCGTCGCCGCCCATCTGCTATCCTGAATACGTTGTGCGGATGCTCTGGTGGTTCCTCATACTGGGAATGAGTACCGCGGTGGTCGTGTCGGTTGCGCTTACGCTTTATATGCGGGTCCGGCGTCAAATGAAGCGCTCGGCGGCTCACAGAGCGGAAATTGACGGCCTCGACCACTCGTCGCCGCCTGAGGCATGATCTCCTGCGACGTCCAGCGCATGACGAAAGGAGAGCCATGTCGAGAGTAGCGGCTGAAGAATTCGGACGGCAGACCCGTCCCATGGATCGGGGAATGGAATGGGCCAGGCAGGTGGCCATCGTCATCGCCGCCAGCCTCTTCGTCGCGCTGTGCGCGCGCGTGACCGTGCCGCTGCCCTTCACGCCGGTTCCGCTGACGCTGCAAAACTTCGGAGTTCTTGCCGTGGGCTTGCTGCTTGGTTCGCGTCGCGGTTTCGCCGCGCTCTCCTTCTATCTCGTCGAAGGGGCGTTCGGACTGCCCGTATTCAGCCCTGCAATTCTAGGCAGCGGAATTACGCATCTCGTCGGCCCAACCGGTGGATTCCTCATGGCCTATCCGCTCGTGGCATTCATTGCAGGCTATATTTACGAGCACAGTTCGCGCCGTTTCAGTTGGGCCGCAGTATCAGCCGTGGCTGCAGAACTGGTGCTCTTTGCAGGTGGACTCAGTTGGCTTGCCGTGCTTACCCACTCGGCTTCTCTGGCGCTCAAGTACGGACTCTACTGGTTCGTTTTTGCGGAAGTCATCAAGGTGCTGATGGCCGCCGCTGTTGCCGCCCGCTGGCACCGACAAACTCCCGTGTAGAGACGGGGCTTGCCCCGTTCAATTCTCGTGGCGGGAGACGCGGCAAGCCACCGAACGGGATAGCCGGTGGTCGTTCGTTACACCCAGGAAACACACCACAGCGCTAAAGATGCAGCCATCAGAGTTGCATTATCCCACCGGAACATCCTGCATAGGATCTTCCCGGTTCTACTACTTTCAGTAGTTTCCTCAAGCACACTTGCAGTTTTTTGGTCTCCGCATCCGCATCTTCGCCTGCGGCTTGCCGCCCGATTGTTTTTGGGTAGCGCCAGTGCGTGGTGGTTTTCACCTGAGGTACAAGATTGAGCCGTCAAAGAATTCAAAACGAAAGTGATTACATTCCTCTGCAAGAAGCCGCCAGAATGTGCGGCATTAGCGTGTCCACGATAGAACGTCGATTCCCGTTAGGAATGCTTGGAGTCGTGAATTGGGGAACCGACAAACATCGTATGCTTCGCATCCTGCGATCTGCGGTGAAGGGCGAAAAGCAACGGAGGATGGGACGAAGAAAATGACGACAGCGGACAAGATCGAAGCAATCGACCATCCTTTGAAAGCTCCGGACCTCGCTTGCCTGCTCAACTTTCCTTTACAACGCATCTACAAAATGGCGCGGGATTGTCAGATCCCATCGTTTCGTTTCGGCACCGCCGTCCGCTTCGATCCTCAGGCTGTGGCGGATTGGTTGCGGAAAAAATCAGACACGCAAAAACCTGAGGGCTACTGTGCTTGAATCGGTTCGAACGCTGATCACCCAGGTAACGGAGCGCGCCCTACGATCCTAGCCCCAGATGGATGTACCTACAGTTACTCAACCAACGAAAGAAAGGAACACTATGACAAATGCAACAATGCCCACGATGGGTAAGGAACAGAAAAATGCACAACCCCTACAACCTCAAAGACATTTATCGTGGCATTCGAGGACGCAGGTTACCCGAACCCACAACCAGAAATATACCTATGCTCTGCGAAGAAGGCTGAACGAATCCGGCGACTACTGGAAACTGTCAGCAAGGGAGTTGCTCCACCGGAATTTTCTCTCTTCCCCGAAGAATCTGGCGGCCCGATCAAGGCCCTGTCCAATGATGTGTTTGTTACAGGGGCTAAGACCGTAACCCTGACAGCACTTCGCTCTCGCTTCGAAGAAGAGTTGGAGCGGCTGCGAAAAGAGGAGAGGAGAACTAGGGCAATCAGCAGAAGAAGGCAACGAGAAATGTTGGCGGTGAACGTGCTCCCCGATGCCGCAAGGTGTTCTTAGCTGCGGGCAGTCGTATTGTCACTGTTGTCCGGACTCCGGATGGGTGAAATTGTCCCGCAAACCGGACAGTGATGTTAGTAAATTCATTGAATAAGCAAGGAAAGGAAGAGAATGAAGCCAGCAAGCAACGACTACGAAACGACGAAACCTTCCTATATGCCGTGGAATGAAGACGCATTCTGGGGCGACATGGGCGTCCGGGCAATGACTGCTCTGCAGTGCTGGATATATCGCACGCTGCTCCAAACCAGTTTTTTCTGCGCAACACGCCCGTATCTCCCGAATAACAACAATCAACTTTGGGTTCTCGCTGGCTGCGTTGATAAACAACAATGGATGGAGAATAAACGGCCGGTGATGGCAATGTTCACTCGTGAAACGGTGGATGGTCATCGACTATTGTTTAGAAAGCGGGTGTTGGAAGATTGGCAGCGTTTACTTAACAAACGAAAGGAGTTACACGAGCGTGGCAAGAGGGAAGGATTGGCCTCGGCTGGTCTTCGTGCCCAACATAAGTTGACCTCAGGTTCACCAGAAGTTGACAACAACTCAACCAAGATAGAGGTAGAGATAGAGAAAGAGGTAGAGGTAGAGATAGAGGAAGAGTCAGAGGTAAAGAGAGAGCTCAGTTTAGAGCAAGAGCTTTCTCTAGAGCAAGACGGGCACAACCGTGGTGATAAGACTGTGAGCGAGCGGACTGTAGAAACTTCTTTAAGACATAGAGGCGCGGGAGAGGGGAATCTGGGATCTATCCCCTCCAGCGACCGACAATTACCGGAGACTCTTTCGCCCGATGCCAAGAATGTGATTGGGGAGATTGCCTACATCAGCGATGGTCGGGTGATTCCCGACTACAAACAGTCGCTCACTATCGCCCGCTGGTTGGATACCTATACAGCTGACGAGATCACCGACGCGTTCGATGGTTTTTGTGTTGACACGGGCGTCTGCGAACGTGGCGATGAAAACACGTTTGAGATCCGTCATGCCGCTCGGATCTTTTGTGAGAAGGGGCCTTTTCTAATCGATTTTGCTCGACGTCAGGAGAGAGAACGCAGAGAAGCTGCCGAGTGGGAAAAAGAGGTAGCACGCAAGATCGCTGCATCTGCAGAGAAGCCGCCCACCGGCGAGGAGATGTGATCGAGGAGCACCTGACGCAAGAGCAGTGAACGGATGCAGCTAACAGACGGCCAGAGGACAGCTAAAGACCATCCCATGACCATCCCGAGACACTCCCACAACTATCCCAAAGCGCATCGCAACTGGATCGCTAACACATCGGATCGGTGTCGCATAGCCATCGCTAAAGGGGAGGATAAAGGCATAAGTGATCCTTTCGGCCTAGTCGTTACATACACTTAGCATCGTTCTTTCCACCAAAATCATCATGTCACCGCCGTCCCCCAAACGCCTCGATTACGTTTGAAGTCCACGGCTCGATAGGGGGCATGGGTTACCTGGGGGAAGAACCGGTGTTGGGTTGTTAGTGTAATCGCGATTTAACGCCAACCATCCAAGTTTGACCGATTGGCAGAGTGCGAACACATGTGGTTGTAAAAGTTGTAAAAGCGCCTTCTGACGTGGCATTCGACCTGTAGACGCTGTTCGTGAATCATGGTGAAGTGCAAATACTTGCATCTTGACTTTATCGGTTCCTTGCACCATACTTCCCGCCGACTTCCCCTGGAGCCTGTCTCAAGTTCGTTGAGACCCAGCACCCCCTCGATTTCCCTGGAGCCTGTCTCCCGCTCGTTGAGAAGCAGCACTCCCTGAGACAAACGCCCCTAATTCGGGCCAAACCCTAATTCAACCTAATAAGGAGAGAGCGATGAAAGCTAGAGATTGGTTTACGGCCATGGAAAAGATGGTATCGACGCGGATGTGCATGGGGTTCGTGCTTATGCTCATCGGATTGCTAACACCGGCGGTGCAGTATGCGGCGGGCGGAGTGATTGCCAAAGGCACGGTAATGGTTTCGACAGGCAGCGGTCTGGTTACGGAATACGACCAAACCGGAACTAACCTCGGCCAGATCGATACGACGACCGGCTCCGCCAATACGGCGGGCTCCGAGTTCGATTCTGCGGGCAATTTCTTCGTTACAGACTTCCAGGCACAGCAGGTAACGAAATTCGATCCGACGGGAGCGCTGATTGGATCCTTTGGGTCTGGGTACAATGCAGACCCAGAGTCGGTCTTTTTCGACGCCGCCGGAAATGTCTATGTAGGTCAGGCAGACGGAACCCATAATGTGCTGGAGTTCGATCCGAGTGGAACCCTGCTTAACACCTTTTCGCCCGCGACCGAAGACCGCGGCACGGATTGGGTCGAAATTGCGGCCGACCAGTGCACGCTCTTCTATACCTCAGAGGGCGTTTTGGTGAAGCGCTTCAATGCCTGCACCAATACCCAGTTGACAGACTTCAACACCGCGCCACTCCCGGGCACAAATGCTTATGCCCACAGACTATTGCCCTCCGGGGGCATACTGGTAGCCGATACGTCGGAAGTGGTTCGGCTGGACGCTTCAGGTAATCAGATCCAGACGTACTCGCTACCCGGCACCAGTCTCTTGTTCGCTGTCAACCTGGACCCCGATGGAACCTCCTTCTGGACAGCCGACCTTTTCAGTGGAGAGGTATTCAAGGTCGACATCGCTAGTGGCAGCATCCTGCAACAATGGAGCTCCGCCGGTGCTGCGGGCTTCACTGCCGCAGGTGGTCTATCGGTGAAGGGTGAAATAGTTGTCGGGGGGAATTGCGTCAGCTTCTCCCCATCCACTATCGATTTCGGGAACGTCAAGCTGAACACGACGAAGAAGAAGGTTTTGACCCTGACGAACAACTGCACGGCGAAAGTGGTGATCGGCGCAGTTTCGTTTACCAACGTTACTGGAGATCCGGCCGATTTCAGCTCCCACGAATATTGCAACCAAGCGGGGGGAGGAGTATTAAAAGTCGGCAAGAGTTGCACGATCGGGGTCTTCTTCAGCGCCGACGAGGTAGATACTGACACGGCTACCCTGAACGTCGCGATCAGTGCACCGGGCAGCGCGATACAGGTGCCAGTCACCGCCACAGAGAAGTGACTTGGAAGTACGACGAACGCGTAATCGGATCTTAACGTGAGTCGCCTGTGAGCAGTGCTTAAGAAATCTTCTGAATCCAGCGGCCAGCAATGGCCGCTTTTTTTATGCGTTAACTCCTGTCGCTCGGTGTCTACCGATAGTTGCTGAAATCAGATATCTGAGTAAGTTTGTCAAGCATTTTTTCGATCCGTTCACTTTTGATGTTCACTTAGGATCCACAGTAATTTCACATGCTGATTGCTGCAGCTGCAACGACAGAAGTCAGGGGCGAGCCGCG
>Ga0185299_10001808_pt1 | contig 37351 bp, 35 predicted proteins | sample PaiPotPPA55metaG_FD_128002 | JGI IMG/M metagenome (GOLD analysis project Ga0185299, IMG submission 128002) | Iron sulfur acid spring bacterial and archeal communities from Banff, Canada, to study Microbial Dark Matter (Phase II) - Paint Pots PPA... ...
ACGTTGATTCCGACGCAAGGCAGTAGCCTTCGTTGGCATGAGCAACGTCTTGAGCGAAGCGAAAAAACAACAAGTGATAGCCCTGGGACGACTCGGATGGCCCTTGCGGCGCATCGAGCAAGCGACCGGGGTGCGTCGGGAGACCGCCGGCGCCTACCTGAAAGCGGCCGGGATCGGCGTGCGTCCACCGCGTGCGTGGGGGCGGCGACCGCCGACAAAACCGGCCAACGAGGTGACCACCGGGTCGGACGCGGCAGAACCGGCCAGCGCGGTCAACCCCAACCTCAACCCCGAAAACCTTTCTACGAAGGGAAAAGCAAAAGCAAGAACCGCAAAACCGGCCAATGAGAATGAGGTGACCACCGGGTTTGGCGTGGAGTTGAGCGCCTCGAAAGCGAAAGATCCGAAGCATGCTCTGTCCACCAGTTTCTGCGAACCGTTCCGAGAGGCGATCGAACTGGGTCTGAGCCGCGAGCGCAATGCCATGGCGATCTGGCAAGACCTGGTGTCCGAGAGTGGATTCAACGGCGGCTATCAGACCGTCAAACGTTTCGTTCGCAAGCTCCGCGGAAATCAACCAGCACAGCCGCGCGCCGTGATCGTTACCGCGCCGGGAGAAGAAGCCCAAGTCGATTACGGCACCGGCCCAATGGTCCGCGATCCGCAGACCGGCAAATACCGACGCACACGATTGTTTGTGCTGACGCTCGGTTACAGCCGCAAGGCCGTACGCTTGCTCTGCTTCCGCTCCAGTTCTCGCATCTGGGCCGAGCTGCATGAGAAAGCATTTCGCCGACTCGGTGGTTGTACGCGTGTCGTCGTGCTCGATAACTTGCGCGAAGGCGTGCTCGTCCCCGACATCTACGATCCCACTCTGAATCCACTCTATCGCGACGTGCTGACGCACTATGGCTCGGTCGCCCTGCCGTGCCGGATCCAAGATCCCGATCGAAAAGGAAAAGTTGAGCGCGGCGTCGGACACGCCAAGAACACACCCCTCAAGGGAAAACGCTTCGAGAGCCTGGAGGAAGCGCAAGCCTATCTGGACCGCTGGGAAACCAGTTGCGCCGATACGCGCATCCACGGCACCACCAAGCGGCAAGTTGCCGCCATGTTTGCCGAAGAAAAACCGTTCTTGCTCCCGCTGCCTCTGGAACCTTTTCGCTACTACCAACACGGCCAACGGGTCGTGCATCTCGACGGTTGTGTCGAAGTCGAAGCCGCCTACTACGGCCTACCCCCGGGATGGATCGGACGCTTGGTCCAAGTGCAGTGGGACGAACTCTACGTTCGCATCCTCGATCCCAACAACGGTTTGCTGCTGCGGGAACATGTGCGCCAGAAACGCGGCTGGTATCGCATCAAAAAAGAAGACCACCCGAAACACAGACCGCTGCGCGTCTCGCAGTTACTGTGGCGCGCCGGCCGCGCCGGCACTCACATCGGCACACTCTGCAACCTTATTTATAACCAACTCGGCGAACCGGGTGTCCGCCGCGTCTTGGGCGTCCTCGCGCTGGCCAAGAAGTTCGGCTTGGCCGCAGTCGATGAAGCGTGCGCGGCGGCCCTCGAAATGGGCGTGCATGAGTACCGCTTCGTTCGTCGCTATCTCGAACGTGGCCCTCAACTGACCTTACGGCAAGTCGATCCCCTCATTCGCGAGTTGGTGCAATATCGCGATCTCATCAACTTCAGAACCCAGGAGCCAAAAGAATGAATCTCATCGAGTTGAATCGTGCTTTACGACAGCTACGGCTGGGCGGTATCGCGGCCGTACTTGAAACCCGTCTCCACCAAGCTCAAGCCGAAGCCATGCCCCCCATCGACTTCCTCTCCTCCTTGGTCTCGGACGAACTCACTCGTCGCGGCGATCGCTTGCTCGAGCGCAGGACAAAGCAGGCCGAGTTTCGCGACCCACAGAGGAGCCTCGACAACTTCGACTTCAACTTCAATAAGAAGATGAATCGCAGTTTGGTCTTCGACTTGGCCACGGGAGCCTTCATCGCCCGCCATGAAGATGCTTTGTTTTTAGGCCCGCCCGGCTCCGGGAAAAGCCATCTGGCTCAGGCCATCGGGCAGGCCGCCATTCAACAGGGCTATCGCGTGTTGTATCGCGAGACCCACAAACTGCTCGACGATCTCGCCGAAGCCACCATCGATGGAACGCGCAAGGAGCACATGGAACTATTGGCGACGATTCCGCTCCTCATCATTGATGATCTGGGTATGCGCAAGCTGCCCGTCACTGCCGCCGAGGAACTGCTGGAGATCGTCATGCGACGCTATGAGCGCACCAGTACTTTGCTCACCTCGAACCGACCCGTAGACGACTGGGGCAAACTGCTGGGAGATAGCGCCGCCGTCACCGCCATGCTGGATCGCCTCCTCCATCATGGTCATGTACTCAAATGCGGGCCCCGGAGTTGGCGCACGAAAATAGACTTGCCTCCACAGGAGGCTGCAGCGTAGAACAACTTAGTCCCCCGGCCTCTTCCCGTTGGCCGGTTTTCAGGTGACCCTCATTGGCCGGTTTTGGGGTGACCACTGAGGCAACATTCTACACACAATAAAAATGGGAAGAGATTAGCCGGTTAAGCCGACCACTTGTCCATAACCCCGCTGGGCGGCTTTCCGTTGATGATTGTTCAAGCGGCTCCTCGAAGAGATCGTTGGCAAGAGCCCTACAGACAGGTTCAGGCAAACTCAGGCGAAATTCAGCGCGGCTCCAATCAGCGGAGATTGCTCAACACGACGATGTCGCTGCTGACTTCGCCGCGGGTGAGTACCAGGAGCGTGCCATCGGCGGTCCAATTGAAATCGAAGGTGTGTCCCGAAATGAATTTTGTCAACTGACTGGGTTTCCCTCCGCCGAGAGGTTGATCCCAGAGGTTGTTTATTCCTTCCTCGTCTGTCAGGTACTGGAGAGAGTGGCCGTCCGGAGACCAGTGCGGCCCAATTATTCCCAATGGCGCGTCAAATGCTTTTAGGAGCGGGCCACCCTTGATGGAGAAAACAGCAATTTTCGTGGCAGACTCTGGGGTATTCACGTCGAAGGGGAAAGCTAGGAGTTGGCCATCGGGGGAGACGGCCACATTGCCGGGAATACTCTCACCGGGATTGTCAACGACGTCCTCCGGTGTGCCGCCGTCGATGGAAACCCGGCGAACTTTCCATCTCGGCTTCACCGCTTCCGCGTAATAGACAAATTTTCGATCAGGCGAACATGTGGGCGACCACGTAGTTCCCTCAACGAGCCGTTTGGCGTTTGTGCCGTCTTCGTTGATCCGAACTAGGCCATGCGCAAACGTCCGCATGGATTCGAAGAGAATGAAGCGGCCGCATGCGCCGAACCAGTTCGTGTCATGCGTATCGAAGACCAGGATAGGATGACTTCCGTCGGAATTTAGGAGCCACAATCCATTATCCGTGCGGTTCAGTACGGCCAGCTTGCCATCAGCGAGTGGAAATGAACGGGCAATTGTATGCAGACCGTCCGTAACCTGCCGAAGCTTCGAAAGATCCGGCGGTGACGTTGTCCAGACATTGGTGGTAATAGATTTTTCGGCGGCGACAAGTGTTTTACCATCGTGTGCGATGTCGATCTCAGCGTAGTTGTGAAGATCATTGGTCAGCCGTCTGATCTTTCCACCAGCATAAGAAATCGTCCACAATTGTGCGTGTACGTTTCTGTCTTCGATAGGAACGACCAGCATATCGGCTTTGGGCAGCCATCGAGGCCGGCCGATTGGATGGGCATTCGAATAGAATTCCTTCACGGCACCATCGGCCATTGAGACAACGTAGAGCACGAACGGTGGTTGTTTGTGGTGCATGAACGCCGGAACCGCAACGACGCGTCCATCGGGCGACCAAGAGGGACCCGGAAGATAGCCCGTCCAAGCCCCCTGCAGGGTGGCAAACAATCGGTCGCCGCTCCCATCGGCGTTGGCGATTCGAATCTCGACGCAATCCAGCCGTGGCCGCCCTCGCAAGTACACTAACTGGTGGCCGTCGGGCGAAAGACTCGCGGCGGAATCGAGGTTTTCGATCAGTTTTCTCTCCGGCCCGCCCAACGTCGGAATCACGTATAGATTCGTGAACTGCTCGTTTTTCCCTGGGCCGCGAAGAAAGTAGAGGTAGTCTCCGTCGGGCGAGAAAGCCAAACCAGGAAGAAGGAGCGCTTCATGGACCAGGACTTGAGTCTCACCAAGCGCGCCCACTTGCCGCAAACGAAGGCTTGAATTCTCGCCGTCTTGAATCGTGTAGGCCACGTAACGTCCATCGGGCGAGATAGCAACGGACTGTGCTTTCCCGCTTTCTGTGAGTCTTGTCAATCGTATGTTTTGGAGACTGGGCCATCTGCTAGAAGAAAACCATCGATGCACGCCGAAAGCCGCCACCAAGCCAGCAATGACCAGCAGGAGACTGACCAGAAGAGCCCTGCTCAGCGGAAGCCGAGGTAGGGGGATGGCGACCTGCAAGCCTGGAGGAATCGAGCCGAATTCCTCTTGATCCCTCGCAGGCAAAGTGCGAGAGGGCACTGAAACGGAGCAGACGACCGGTTCTACGAGAACTTGGCTGCTTACCTGCGCAATAAACCGATACCCGCGGCGAGGAAGTGTTTCGACGTAGCGTGGTCTTTCGGCGTCATCGCCCAGAGTCGCCCGAATTTGATTTACGCAGAAATTTATGCCCCGCTCGAAGTCCACGAATGTGTCTTCGCCCCAGAGGCAATGCCTGATTTCTTCCCGAGGCAGGATTTGGCCGGGGCGCTCAGCAAAGAGCAGGAGGAGGCGGAGGGGCTGCGGATGAATCTTCAGCGAGACGCCAGATTTGCGCAACTCGCCATTTTCTCGGTCCAACTCAAATGGGCCGAAACGAAGAACCGGGAGGTGTTGCCTTGGCGGAGCCATGAGAACTCTGGGGGCACATCAGGTGCGAAGAATTCTATCACCCCGTCTAGACTGAGGACGGCAAAATCTGGTGTTTAGAAGTGAACTCGCCAAACCGCGAAGATTCATCAAGTTAGGCTCTAACATAGCTCTAACAAAAATCTGAGAACCCTGCCATTGCAACTACCGAGGAATGCCGCTAGTTTTCCGACATTTCGGTTGGATTGAGTCTACCGCGGAAGAAAATATGCGACGGGCGCGCGCGCCACGCTTCGCCTTCACGAGCAATCGAGGAGCAATAAACATGAAATGCAAACGCCTATCTTGTTTGACTGCATTGATTTGTGCGAGCTCAGCATGGGGACAAGGGGGAACTCACGCGCAGCAGCAGTTTACGCCCAAACATCATCACTACAAACTGGTTGTACTCGGTCCGCTGGGAGGTCCGAACAGCGGAACAGGCGGGGAGATTACTGCATACGGAGTGATAAACGATAGCGGCGCCACCCTCATTTCGGCGGACACGCCTGTTCTCGACCCCTTCAACCTCGGCTTCAATATCTTTCACTCCTACAGGTGGCAAAACGGCATGCAAACTGATCTTCAGACCTTGCCTACTCAGTCCGGCTCCGTGGGCAATAACACGTATCCTAACTGGATCAATGAATGGGAACTCACGGCAGGGTGGTCGGCGACCGGCGTGCTCGACCCGATTACGGGCGCACCTGAAACGCACGCCGTCATTTGGACGCCGGAAGGTGAGATCTTCGATCTGGGAACGTTGGGGGGCTATCAGAGCCAGGCAAACGCGGTGAACGACTTCGGCCAAGTGACAGGCTGGGTCGAAAACACAACCCCGGATCCATTTTCATTCGGTGAAGGGGCCGAAACGCAGGCCTTCATTTGGCAGTTCGGGATGATGCGTCGCTTGGGAACTCTTGGTGGTCCGGACAGCAATGCTTTCTTCATAAACGATCTCGGTCAAGCCGCCGGCTGCTCGCTCACGAATTCCACGCCGAACCCTGCGACTGGCTTCCCGACTTTCGACGCATTCATCTGGGAAAACGGCAAAATGATTGATCTAAATCCGGGCAACTTCGGCGGCACCCAAGGCTGCGCGAACTTCCTGAACAATCGCGGGCAGGTGGTCGGTTTTATGGATACAGCGGGAGATGTTCACGACCACCCGTTCCTCTGGGAGCATGGAAAAATCACCGATCTTTTTACGGAAGGGAACTTGGGAGGAGCCAACGGATCCGCGATGGCTGTGAGCGAAGCGGGTCATGTCGCCGGAAACGCGGAGCTCCCGGTCCAGGGTCAACACCACGCTGTGCTTTGGCGTGAGGGCGGGATTATTGACCTTCAGACGGTGGACGGCGATCCTTGCAGCCTTGCGTTTTTTCTGAATTCCAGCGATCAAGTTGTAGGAACTTCTGGCGCCTGCGACGAGAGCACGGCCCACGGTTTCTTATGGGAAAGCGGCGGAATCGTTGACCTCAATGCACTCGTCCCTTCCAGTTCCGGAATTCAGCTTCAATTCGCTTTGTCGATCAGTGAGAGTGGCGTGATCGTGGGAAATGGGATTCTCAACGATAGCGGCGACAATCGCGCTTTCCTGTTGATCCCATGCGACTCGAATCACACCGGATTGGAGGGTTGCGACTACAGCCTCGTAGAATCGGTCGCCTCGCTTGAAGTTCATTCGCAACAGACTACCAGGGCAGCGGAAACAGCTGCGAGGCCGACCAAGTGGTCTCCGACCCAAGCGCGCGGACGATCTCTTTCCCTAACCTTAAGGCGTCGCCATAGGTTCGGCGTCGTCGACCATCAATAGTTTTCATATCCGTAAAAAAACAACGCCGACGTATGTGAGGTGCGTCTGGGCCTAGGCATTTCGCGGGCGCGCGTTAATCAGGCGTGCGTCGCGTTCCAGTCCGGAGGACGCAGACGTATACGTCTTTGCGGATGTGACGGTGGACTTTTTCAAAACCGAGATCACCCGTTGGGGCGAGAAGATCATTTTTACTCTAAGGGAGTTCAAGATGCTGGAATACTTAACCAAGAACGCTGAACGTGTGATCTCACGGGACGAGCTTCTCAAGGAGGTTTGGGGTTACCAGTACTGTCCTTGTACCCGAACGGTGGACAACCACATTCTGAAGTTACGACAGAAACTGGAGAGCGACCCTTCACACCCGTTACACTTTCTCACAGTACACGGCCGGGGCTACAAGTTCTTGCCTTAAGGAGGAGCAGCGCAATGAGCCGGCGAGACAGAGGTGTCCCCCGAGCTTAACTTCCCTGCAGAAAGAGACAAGCTTCGGCCCTTCGGCCTGAGTTCTCGGGATGGGGTTTCGAAGCCTGAAGAACTGTGCAAAGGATCAGAATTACCGACGTCAAATCTATGACGCGGCTTTAAACAATTTCGCAAGACTATTGATGTCCGCAGCACTCGCATCGCCGATCACGAAAAAGCGAAGCCCGCCTTGACTCCATGTTTCCAGGTTGAACGGCAGTTGCTTAGGCGAAAGAGAATTGTCGTCCAACTTCGCCGGTAGTGAGCGTTCCTGGAACACGAACACAGAAATATGGTGCTGCCGCATGTTGTAAATGAGATGTGCGCCCGGCGTTTGATCAAGATAAGTCATCCGGCCCCCCAGCAGAGAGAACTCCGTGTTCTGGAGTTCTGGCAAATTGAACGCGAAGGGGATTTTTCCCTGGAACCAGGGCTTCACCGTGTGCCGGTCGGTGGAGATCACATCTACCGGAGATGAGCTGGCCAGGGTCGCAACGTGCAGGTCTGCAATCTCGCTAAAAACCTGATCTCTGCCGAATCGAGTTCCCAAATAAACGGAAGTCAACGTCCCCGCCACGAGAACGACGGCTGCCGCCGCGAACATCCATCCTGGAGCGAAACTGCGCTGCGGTTTTGCAGCAATCTTCTGCTGCACCCGCTTCCGGAACTCAGCACTAGGAGTGTAACGCTTTCCGGCGCTCTGAATCGCGCGCTTCGTTTGAACACGCATAAGAACATCCGCCGAGCAAGAAGGGCAATTGCGAACGTGAGCATCGAAGGTGCGCAGCTCTTCACTCGGCAGCTCACCATCAAGATAAATATCGACTTTTTCTTTCCAAGACTCACAAACCATGGTTCGTCCCCCTTAACTTTGCCGCTCCAACGGATCCTTCTTGCAAATGCAGCCGCAGGCGATCTCGCATGGTTCGCCTAGCCCGCGATAGACGTGACATCACCGTGCCGATAGGAACCGAAAGTGCCTCGGCAATCTCCTGATACGACATCTCCTCCACCTCACAAAGAAGGAGGACCTCGCGGAATTGAACCGGCAGCTGATCGATCGCGGTCTGGAGCTGCTCACGATTGGACCGGGCGAATAGAAGTGTTTCTGGCGTCTCGGGCTCAACTGCCAATTCAGTTTCGTCCTCATCGAGATTGAGAGGCACAGTCATGTTCGCTTTCAACCCCGTACGGGAGGTCAAGAAGGTGTTGCGCAAGATGCGATACATCCATGCGCGAAAATTGGTTCCCAGCCGGAAAGATGGGAATCCTTTCAAAGCCTTGGCGTAGGTTTCCTGAACCAAATCTTCGGCTTCTTCTCGGTTGTGGGTCATCCACTGCGCAAAGTTATAAAGCTGCTCGAAGAGCGGCATGGCGAGCTCTTCGAACGAGCCGAGTTGGAGATCCGCCTCTGACACGTGCACCACATAGTAGAACAACGGAACAGCCCGTTTATTCCCATGGAACCATAAATTGTTTGGTCATCGACTGCAGACGGAGCGCTTTGCCCCATTCAGTCGAACGAGCGGAATAAAAGATCGGGAAGTCCGTTATCTACAGTGAACTTCATTTCATAGGAGGCGGATCGTGAACAGCAGAAAAGGCGCACCCGTTAGATTCAACTCAGCGGCCGCGGCACTTCTTACTTTTGTGGTGCTGTTAGCCGGTGGAGCATCAGCGAAGGATCGTAAACCCAAGGAATCCAACAACCAGGCCCACGTTGTCGGCCACATTTCGTTCGAAGGGATCTCGTCCGTCGACATGGTAATTCAGAGGAAGTTGAACGATACCTACTACCTCTATGTGCAGCACGCGAAAGATCAAGGCATCTCCGTTATCGATATCAGCAAGCCCACTGAACCGAAAGCCGTTGGATTAATCCCGTGGCCGGACTCGGTTTTGTCGGGCAGGATGAACGTAACCGGAGACCTGGCGATCATCGCCGAAACCGGGGTCCCTCCGATGCGCAACATCACTTCTAACGATCTTGTGCTTTGGGATTTGTCGAATCCAGGAGCTCCCCGCGTAGTGCAAAGGTTTTCGGGAGTGGCGAAGTGGCTGCAGGATGACCGCGATTTTGTCTACATCCTCAATGGCGAAGGGTTGTGGGTAGTTTCAAAGCCTGCGGATCGTCGCGAATCAGAATCTTCGGAAAGCTTCGGAGGATGATAGAACGCGGAACCGGCGGCGATGGCCCTATGTCCGCACCGCCTTTCCGCGCAAGTTTAGGGAAGGGGCAGCAATGATTAATCCATTTGATGTTAAGACCGTAATTCTGGCGAAACATGCACAGCATGTCGTGCTGATTCATTTTCCAATTGCCCTTTTTATTTCAGCAGTAGCGTTCGACTTCATAGCGCAATGGACCCAGCGCCGCAGCTTGTCGCACGCCGCATATTACAACCTACTCGGAGCAGCGATCACAACGGTGCCAGTCCTCGTCACTGGTGTTCTCGCGTGGCGATTCCAACTCGATGGACAAAGGCTGAGAGGAGTCCTGTTGCTCCACATCGTACTGGCGTGTGTTTCGTCGGTGATGATCTGGCTGGTGTGGTGGGTACATTTCCGCGCTCGACGACGGACCGTCTTCTTACCTAGCTATCGCTTCGCTGTCGAATTTCTGGCCGTCGGTATGGTGGCGCTGACCGGCCATTTGGGGGGCTTTCTAAGCGGCGTAAACGGACCAGGGTAGACGAGTAATACTTTTCCGCGCCTGGATTTTGGTGGGAATAAAAGTGACTCGTGCCAGTTATCAACTCAGAACACAGCAAACCACGGAGGGCAAATGCCAGACAAGAAGCAAGATCGAATCGATCAGACGTTGCAAGACCTCAACAACGACGGAGTCGATCGTCGTGGGTTCCTGAAGTGCATGGCATGGGCGGGTACCGGCCTGGTTTGGACCATGAGCGGCGGCATTCCGGTGTCCCGGGTTTTCGCTAAGGGGTACGGCAAAGATGCCGGCAAAGGCGCGGATTTCACCTTTGTGCAGATCAGCGACAGCCACATCGGTTTTAACAAGCCGGCCAACCCGGACGTCACCGCGACTCTGCGGACGGCAATCAACAAGATCAATGCGATGCCCACCAAGCCGGACTTCATCATTCACACCGGTGATCTGAGTCAGCTCTCGAAGCCGAGTGAGTTCGACACGTTAGATCAGGTATTAAAGGGAGCGTCTGCCAAACAGATTTTCTTCGTGCCGGGTGAGCACGACATGCTGACCGACAACGGCGAGCAATATCTCCAGCGCTATGGGAAAGGTACAAAGGGCACAGGGTGGTCGAGCTTCGATCACAAGGGTGTGCATTTCGTTGGTCTCGTGAATGTCGCCAATTTGAAAGCCGGAGGAATGGGCTCGCTCGGTCACGAGCAACTGGAGTGGCTTGAGGACGATCTCAAGGGACGCTCCGCCAGCACGCCCATCGTACTATTTGCACACATTCCACTGTGGACCATCTATCCGGATTGGGGCTGGGGAACCGACGACAGCGAACAAGCCCTGTCTTACGTCAGGCGTTTCGGTTCCGTGACAGTGTTGAACGGCCATATTCACCAGATCATGCAGAAGGTGGAAGGTAAGGTTTCGTTCCATACCGCGATGTCGACGGCGTTCCCTCAACCTGCGCCAGGATCCGCTCCCTCAGCCGGACCCATGAAAGTACCGGCCGACCAGTTGCAGCGGGTGCTGGGGATCACCGATGTGAACTACCTGGTCAGCGGTCGCAGCCTCGCAGTCGTCGATTCACCACTCGGGGACTCGGGCTCTTCGGCTTCAGGAACTGCAAGCGCGCCCCTGGCGGCAGTTGACTCGATCTATGGCTAGAGACGAGAGGGATCCGGTCGCAAACAAAGAAGATGAAGCAAGAACATCAAACTAGAAAGGAAACAGGACAATGACGAGAAAAAATATGTGGGTTGTAGGTGTGGCGACGCCGGTACTGATTGCGATGCTGCTGTTCGCGGGATCACCGAGCGCCACGGCAAATGACCAGCCCTCGGCGGCCAACGCGGCAGTGAAAATCGATAATTTCGTTTTTGGGCCGCAGACGGTCACAGTACCTGTCGGAGCGACCGTTACCTGGACAAACGTTGACGACATTCCTCATACGGCGGTAAGCACGGACGGCGTATTCAAGTCCAAGGTGATGGATACGGACGAAAAGTTCTCCTACACATTCACCAAGGCGGGCACGTATTCGTACTACTGCTCGGTCCACCCGAAAATGACCGGCAAAGTCGTGGTGCAGTAAGCAGCTGGTTGCTTACACAACGCAGCGTTTTTTTAAAAACACAGTTGAAGCCAATATGGCCGCACATTCAGCACATCTCGAACAATGGACAGTTGCAAGCGATGACTTGGATCTCGTCCATGCCAGCAAGGACGGAAACGTGGCCGCTTTCGAGCAACTCGTAAAGCGATACGATCGTAAACTTCTCCGAATCGCTCAAAGCGTCACCCACAACAGAGAAGATTCTCAGGACGCGGTTCAGGAAGCCTTCTTGAAGGCCTACCAAAACCTGGCCGCATTCCGCGAGGATTCCAAATTCTCAACCTGGCTGATTCGCATCACTGTGAACCAGTCGCTGATGAAGCTGCGAAATCAACGCGCCGTGAGAGAGGTGTCGCTGGATGAGGATTGTCAGGCCGAGGGTGACAGGCTTCCAAAAGAGGTCACCGACTGGGCTCCTAATCCTGAACAGCTCTACTGGGCGTCTGAATTGCGAGACATCCTGATCAAGTGCATGGAGGAGCTAAGCCCACTCTTGCGGACGGTCTTTGTATTGCGGGATATTGAAGGGCTCCCCATAGATCAGACGGCAGAAGTGCTGGACGTGAGTCATACCGCGGTGAAAGCACGACTATGGCGAGCTCGACTACAGCTTCGCGAAAGCCTGAACAAATATTTCAGCAAGCAGACAGGCTTTGCGCGAGCGCAGTTATTCCCTGCAGGCAGGCGGGCAGGCCCGATTCTCGGCCTTTTTGCCGAATGCTTGCGTAACTCGATATGTCGGACACACTCGATCAATGTTGCCGAGTCCGAGATGCATGCGGTGACTCGTACAGCAGCCATCGACAATGTCGACCGTTGCCTCAACAGTATATGATTCTCAGTGATATCGTCAGTCCGCACCGCGCAGTACTCTCCCGCTCTGCACTCCCATGATGTTCCTGCTATCGCTTTACGACAATCTTCCGACAAAAAGTTGACAATCAAATGACATCTCGTCCGCATCTCGCCCCTAATCGGCGCGTCTAACTCTCATACGTAGCGAAAAGCGGTTGATAAATGAGGCTCAGGACATATTCGTGGAATAAAGTCTCACGAGCGCAGTTATCAAGGTTGAACAATGCAAACATTTCAATATGGAGGAATCATGAAGAAATCGTATTTAAGCGCTGTACTTACTCTGACTTGCCTGCTGGGGTTGGGCATAAGTGCCCGAGCTCAGGACACCGAGGGAGTTCGTGTGAACGTTCCCTTCGAGTTCGTCGCTGGAGGCGCGACCTTGCCTGCGGGCACGTACACGGTTGGTCGTCTCTCGGTTGACGCATATTCAGGCATAACAATCAGCAGCTTCGGCCATGGGGCGTTTGTTCTCCCTATATTTGTCGATGGAACTCCCACTGGGCAGCTAAAGCTTAGCTTCGAGCATGTAGGGGACAAGTACTTCCTGAGCAAGGCTGACACAGCGGGAGGCCTCTATACTTTTGCGTTACCGCGGGCGATGGTTGCGCAAGCGCAGGTGAAGGATCAGTCCGCTGTGTCTTCCTCTGGCACTAACTAATTCGAGCACGACGTCGGCATTCATACGGTTGTGGTGGGGAGTTCAGGGATAGGAACCACGTCAGTCTGCCTGAATTCCCCCTTCATCCCGCGACAACCAGCTTTACGGTGGAAAAGGAAACAACCGGATTCAGCAACGTCATACAAATCATAAAAGAAGGTTATGGAGGACAACGTGAAAAAGGCATTCTTATCATTCGGGCTACTCATGACGTTGACGATTCCGTCAGGGTTATGGGCTCAGCAGGCCGGCTATTCCCAGACCAACTTGGTCTCCAGTACGGCCGGCGTAGCCACCACAACCGACCCTCAACTGTTGAACCCCTGGGGGATTTCCGCTCTTCCCGGCCAAGATTTCTGGATCGCCGACAATAACAGCGGCGTCTCCACGCTCTATGACCAAAATGGCAAGAAAGACACTGGGCTGGTTGTGACCATACCCGGAGCCTCAAGCAATCCAAACGGTAATTGCAGTCCCGGCTGCCCGACGGGAACCGTGGCCAACCCCAACGGCACATCTTTCGCTGGCGGATCGTTCATTTTCGACACCGAGGACGGCCTCGTCGTCTACTGGAACGGCTCCAGCAACACCGCAATTGTCGGTAAAGACAATTCAGCCAGCGGCGCGGTTTACAAAGGTCTGGCCTTGCTGGGCACCAACCTGTTGGCGGCCAACTTCAACAGCGGCAAGGTTGACGTCTACGATTCAAACTTCCAACCCACTTTGTTGGGCGGCACATTCACCGATCCAAACCTTCCCGCGGGCTTCGCTCCCCACGGCATCCATGTCATCAGTAACCAGGTTTATGTCGCCTACGCGATGCAGGATACTCCCAAGCACGATGCCGTTCCCGGCGCTGGGGCTGGGCAGGTGGATATCTTCGATACAACCGGCAACTTCGTGAGCACCTTCGTCGCTGCCGGAGCGAAGGACAACCTCAACGCGCCCTGGGGCGTGGTGCAAGCTCCGGCCAGCTTCGGAACGTTTGCCGGCGATATTCTCGTGGGAAATTTCGGCGACGGCACCATCAGTGCGTTTGACACGACTGGAAAATTTGTCGGCCAGCTCACTAACTCCTCGGGAAAGGTGCTGGTCAACCCGGGCTTGTGGGATATGGTGTTTGGCGGAGGCGGCGGCGCCAATAATGATCCAGGTGTTGCTGGCACTCTTTACATCACCGCTGGAGGCAGCGCTGGCCAACCGAATTTCCCAACTGGTGGCAGCGCAACTGCCGTGTTCGCCAGCCTGGCGCCAGCAGCTGCTGCCGGCACAGGATTCTCCTTGAACCTCTCGGCGATGAGCACGACTGTGGCTCCAGGAGGCTCGGCTAGCCTCATGATCAGTGCTGCTGCAGTCGGAGGATTCAACAGTCAGATTACACTGACCTGCTCTGCACCCGCCGGGTTGAACTGTGCTTTCAGTCCTTCAATCATCTCTCCCGGATCGAGCGCTGCGTCCTCCACTTTGACCATCTCTGCTGTTTCGACACCTCCACCTACCGGTTACACTGCGCCACGCATGGGGCTACTGTTGCCCGGTCTCGGACTGTTCGGAACTTTAATTACCACTCGCAAAAGAAAGCTGCTTAACCGGAAGAGCCTGATCGGCACAAGCCTACTGGGTTTGCTGCTGCTCGTCTCGCTGTTTAGCTTGGGATGTGGCGGCAGCAATTCAAACAAACCAACAACGCCCGCATCTCAACAAGCTACCGTCATGGTGACGGGCACATCCGGCTCAGTGAGCCATTCCAGCGCTGTAACGGTCACCATCCACTAACCAGACAACTTGGTCAAGGACGCACTTCGGTGCGTCCTTGCCAAACCGACGACCATTTATGGCTCCGGTCTGGGTGCGGACGCGTCACCGAGGGTAATCGAACTGCAAGCGAAGTTCATCTTCTAACCAGAATGGTTACTATTATAGAGGCGGCCTCCCCCTAAGTGCCCGCCTCATTTTCGTCCTCTTTACCCGCTACTCCAGTCTTGATCGCATTGCCCGGCTGCATCCCGATACAACCGTGCCCGAGGTGAAGAGTGCTGCAGGGTACGTAGAACCAAGACTGTTCCACTTCAAGAAATATATGCGTGGAATCATGGAATAACATTCGGCGAGCGAAGTTCTACATACAGACGGGAGAAATCAAAGCCATGAAAAGTCGAGTTATAAGCATCGCGTACCGATGTTCAACATGGCTCTCTTTCCAACATTGGTATTTGTCACCGCGGGCGGTCTTCAAAAGTTAACATTCAAATGACATCCCTCGGTGTATCTCGTCATCGATCGCCGCGTCTAACGCCCAGTACCGCTGGAACAAAATCATGAGCAAAGGAATTGGAGCACGAACATGAAGAAAAAGCTTCACCCACACAACAATAGTCGTCCAGTTGACCGCCGTTCTTTTCTGAAAGGTGGTCTTCTGGCAGGAGGCGCAGCAGTGGGCGCCGGTTTGTTAGCAACTGGACCTCTGGCCCGTGCCCAGGCCCAGACGCAAAAAAGCGGCTCTCTCAACGCGGGCGATGTCGCCATCCTCCGTTTTCTGGCGGCGGCAGAACTGATCGAGGCAGATCTTTGGACGCAGTACGCGGAACTCGGTGGTATCGGCATTAATCCACCCATCGAGGTTGACCCGACCCAAACGTTGAACAACTATCAGGTTGCTTTGTCGAATCTCGATTCCGATGGCCCTCAATACATAACCAGCAACTGGAAGGATGAAATCACCCACGCCACCTTCCTCAATGCGTATCTCGAGTCCAGAGGTGCCGAGCCGGTCAACTTCGATGAGTTCGAAACTTTGCCGGGAAGCACAGCTCAGGGATCAACTGGCATTGGGCGCTTGACGAACATCATGAATCTCAACGTCGACACCAGTTGGTACGTTCGCTACCGCAGCGTGACCAACCCAGACCTCGGCGCAACCTTTCCCCAGGCGATCACTCTCAAAGGGGTTACCGCCATTCCCAGAACCGATGCCGATTTCGAGGGCAAATCCAACCCAAACTTTCCTGGCAACGACCATATCCAGGCGATCGCCAATGTCGCGGGCTTTCACTTCGGATACATCGAGCAAGGCGGCTCGAGTCTTTACGCAGCCATGAGTCAAAAAGTGACAGATCCGGAGGTGCTTGAGATCACCCTTGGCATCGGCGGAGACGAAATCGCTCACTTCCAGGAATGGGTTGATTTTGCGGGCAACGGAGTGCAAGCCCCTGTGGCGCCACTTACGGACCCCATCTCCGGCCTGCATTTTCCCAACTTTTTCAACCCGCTCAATCCTCTGATTCAGCCCAGCCTGATCTTTCCAGTCCCGACTGAATTCAGGCCCCACCTTCCCCCGGTCTCGATCATTCGCCCGCTGACCGATAAATTTGGGGGCGCCGTGGCGACGATCAAAAGCTTCACTGCAGATGGACTCTTCATTGGCCAGAGCCAGCGGTTCCTCAAAACAGTGCAAGCGATGGCTGTCGAGGCCGATTCCGCAGTGCGCTTAGCGCCGTAACCTGAACCCCAACTGTCCGCTTATGAGGATCGCTTGTTGTTTAAGTGGGGGGCGCCGCACCTGAAACATCGGTAGCGGCGCCTGCTTTCACCGACCACGCATTGTTTGCACGTCTTTCGACGAGAAGTTGAGGAGCATATATGTTAGAAGGTCTGTTTCAACCGATGCATCTGCTGATTATCTTCGGAATTGCCTTGTTAGTGTTCGGACCTAAGAAACTCCCCGAGTTGGGCAAAGGAATCGGAGAGGGCATCCGCGGCTTCAAGTCAGCCATAAAAGCTGACGAAGAGAAGCCGGCCGGCACAACCACGACTGTCGTTAACGACCCAAACGCAATCAAGGGGTGAATCTTGGGTTTTGGTATGGAAATCCTATTCGTGCTTATGCTCGGGCTTTTGGTACTGGGACCGAAGCGCCTGCACACAATGCTGGGCCACGCGGCGCGGGTTAAAGCTGAACTCGAGAATGCGACACGTGGCCTAAGAGCTCAACTCGCCGCAGAGCTCGATGCTGCGCCCGGGGCCGGCACAACCGATTGCTCTCACGTATTGGTTGGGGACTGTGACCTTTGTTCAACTTTCAAATCTGTACCGGAGTCTCGGGAGCCTGCGGAAGACGGTCTGATGAGAAACTAGGCAACCACATCAGCATTTTCAAGACCGAGGGTGACGCCCCGGGTGTATGAGGAGATTGTCAATGGTGACGAGTCAAATCGTAACAACGCCGAGCGTCTCTCGATTGGCCGATTCAACGTAAATGCCGAATCACCTACGGTGCGTCATAAACAGGCTCCGCATCCATCGCCTATCTTGAGCAAACTAGGTCAGCAGCGCAGAAGGATCGAAGCCTATGTCGAATATTTCAGCGATTGTGGCCGGCATTGTCTTTGTCACACTAGCCGCGGCCAACGTGGTGGTGATGCTGGAGGCTTCTCAGCCCTCGCGCAACATAACGACGAGAAGCCGCTTGATCGCTTTTCATCGGGCGGGGGGATACTTGTTTGTGATCTTGCTCTGCATCATGGCTTACAGCATGAGTCAGAGACTTGCCGGTTTGGGAATAACGGGTCACCTGCCTACGCATCTGGTTTTGCATATCGCGCTTGTGCTCGTCCTCGTGCCGCTGCTTTTGCTCAAAATATTGATTGCGCACCGCTACAAGCATAGCCAATCGTCGCTGAAGGGATTAGGAATAACTATTTTCGTGATTTCGTTCGTACTGGTGGCCATCCCCACGTTCTCAGAACTTCTTCGTTCGGCGAACCCTGGAAGCATGGCGCTAAGGCTCGCAACCGGCGGGGTGGTTGCAGTGTGCCTTGTCCAGTGCGCCTTAGTGTTTAAGCAGAAGCACACACAAGCGCCCGTAGAATCATCGCGTATTCCGGAGATTCCTGCGCGGGTAACCCCACGAACCGACCGCGAAAACGCGAAGGACCCAATGAATCTTCTATTGGCACAGATCGAGCAGCAAACCCACGATACGAAGACGCTGCGCTTTCAGGTCCCCAAGGAAAGACAATTGCGTTCCAAGCCAGGGCAGTTTCTGACGTTCCAGTGGACAGTCGATGGCCAACGAGTACCGCGGTCTTACACGATTTCCTCCTCGCCGGTCCACGAGAACTATGTGGAAATCACGCCCAAGCGCACGGAAAATGGTTGTGTATCTGCTTTTCTGAATGAGCGGGCCAAGCCAGGGCTCGCTGTGGAAGCAAGCGGACCGTATGGCCGGTTTTACTTTGACGAGACCCTCCACAAGAGCATAGTTCTCATTGCGGCCGGAAGTGGGATCACGCCCATGATTTCGATGTTGCGTTATATCGACGATCTCGAACTCGCTACTCCTGTGACGCTCCTATATTGTGTGCGGACCGGTGCGGACGTCATTTTCGAAAACGAACTGGAGAGGCTTAGCCGGTCTCGTCCCAGCTTCAAGTATGAAGTGTGCCTGTCGAAGCCAGATCCAACATGGAAGGGGCGCAGCGGGCGCCTGACTGAGGAATTTGTAACCCAGAACGTGACTAATCTGGACGCACAAACTTTTTTTCTCTGTGGCCCCAAGGGATTCATGGACAACGCGCGCCAGATTCTGTCGACACTCGGCGTAAACCGCGATCGGATCCTTCAAGAGAGTTTTGGTGAAAGCAAACGGTCAACGAAGTCCAGCCCGCTGGAAACCCGGCCGGTCGAAACCGTCGTCTTCATTCACTCGCAGAAGGTTTGTCAGGTCTCCGCCGAGAGCACTCTGCTCGATCTGGCAGAACGAAACGAAGTGCCGATTCCATATGGCTGCCGCCAGGGCCTGTGCGGCACGTGCGCGACACGAGTCCTCAGCGGCACCGTTCAAATGGACGTCGAAGCCGGGCTGACGGCTGAGCAGAAAAGCGCTGGATATGTGCTGCCCTGCGTTAGCCGGGCTGAGGGAACGGTCGTCGTAGCGGCTTAATCTGGTTCTCAGCGGGGAAAGTCCCAACTGCTACACAACTTCAATACCAGGGCGATTACTTGGGGCTGAGTTCCCATGCCTCCCTGGAACATTGTGAGCAGGCAAAACGTTTGCAGCTTCGAAGTGCCGTACGATGCCCTCCGGCAGAAATCGAAATTCGTTTTAGCGGTACGGATCGCAGAGACAGAAGTCCAGAAGCGTGAAAGCGGGAAACGAGCTCTAGTGACGACGCGGGAACGGCTCATCGAAGGCGTGGACGACACCGTCACAAAAGACTGCGCACGCCATACAGGGCACCCGCTGCTCCTGACGCGCCTTTGAGCCAAGAATTACCCGGTGCAGATTCCGCCCACCTCACGAGAATGGTGGAAGGTTAGAAACCCATTCCCCTCAGTGTCGAGCAGAAAATTCCTATCGAGGCGAAGCGTTTCTAGAATCGTACCCCTAGCGCTCCCCAAGGCGTCAGGTTCCCGGGCAGCACAATACCCAGAGTGATTGGGCTCTTCGGCCTCGCCATGAAGCGCGCGCCTTAGAGTTGGCGGCACTGAGGGAGCGGCTTTTCATTCTTCTGCTTTTCATTCTTCTTGACAGGGCTCGCTACTTTTTCTAACCTTGCGGACTTATAGTAATGTGTGCCGCTGCGACACACAGTGAATCTCTCTGCTCCGCACTTCTGGGGAACCTTCATGCGGGTTTGGATGTGCCTGTTGATGTTGTGGTGCCTTGGGCACCCAGCCTTGGCTCAAGATCGAGACTATGGTCGCTCCATGGTAGTGACGGACCGCGGTATTGTGGCTAGCAGCCAAGTTCTCGCTTCCCAGGCGGGCTCCCGCATCCTGGAGCAGGGTGGTTCCGCCATCGACGCGGCGATTGCCGCCAATGCAGTGCTGGGCGTAACTGAGCCCATGATGAACGGCATCGGCGGCGATCTGTTTCTTCTCTATTGGGATGCGAAAAGCGGCAAGCTGTACGGGTTAAACGCAAGCGGGTGGGCTCCGCAAGGCCTCACCATAGATTTCCTGAAGAAGCAGGGCATCACCTCGATGCCTGACGATGACACCATCATTCCTGCATTCATGGAGCGGGGAGACCAACACATCGGATTTGGGATTATGGGCGGTTCCAACCAGCCGCTTGCCCATGCGCAATTCGTGTCTGACATAGTGGACTATGGCTGGAACATCCAGGCAGCTCTCTCCGCTCCTCGCTTCACGATCCGCGACACCGGAGAGCCGATCAAGTGCAGCATTGTTCTGGAGTCGCGGGTTTCGCCAGAAGTGCAGAGTCAATTGCGACAAAAGGGCCATGATTTGGTTCTGCGGAAGGATTATTCCGCAGTGATGGGACGGGGACAGGCAGTGCTTCGCAATTCCGCAACTGGCACGCATTTTGCTACCTCTGACCCGCGAGCCGATGGCTCCGCTGAGCCCGAGGCTATGCCAAGAGAGTAACGGGGCTATTTTTGTGGGGGCATCTTTGCACACCCACACCCAGCAGCATGGTCTATGAATAGTGAACATTTCGTCGTGAATCCATGAGTGAAGAAAACCGCGACCGGCAGTTGGGGATGAATCGCCGGATCACACGGCGTGATTTCCTCAATGGTGTTGCGGTGAGTGTAGCGTTAGGTTACGCCAGCCTGCCAGACCTGGCTCACGGTACTCATGCTGCATTCGAGGCTGGTGCCGATTCCACCAAATTCTACCCGCCTGCTTTGACCGGAATGAGAGGCAGCGCGCCGGGCGCATACGATGTTGCGCACGCACTGCGCGATGGGGACTTCTGGGAAACCGCTGGAAGCCCCGCAGACACGAACGAAACGTATGATTTAGTCGTAGTCGGGGGCGGCATCAGCGGGCTGGCGGCGGCTTATTTCTACCGCAAGCATGCCGGCAGGAGTTCGCGCGTTCTGGTCCTCGATAACAACGACGATTTTGGCGGGCACGCCCGGCGCAACGAGTTCCGCGTGGGCGGACGGCTGCTGTTGAGTAACGGCGGCACGCAGTCAATCGAGAGTCCCTCGGAATACAGCGAAGTGGCCAAAGGCGTCCTGAGTGATCTGGGTGTCCAAACGAAGACCTTTTATAAGGCCTACGATCAGAAGTTGTATTCGCATCTCGGTACGGCCTGCTTCTTTGACAAGGAGACCTTTGGTGAGGATCGCCTGGTCGCTGGAATGGGCTCGACTCCCTGGCCCGAGTTTCTCAAGAAGAGTCCGTTGCCGGAAAAAATACAGCAGGGGATTGCCCGTCTCTACAACGAGAAGAAGGACTACCTTTCCGGCCTCTCGAAAGAGGAGAAACATGCGCGTCTGGCAAAGATCAGTTACGCGGGATTCTTGACTGAGATTTGTAAAGCCGATCCTGGCGTCTTGCCATTTTTCCAGACGTATACACACGATTTGTTTGCAGTCGGAATTGATGCGGTCTCAGCTCTTGCCTGTTATAGAAATCCCGACGACTATGGGGCATGCCACTACGTAGGTTTTGAAGGGATGGATCTAGGCGGAGACGAAGAAAAGGAAGACCTCTATATTTTTCACTTTCCTGATGGCAATGCGTCCATCGCCCGCTTGCTTGTGCGGAGTCTCGTCCCTGAGGCACTTCCAGGGCACACCATGGAGGACGTTGTTTCCGCACGCGCCGACTACAGCAAGCTTGATCAGCCGTCATCTCCAATCCGAATTCGCCTGAACGCAACCGCGGTTCGTGTGCAACACTCCGGGCAACCAGAGTCGGCGAAAGAGGTAGAAGTTTCCTACGTCCAAGAAGGAAAGCTGAAGAGGACAACAGGGAAGTGCTGCATCCTCGCCTGTTACAACACCATGGTCCCATATCTTTCTCCCGAGCTGCCTGAAAAGCAAAAAGAAGCTCTGCACTATGGCGTGAAGGAACCATTTATTTACACACACGTTGCCATTCGCAATTGGACGGCATTCCACAAACTGGGGATACGACAAATCGTCTCGCCGGGAAGTTACCACAGCTTCACCATGCTCGATTTTCCTGTCAGCCTGGGCGCGTACCAGTTTTCGAGGAACCCGCAAGAACCAATGGTGCTCTTCATGTTGCGGACTCCCTGCAAGCCGGGGTTGCCGCGCCGAGATCAGTACCGAATGGGCAGGTTCGAACTCGTCAGCACGCCATTTTCTGACTTTGAACGCAAAATCCGGGAGCAGCTGAATCGCGCGCTGGCGCCGGCTGGATTCGATTCGGCGCGCGACATTGCTGCAATAACGGTAAATCGATGGGCGCACGGTTACGCCTACGAATACGATTCTTTGTTTGATCCCCACTGGGCGCCGGAAGATCGACCGTGCGTCATTGGACGGAAACAATTTGGTCGAATCTCGATTGCGAATTCCGACGCCGCTGCCAGCGCTTATACGAATGCGGCAATCGACCAGGCCTATCGTGCGGTTCAGGAACAAGTGAAAGGTGCTTAGAAAAATATGGCTGACCTCGAGAATGAAGACGCCAGTCGATCGCGCGATCGCGCGCTTGGCATGCACCGCAACATCACGCGCCGCGATTTCTTGAACGGCATGGCCGTTGGTGTGGGCGGCGTGCTTGCTAATCCTTGGATTGGAGGACTGCTCTCGGCCCAAACCCTTACAGCCTCCGCGCAAGATCGTGCAGGTTATTATCCTCCAACTCTCAACGGAATGCGGGGAAGCCATCCTGGTGCTTTCGAGGTCGCACACTCGCTGCGTGACGGAACCTTCTGGGAAAAAGCAGGCAAGCAGGTCGAGACTGGCGAGGAATACGACCTGGTGGTGGTCGGGGCCGGCATCAGTGGTTTGGCGGCGGCCTACTTCTATCGCAAGCAAGCCGGGTCTTCAGCTCGCATTCTCATTCTGGACAATCACGATGATTTTGGCGGACATGCCAAAAGAAACGAGTTCCACCTCGGCGGGAAGATGCTGTTGACCAATGGGGGGACGGTCTCTATCGAGTCGCCGTTTCCTTACAGCAAAGAAGCGCGCGGATTGTTTACCGAGTTGGGCATCGATCCCCCGGCACTCCAAAACAAGCATGCGGACAACCACGAGTCCGGCGGTCTTGGATTCGGCTACTTCTTCGACAAGGAAACGTTTGGAACGGAGCGATTGGTCACCAACGCGCCGGGGGGGGTTATGGTCGACAGGGTACGTCAATCAAATGGGCGGACTTTCTCGCGCGAACTCCGATGTCGCCTCAGGTTCAACAGGACATTGTCCGCATTCAAGAAGCTAAAGCTGACTATATGGAAGGAGTAGATCAAGAGGAAAAGAAAGCCCGGCTCACCAAAATGAGCTACAAAGATTTCCTGCTCAATGTGGTGAAGGCTCACTCGGATGTCATTCCTTTTTACCAGACTCGTACTCATGGGCTGTATGGGATCGGCATCGATGCGGTTCCGGCGCTGGATTGCTGGGCAATCCACTTTCCCGGATTTCAAGGCATGGGTCTCGATCGCGTGCCGTCCAAAGGCTTGACCTTCACTGCGCTGGGAGAAGTAACTCCACAAGAGGAATTTTACTTTCACTTTCCCGACGGCAACGCATCGATCGCGCGCATGTTGGTGCGGTCGTTAGTGCCCGGTTCTGCTTCTGGGAATACGGCCGAGGATATTGTGACGGCCAGAATGGACTACGGTCGCCTGGATCATGGAGATTCTCCCGTCCGTATACGCCTGAACAGCACCGCGGTGCTGGCGCGGCATGTGGGAGATCCTGCTTCCGCTAAACAAGTCGAGGTGGTGTATGGCCGCGACCAAAAAGCGCACAGCGTACGTGGCAAAGCAGCGGTGCTGGCGTGCTGGAATATGGTCATTCCGTATCTTTGTCCGGACCTGCCTGTGGAGCAGAAAGAGGCGCTGCACTATGGGGTGAAGGTGCCCCTGGTTTACACAGTGGTGGGCCTCCGCAGCTGGACAGCATTTCACAAACTGGGAATCCGAGGCGTCTCCTGCCCCGGTATGTACCACTCGTCCATGAATCTGGATCAAGGCGCAAATATCGGGGACTATAAACCGCCAGAGTCTCCGGACGAGCCGATCCTGGTGCACATGTTGCGCACCCCGTGCCAACCGGGTCTCTCGGCGAGGGAACAGCAACGTGCCGGCCATTATGATCTGCTGGCTACGTCATTGGACACTTTTGAGCGAAACATTCGCGACCAACTTGTCCGTGTGTTAGGCAGCGGCGGTTTTGATCCTGCCCGCGACATAGAGGCGATTACCGTCAACCGCTGGCCCCATGGATATGCGTACGAGTACAACCCGCTATGGGATCCGGATTGGCCCGAGGGTAAGCGACCGTGTGACATTGCACGCCGGCCCTTCCGACGCATCACCATTGCGAATTCCGATGCTGCTGCAGCCGCCTACACCGATCAGGCAATCGATCAAGCTTACAGGGCTGTACGGGAGTTGTTGTCCAGCTAACGGGCGGAGAGCAAAACATGTCTGATTTCGAAGATCGCTACTTAGGCATGAATCGGCCGATCACGCGCCGGGATTTCATGAACGGCGCTGCCATGGTGATCGGATCCGCCATGCTTCCAACTGCTCCGGCGTTCGGCGCGGCCAATCCCCTGGAGCCGCAGAACGACCCCGGACACGATCCACCAGTAACGACAGGCTTGCGCGGCAGCCATCCCGGTTCGTTCGAGATTGCCCACAGCTTGCGCGACGGCACCTTTTGGGACAGCGCAGGCAAGCCCGTCGAGAGCCGCGAAACATATGATCTGGTGATTGTCGGAGGAGGAATCAGCGGGCTGGCCGCCGCTTATTTCTTTCGTGAGAAAGCGGGGAAGTCGGCTCGCATTCTCATTCTTGAGAACCACGACGACTTCGGAGGTCATGCGAAACGAAATGAGTTTCATGTGGGCGGCCGGCTGCAGCTGTTGAACGGTGGAACACTCCTCATCGACAGCCCCACGCAGTACAGTCCAGAGGCCGATGGCTTGCTGAAGAAGCTCGGCATTGATCCTCCTCGATTCGATATGAGATACACAAACCACAAGCTCTATCGATCTCTTGGTCTCCAATCTGCTGTCTTCTTCGATAAAGAGACATTCGGCGAGGATCGGCTCGTGGTGGGCACGCCTGGACGTGGCTGGGACGATGAAAGTTCTGAAAGCCAAGCAGAGAAAGCGCACAGCTGGACGAACTTCATGAGCAAGACGCCGCTCTCCCCTGAAGTCCGGCGCGACATCGTGCGCATACAGGAAGCTAAAGCCGACTACATGCCAGGTCTCTCATCGGCTGAGAAGAAGGCAAGGCTTTCGAAGATGAGCTATCGGGACTTTCTGCTCAACGTGGTGAAGGTCGACCCCGGAGTGATTCCGTTTTATCAGCGGCGCACGGAGGGAGAATGGGGAGTTGGAATTGACGCCGAGCCTGCCTTGGACTGCTGGGCTCTCGGCTTCCCTGGATTTCAAGGCATGGGTTTGCAGCCCGGCGCCGCACCGCACATGAGTTATTCGGCGGCGGGTTACGCCACCGGCGGTTCGTATCGTTTTCACTTTCCTGACGGGAACGCTTCGATTGCTCGATTACTTGTAAGGGCGCTCATTCCAGAGGCTGTGCCCGGCCACACGGCGGAAGATGTGGTCACCGCCCAGGTCGACTACAGCCGCTGGACCGACAAGATGCTCCATTGAGACTTCGCCTGAACGGCACGGTGGTCGGCGCGCGCAATGTCGGACCGCCTTCTGCGGCTCAAGAGGTCGAGGTTCTCTATGCGAGTGGCAAGCAGCTGTTTAAAGTGCGGGCGAAGGGGTGCGTGCTGGCATGCTGGAACATGATGATTCCTTATTTGTGCCCGGAACTTCCAGAAGCACAAAAGGAGGCTTTGCATTACCTGGTCAAAGTGCCGTTGGTTTACACCAGCGTCTGCATTCGGGACTGGACATCATTCCAAAGGCTAGGCATTCAGCGCGTCTCTTCGCCGGGTTCCTACTGGTCCGACATTAGCCTCAACTCCGCAGTTAACATGGGGGAGTATCGAAGTCCCACGAGCCCCGAAGAGCCAATCTTATTGCACCTCAGCCGGGCACCCTGCAAGCCCGGCCTGCCAGCCCGGGAGCAGCACAAAATCGGCAGATACGAACTGCTGACCACAACTTTTGAGACGTTCGAGCGGAAAATCCGTGACCAGCTTGTCCGTACTCTAAGCTCCGGGGGCTTCGACCCGGCGCGTGACATCGAGGCCATCACCGTGAATCGATGGCCGCATGGCTATGGTTACGAGTACAACCCGCTATTTGATCCCGACTGGCCCGAAGACAAGCGCCCCAACGTGATCGGCCGCAAACCCTTTGGAAGGATCACTATTGCCAACACCGATTCTGCGGCAACGGCCTATACCGATACGGCGATCGATCAGGCATACCGGGCCGTGAACGAGTTATTGCGCGGCTGATTGCAAGAGTTATTGTTACTTTGCAGAAATTGGACATCCGGATGAAAAACCTGACGGTTTCGGAGAGTTCTGCCTGCCTGGGACGCGGAAAATCTCAATGGATTTCCATGATCGAAGGCATAGCAATTTTCGGCTTGACAGTTGAGATATACTTTCTCTAACCTTCCCAATCTATAGTAGGGTTGGTGACCCCTTCTAGCTTTGAGATTCGGTTTTTAAGCGGCAGAGTGGAGACGAGTCTCAGAATGTTGGCGGAGTATTTACCCAAAGAACAGCGGCTTGCTTATTGGTCGGGTTAAACCAGCGATGGCCGCGGTTGCTCTCGAACCAAAAGCTGTCTCCCTGCTCCAGCAGGTGACATTCGACCTCATCAAGCCAGACTTCCAACGTGCCTTCTAGCATGTAAAGGAAGTCTTCTCCCTGGTGCATGTACGCACCATCGCTTCCAGTTCCTGGTGGAACTCGAATCAGCATGGATTCGAGCATCTTCGTGCCTGTCGAAAGCAGTTCCATGCGGACGCCGGACTTCGTTTCCAGGCTTTTGCGATTGCGCGGCCGGATCACCCGATTCGATTGCGCAGGCAAGTCATAGAGTTCCAATACCGTGGTGGCATAGGCTGCTGCCAGTCGGTAAATTGTGGCTACGGAAGGATTGGCACGAAAGAGTTCGATGGCACTGAGAAAGCCTGCGGAAATGTGGGCCTGCCGAGCCGCCTCCGTTACCGTCAGACCTCTTTTCTTTCGAAGCCGGCGGAGTTTGTCACCCAGATCCGGCGTGGGCTTGCCAGGGTGCGTTGACTGGTTAACAGGTAGATCTGTTCGCAGGACTTCCTTGATCCCCGGGACATTTAATTTCTTCACGTCGCGCAGGTACTTGATGCGTTTCAGAACATCGAGCAGCTCTGGAGTGTAAGAGGCGATAACTACCTGCGCTTCGCGCCGGAGTCACAAGACCCACGCCTTCCCAGAGACGCAATGTCGAGGAACTGATTCCCAGAATTCGCGCGGTTTGCCCCACAGTCAGAAACCGCACCCTTTTCGAATTAGCAATGCGCCTTGACTTGGGTGATTTTGGGCGTCGCAAGCAGGTAATAGTAACGCCAAATATTACCAAATGTGAACTTCGCTGAGTCCACATCCGCGGAGAAAGGAATTAGGACTAATACCGAAGGGTTGAAAGGCAACGTAGGTGGCTTTTTGCTTTATCACCCACACCATCGGAGCAAGAGTGATGCCGCAAACACAATGAAGGTGGCAACAATCCCTGACATGAAGCCGGAAACGAAGGCGTTCCGCGCTTGAATTTGGCTTTCGATTTGACCCATGCGCTCGCAGGCGACTTGCATCCGTTTCTTGTAGCGATTCCATTCTCCTTTGAATTCTTGCGAATGAGAAAACCCCGACACTCCGAAATCAGTGGTGTTCCGGCTTTCCATCAGATCACGTCTGAGAGCTACCGCCGACAACCGTGCCCCATAGTTAATGGAGCCGATTGGAAGGCGATCACCTCTCGGAAGCGAGAGCCTCATATCTGCCGGTGGTTTCGCCAAAGGCGACATCGGCGAGAGATTAGTGAGCGATACCCTCGCAGTTTGGAATCCGGGTTGCCTTAAATACCCGTTACCAAGCGAGAGGCATTTTTGAAACGGTTTGATATTGGTCTAGTTGTCGCCTTCAGTGTAGCGGTCGCGTGTTCCATGCCCGTGATGGGGCAGAGCATGCAAACCATAGCAGCGAAAGGCGCAACCATCCTCGGCACGGTCACAGATGTAAATGGCGATACCGTGGGTAATGCAGCGGTTGTGCTCAAAGGGCCAGATTCGCATGACGGACAAACCGTTGTCACAAGCCAAAACGGATTTTTCGAATTTCAGGGTGTAGCCCCAGGACTGCCGTATCAGATTACGATCAGCGCAACCGATTTTGAGCCCTGGATCTCGCCCCTGATCACGCTCAATCCAGGACAGTTCAAAATCATGCCACCCATTCAACTCCGGATTCCAAGCCAGCGCACGGAAGTTAACGTCAAGTACGACCCCGCAGAGGTCGTAACGGAGCAATTCAAAGCGGAGGAAAAACAGCGGGTCTTCGGAATCATTCCAAACTTCTACGTCAACTATGATCAGAATGCCGAACCGCTCACGGCAAAGATGAAATTCCAGCTTGCCTTGAAGGTCTCAGCCGATCCCGTTACGGCTGCGGGAGTTCTTTTTGTGGCCAGCGCCAAACAGGCTGGAAACACCCCTCATTATGGTCAGGGCTGGGGCGCATACGGCGAACGGGTGGGCACAATTGCCGCTGATGGCTTTGCCGACAGCATGATCGGTGGCGCGATCCTGCCGTCGCTGTTGCACCAGGACCCGCGCTACTTCTACCAGGGAACGGGCACAACCGGCTCTCGCATTCGTCATGCCATGCTTAGCCCGTTTGTCGCCCGGTACGACAATGGAACGTGGGGACCGAACTACTCCAGCTTGGGAGGCGATTTGGCATCGTCCGGACTCGCGAACCTTTATTACCCAAAGTCGGATCGAGGCGTCGGGCTAGTCTTTGGAAATTTCGCAATCGGCACGGCGGAACGCATCGGCGCCAGCTTGGCCCAGGAGTTCATTATCGGCAAGTTCACCCGCAGGGGTGGCCACGTGAAATGAAGCGCTCACATTCAATAAAGGAAGTGAGCCATAGCAATCTACCTGGTCCACAAGAAGTTCAAGCCTCCTCAAGGACTCCTGCCTCTCCGGCCCGGGCGCAAACGCCCGGGCTCCTGCCTCTTCCTCGTGGACGGGAGGCTACGAGATGATGTGCCATCGAAAAACCCGGAGAGAACAGGCCAACACATACGCCACGGTCGAGGACTTCTGCCGCCTGTTCGCTAAAAGCATGAGCGAGCTATACCAACTTTCGTTCCTCCTGACAGCCGATCACCAAAAAGCGGAGCAATGCTTCGTGGCCGGCCTGGAAGATTCCATGAGATCCAAAGGCGTGTTCAAGGAGTGGGCTCGTTCCTGGGCAAAGCGCACCGTTGTCCAGAACGCAATCGGGCAATTGAAGCCGCATCCGAGCACCGCCAGTTCCTCCACGTTCACGGTTCCTCCCTGCGTCCGTCAACTGCCTACGGGCGAGGACAGGCACTTTGTTCTCAAAGCCGTGTTGGCGCTTCCCGATTTCGAGCGCTTTGTTTTTGTGATGTCTGTCCTGGAGCACCATTCTGCGCATGACAGCGCCCTCCTCCTGGGCTGCTCGCCTCGGGAGATTTGGGAAGCACGAGCCCGGGCCGCAGAACAAATGGCAAACTCAAAGGGCACGGTTCCGATCAAAGTCAATTCCGAAAAAGTTCAGCTTGTTCGTTGACCTATCGTGGTCGGTTTCTGCAATCTCTCGGATCGATCGAGATCGAACACACCGCGACGAGGCCCGTGTCACTCGACCAAGGGTGCACAGCTTACCTTGACCGGAAATTTGAAATCGATCTTCTGCCAAACGGCGAAGAGCGCAAGGCCCACCGCGATCCCTATCGAAACCTCCAAGAATCTGTGGAGCGCCACTAACCGGCCGCTCGTCGATCGAGGCACGAGCATTACGATCACGAGGGTGATACTTGCATATCGAAACGCGCTTCTTTCGATGCGAAGTGCAACGCACAGCAATCCGACCAGGACAACGGCGGCTCCGAAGGCCCCGACGCTTGTGTGGAAGTAAATGTCGGTCGCTGCTCCAACGGCTGCGCCGACCGCTGTTCCTACAACGTATTGGACGGCGATGGGGAATGCCGCTCTGAGCGTCAGCTGCATAACGATCAGGGTCGACATTGGCGCCCAGTAGGCTTCGGGCAGACGGAACAGACGGGCGATGAGATAAGACACCACTGCAGCAAGCGCACTGAGGACCACATATGCAATCGACGGTGGATTGTCCTTGGCAATCACCCATTTGCGGAGTTGCTCACTCATGTCACGATTGTCGACCATCACCCTGCTCCTCTAGCCGCGTGCAAGCACCATCACCACGAATAGGGCGGGAAGATAAATGATGGATGCCGCAAGAAGGCGTCGAGCGGCAGAGTTGGACCTGCGAAGTACGAACTGTGCGGCGTAATAAACGAATCCCGCGCCCAGGAGCAAGGCTCCGATCAAATAGAATTTCGCTTCACCCATCAATCCTGGCAGGAGACTGAGTGGCACCAACGCTAACAGCGGCACCACAGTTTGCAAATTCACCAAACGGGCTCGCACGTAGTCATCAGGAGGGAGCACGAGGTATCCTGCGCGATCGTAATCCTCGCGATACATCCAGGCGATCGCCATGAAGTGCGGAAACTGCCAGAGAAAGAGCATTGCGTAGAGTGTCCATGCTTCGAAGTTGAGCTTGCCGGATCCTGCGGCCCAGCCGATTAGAGGAGGCATGGCTCCTGGAAACGCGCCGATCAGGGTGCACAGCGGCGTCTTTCGTTTGAGCGGAGTGTAAAAAAACAAATAACACACTAACGTGGCCATCGCGAGCAGGCTCGCAAGAACATTGACCGCGACCGCAAGGTAAACGCTACCGACCACCGACAATGCGAGACCGAACCACAGGACGGCAGCAGGTTTGAGCCGCCCGCCGGCCAGCGGCCGACGGGCAGTCCTGCGCATTTGCGCATCGAAGCGGCGTTCAAGATATTGGTTCAGAGTCCCAGTGCCACTCGCTATCAACAATGTACCCAACAACGCGTTGATCGACAGCCAGAATGGAAAATCCCGCCCTTCAGCCGCACGAGCCAGATAGACGCCTGCGAAAGTTGTGATCACGATCAGAAAATTGACTTCCGGCTTGGTTAGCGCCCAATAATCGGCCAAGACTGTGTAACGAGCGAAGCGAGCGCGCGGCGCGATTGATAGATCGAGCCTCGCAAGAATAGGTTTTGTCGCCATGCTCAGAAAGCCTCCAGGCTCTGCTGGCTCTGCTGGCTCTGCTGAACCCTTCGCGGCACGTCCTTGACATGCAAATCCGGCTGCGCGAATTCAACGTCGCGAGAATTCTGCCGCGAGAGCAGCCGCATGGCTAGGATCGCCCCGGCCACCAGATACACCAGAGTGACGCAGGTCCACATCAACGCGGCCGCACACTGCTGGTCCCCAAGTGCTGAAAAGCCGAACAGGTGTGATGAGGACAAGTAAACCGGATAAATTACGCGGTCGCAAAAAACCAGAAATCCGGAAAGGATGTCACACGGCAGCGTGGCAAAAAAGAGATAGAGGATCATAGAAAGGTCTGGCCTTAAAACGCTCGGCCAGGGCTGAAGCACAGGCCACCAGAACAGGAGCCCGCTCGCAAGGAATGATGACTGTTCGAAAAAATGCCACGCCGCCGATTTCATCGCAAGTGTGAACACGGCGGGTATATGCCATCCAACCAACGCAGCAGCGGCGGCAAGCCAGCAGAACTCAGGTTGTCCGAGCGCTCTCATTATTCTCTGTGCACGCAGCGACTGCGATGTCGGGGCAAGCACGCATTGTACAAATCGCTGCGGCAAACCGTGCAATAAGGCATTCACGGGCTCACCTAACCAGATCAGTGGAGGAGCCAGCGTCATCAGCAGCAAGTGTTTCAGCATGTGCACGGTCAGCAGTTCATGATCGAGTGTGGCAATGGGAGAAGCAATTGCGACCCAGATCAACGACAGACCGGCAACGAAGCTAAACGCATGCCAACCGTTGATAATGCCGAGCGACGCCGAACGAAGGTGAAGCCATCCACGCAGATATATCGAGACCGCGAAAATGAGTATGACCGCCAGTAACACTGAATCGGGCGATCCCGGTGCGCCGTGATGGAGATGTGGCATGGAACCGTTCTCCTAAGGTTGCACCACAGGTTTTTCGTCGCCGAGGGCCACATCGCGTGAAGCATCACGTGCCGGCGTTCGCCCTTTCGGATGTAGCGTCTCCAGAAAAGCCACGAGCGCGGTTGTTTCCGCGGGACTCAAGTTCTTGCCGTAGGCCGGCATGTTGCCACCTCCTTGAATGACTTGCCGGATAAGCTGGTCTTGCGTGAGGCGCACGGCAACGCTGTCGAGCGACGGTCCTCTCTGTCCGCCGGTTTCGCCCAGTGAATGGCAGTTACGGCACTGCTTGACCTGAAAGACCAACGCCCCTTGCCGCTCCAGGGCGGTCGTGCCGCGTATGAACTGATCCGGCACTGCATCACCGCTCCACGCGTTCATGTGCGGGCTCCAGGGGGTGTATCCCGCGAGATGAGTAAACGTCCCGAGCGTGATCGCGATCAACATCACGGTCAAAACCGCGATTGGCCGGCGCTTCCAACTCTTTTCACCTTCGCCGGAAAGAAACGGAAGAAGAATCAGTCCGGCAATCGCCACCACCGGTCCGATCAGAAGCGCCGGTGTCTCGAGCGACGGCGGGAGCAGGGAGAGCAAAGCATAGAGCCAGAGGAAAAAGTAATCCGGTTTGGGAACAGTTTGGATGATCGTCGGATCAGGCCTGCCGGTCGGCCCGAACGGGCCGAAGTACAGCGCGCACGCGGCGACGGCCAGGATAATGAACGCCGCGAAGAACATGTCTTTCCACACCGCATAGGGAACGAACGGCGCGCCATCTTTCTTTGTCAACTCGTGGTAGTCGTTTACGTACGTCGCTCGTTTCACGACGCGCCCCGGCATCGGCCATTCATTGATGCCCAGCTTCACCACCATCAACAAATGGAGGCAGACGAAGCCAATCAGCAATCCCGGGATCACGAACACATGCAGGGTGAAGAATCGTGACAGAGTCGCACCCGCGATGATCGGCCCTCCTAGCATTAACTTCACAATCGCTGGACCGAGAATAGGAACGCGACTCGCGATTGAGGCTCCGATTCCCAGCCCCCAATAGGCATCCTGATCGAAGCGCAACACCTGCCCACTGAAAGCCATACCCAGGGTCATCAGCAAGAGAAACACGCCTAGGATCCAGGTAAGTTCGCGCGGGAATTTGTGCGCGCCAAAGAGAAACACCTGGACCATGTGGATCAGGACGATGGCGACCATGAAGTTCGAACCCCATCCATGCATGGCGCGAATAAACCAGCCAAGCGTCACAGCGTGATTCAGGGCCTGCAGGCTGCTCCACGCTTCCGCGCCCGAGGGCACATAAACCAGCGCGAGCAAAACTCCAGTCACAATTTGCAGCACGAACACCGTCAAGGCTGCGCTGCCAAACACATACCACCAACTGGCGGTGTTCCGCGGCACGCGATGTTCGGCTATTTCGCGAACAGGCGCGGCCAGCTGCAAGCGGCGGTCGAACCAGTCGCCAATTCTTCCAATCATGATGCGCATGGCGGTTTCTCTCCAGTAAGAGCTGCAATCGCTGCTCCCGGCGTCGGCAACTCACCCGCCTGAATGATGATCAGGCCGTGCTCAACCTTGTATGGATACTCGAAAAGCCCGCGCTCTGGCGGTCCCGAGGCGCGCGAGCCGTCGCGGTAATACGCCCCGCCGTGGCAGGGGCACATGAACAAACCAGACTGCTGAAACCAGCGAACGGGGCAACCTAGATGCGCGCAGTTGATCGCGAAGACCTGGAACTGCTCCCCTGCAATGTGCCGCACCCAGCACGCAGTGTCGGCTGTTGTGCCGTCGGTCGGCGTCACATATGGATTGCGAAACGTCGCTAAACGCGTCTCGCCTTCTGGGAAATCGCCGGTCTTCCCGAGCTGCACCCACGAGAGATATCCATTGGCGCGACCCCGCGTGATTGAGGAAAGAAGAAATCCAACGATCGGCACGGCTACTACGGCGGCCGCCAGTCCGTTGAACAGAATTCCCAACTTCATGAAGAACCCGCGCCGGGATATAGCAGTTTCACTCGACGGTGCAGGGACGGGTTTAGTGGACATGGTCTGACTCCTGGTGCTGGGCGTAATTAGAGGCTGAGTAGGGCTGCCCAGGGGTTTGCACCCGGTGCGAGGCCATCCAAGCAACTACATTGGTGATTTCCTGATCGGACATCGGTTTGCCAGACACGTTTCCCCGCCAGTCAGGCGCGCCTAGCTCAGGACGACCGGTGATGACAATCGTGCGCAGACCCTGATCACTGACGAGCGCCAACAACGAGTCGTTGGTGATAGCGCTGCCCTTCGGTCCGCCTTGGCCTCGTGTACCGTGACACGATGCACAGTAAGTTCCATACACAACCTCGCCCTGCCGGGCATTGCCCGGAGAGTTTGCCGCATAGGCAGGGGGATTAGCTCCGTTGAGAATTCCCGGACGGCTCCAGCGGGAACGCATTCCTCCAGTGATTAGATCGATCTGCTTACTGGTAAGCATTCCGCCCGCACTTTGAGCGAAGGCCGGCATCGAAGTGCCCTGCACGCCATTCGCAACAACTTTACGTATCGATGCATCGTCGGCAATTGCGAAGTAAACGGGATCAGCCAAAGCGATCGCCGCTCCTCCGCGACCCTCCGAGCCGTGGCAACCCGCGCAGTTTTCCCCGTACAAAGTACGAAAGTCCGTAACCTCATTTGGAGCGAGGATTTCCGGAGTCTCGCGTCGCTGGCCGGGCGGAGAGCTGCAACCAGAGAGGACAATCATGCTCACCAAGGCGGCCAGGTACGAATATCGGAGTGAGTTCACGGCCGTTCTTCTCCATGTGGCGAAATAATTCCCGGAGCTTCAACTCCAGCGCGCATGGCGAAGGGCAGGTTCTCGCGGGTCAACATACGAGACTGGCGCACCACGACCAAGCCTGCGACCAGGCCAAAGGCAACTTGCGAAGCCACAAACCAGTACCAGTCGATGTGGCTTGCGAGTAGCGGATTAAGCAGGCCGAGCATCGTGTAAATCAACCCGGACCACAGCACGGGGGCGATCAGTCCTCCGAGCACAATCGGTCGCCGCACGAACATGGGGAGCATCACACCGTACAGCAAACCGACCAATGTTGATACGAAGGCGTGCAATCCAAGCGCGAGCACGAAGCTGTCGGCGTGAAAGGAGTTCAGTTGCGCCGGCCCCATTCTCAGTGATTGCGCGTAAGCAGTCGCAGCAAGAAGGTTGATGGGATACCAGATGCTCCCAACTTTCAGCACGCCATAAGCACAGGCCAGAACTGCCATCGCCACGCTCCCCGCCAATCCACCCTTCACGCCGGCAGAAACGGGATAGGTGTGAACGGGCAGCCATGCGCGTACCTGTTCTGCCGCGACTGGCAGGCGATCCACCACGCGGCGCTCAGTCGATGCACGGAAATCATCTGGAAGCACCGGGACAGCTACTTCGTGCTCGCGCGGGAAAAGCTCGCCGAACCAGCCGATGCATCCTGCCACGGCAAGTGCAGCGCCGAGGGCCGTTACTGACATGCTGGTTACCAGTCCCGAGAACAGCAAAGTGAATCCAAACGCCAAAATCAAAGGCCAAGCAGTCGGCGCAGGTGATTCAATCTCGCGTGGAGTTCCGGGATCTTGGTCGATTTTTTGTGTCGCGAGTAACGTTTCCATTTCTTGCCTCACCGCCCCACGATGTAAACCACGGTGAAAACTACGACCCAAACGGCATCAACAAAGTGCCAGTACAAGGCAAGGACATCGACACGGCGGAACTGATCCTTGTCCACCCGTCCAGCCAGACCAAAGATAAGGACGACAGTGAGCATGATCAGTCCCGCGCTGACGTGAAACGCGTGCAGTCCAACAAGTGAGTAATACGTCGTTCCGAAGAGATTGGTAGAGATCGTCAGCCCATGTTCGTAAATGAGCCGGTGCCATTCCTGTCCGGTGCCAAATAGAAAGAGGCCACCGAGAATAATCGTGAGTGACCACAAAGCAAGGAATGCAGGGCGATTATTGCGTTCCAGAGATTTGCCAGCAAAGTGGACCGTGACACTGCTGGACAACAGGCAGATCGTGAAAAAGATCGGTATCTCCAGTACTTCTCTCGGAGTCGGCCCCGCCAGGCTCTTGCCTAAATAGAAGAGATAGGCAACCACAAAGATGGTGAAGATCGCGGATTCCGCGATTATGAGGCAAGCCATCGCGACCCTACCCCGATACGGAAGAGTCCAAGCCTTCGGGATTTCGACTACCGAGATTGCAGCTGCGCTCATTGCTTTCTTCCTTCATTCATAGAGGCTGTCTGGATCTTCAGGATGCTTCAGGTCCCACAATGGGCGACGGCTGGCAACCACCGGAACAGTGGCAAAGTTGTAGGCGGGCGGCGGAGAGCTTGTCGACCACTCAAGCGTCCAGGCATCCCAGGGATCGTTCCCTGCCTTGGCTCCCTTAAAGTAAGAACGAATGAGATTCCACACGAAAACCAAGATGGCAATCGCCTGAATGAATGCACCGATCGAGACGATCAGGTTCAGCCCATCCCAACCGCGCCCGGGTTCGTAGGTATAGATACGACGTGGCATCCCGAGCAGGCCCGGAATGTGCATGACGTCAAATGTAAGGTGGAAACCGATCAGGAAAAGCCAGAAGTGCCACTGGCCAAGGCGCTCACTCAGCATGCGGCCGGTCATCTTTGGATACCAGTAATAAAAGGCGGCGAACAGGGCAAACAAAATTCCGCCGACAATCACATAATGAAAGTGCGCGACCACAAAATACGACAGGCTCAGTTGCCAATCGAATGGCGCAGCGGCCATCATGATGCCGGTCAGGCCGGCAATCAGAAATTGGAACAGAAATCCGATGCTGAACAGCATCGGTGTTTTGAACTGAATCCGCCCGCCCCACATGGTGCCGATCCAGTTGAAAATCTTGATCCCGGTAGGAACACCGACAGCCATGGTTGTAATCGTGAAGAAGCTGTTGGCATAGGAGTTCATTCCGACGGTGAACATGTGGTGCGCCCACACGCTCAGACTCACAAAGCCGATGCAAACCGTGGCCGCCACCATAACCGGGTAGCCGAAGATCGGTTTGCGGGAAAAAACCGGAATGATTTCCGACATGAAGGCGAAGCACGGAATGATGAGCACGTACACTTCAGGGTGCCCAAATATCCAAAAGAAGTGCATCCAGAGCACAGCCGAACCACC
>Ga0185299_10001809_pt1 | contig 37348 bp, 32 predicted proteins | sample PaiPotPPA55metaG_FD_128002 | JGI IMG/M metagenome (GOLD analysis project Ga0185299, IMG submission 128002) | Iron sulfur acid spring bacterial and archeal communities from Banff, Canada, to study Microbial Dark Matter (Phase II) - Paint Pots PPA... ...
CTGAAAGCGCAACGGATGGCGGCGACCAAGACCGAATTTGTCGTCTTCAGGAAAGCAGCCTAAAATGCGGCCTTCCACACATTCCTGCTCAGAGCCGGATAAACAAGCTATGGCCGTCTTGAATCGAAGCCGAACATGCGCTGCCCGTGCACACCGGCGCCGGCTGGTCCAGAAATTTCATGAAGGCGGTGAATGCCACAATGTCGGCTGGACCGGCGTTCCCGACAGCGAACCCGGTTTCACTTTCCGGGGTGCCGTTCGTGGCACAGCTCGCGTTTTCCTCGCGTTCGGTGGGAAAGTTTTCGTTGGTCACGCCCATTTCGACGTTGTAAGCCTCGCCCGCGAAGATCATCAGCGACTTGTTCTGCGCCTTCCAGCCGAATCGCGTCACCGTGCCATCGTTGCCATTGGTGTTGACGTGGCCTTTGATGCCGAGCGCTGCCTTCATTCCGGACGGGTCACTTGCCACATTGTTCCGAATGGTAGTGTCGGTGATAGCTTCGATCAACCCTGCGCCGAACAACGAAGTGGGGATTCGGAAGATGATATTGTCGCTGTCCGAGAAATCCGGCTGCGAAATCATACAGCCGGCTGGCTTGTCGGAGCGTCCGGCGATGGTGAAGATGTCATGCACGCCGCCATCCGGAGTCCCGTTGGCATTCATCTTGAACCGGACCTCTCGCACCGGACCGTTTGACTCCAGAAAATGAGGCAGGGTATTACCGGGTGCCATGAGAGACGCTCGGATCACTTGCGGATTATTCATGGGCGGGCTGGATCCTCCGACTGCGGAGAACGCATGGCATCCGGCGCAGGAATCGAGATTGAAACGCGGTCCGAGGCCGTCGTCAACCGCTTCCACCTCAGTGAATGTTGGTATGCCGTGCGTATTGAAAAAGTCGATTTCGCCCGCAATCAGACCGGCGATCGGTTGCCCGGCGCCCGGCGGTCCGCTGCGAATTCCGGGGTCGCGCGGTTGAGCCTGCGCGGCGATTCCCATGAATGAGACGAGCATCAGTAAATAGACACACTTCGAGCTGGACATTAGAATCCCCTTATTCGTTGCGCTTTGCGCTCTTGCTCGCAAAGGAAAGAAACCCATAGCGTGGAGTGCGAACGGTCACCCCAAATCGATCACCATAACGACGCGGGCTAGCGGGTTGTAGGGATCGACGGTGCCAACGTGTGCCCCGTTGCGGGTCCAGTGTTAAGCGGTGTTAAGAAGTGTTAAGCGCGCCTTCTCAGTCCGAGCAGCGTAAGCGCCACCAACAATGCGAGAGAAGCCGCGACATTGATATAGAGCGCTCTGCGCAGAGACCACTCGGCATTGTGGTGATGAGTCAAAGGGGAGAAGACGGCGGTTTTAGCGACGATCGGTGAGTGCATCATCTCAAATCGAGGCTGTTCGAGAACCATCGGCCGCGAAACCCAGCGATAGGTCGAGATGGAGTTCAGCAAAACAAATATCGCTAGACCGAATACCAGTCCAGTGCAAACAGCGAACCAGCATTGATGGAGTTGCTTCTTCGTAGATACCAGGATGCCGCTTGTTTTCGCATTTGTCACCAGAAATCAGTGATGTTTTACGTTTTTTGACGAAGAGAGCCCGCAGTGTCAAGAACGTAAAGAATTGAGCGCGTTTCGAAACAAGAGTGCCACGCATGCCGTCACCGTCAGGAGATGAAACGACGTTTCGTCAAACCAACATTACGAAAGGTAAGATATGTCGATTAGACGTCTTGTTTTAATGCTCGCCTCGGTCGGGGCCGTTTGCGCAGACCACCACCGGCACGCGGGATTTCACCTTCCCTCCCGTGGGACTGGGAGCCACTGAGACCGCTGAGATTAACGTGGTGAACTTCGCTGCCAACGCATCTGGCGGGACCGCTACCTCCTGCACGGGCACTATTTCGTTTCTCAACGCGAGTGGCACGACGATTGGAAGCGCCACTCCGTTTACTGTCACGGCCGGCGAGACTTCCTCGGCAAGTCTTCCCTTTTCAGGCGCGGGCGCCACCGGTACACGCATCGCTGTTCGCGGCGTTGTTACATTAACCCTGTCGACAGCCACTCCGAGGCCGCCTTGCGCGCTGGGGGTCTCGCTGGCGACTTTCGATACCAGCACGGGAGCAACGCACGCGCTGGTGACCGGCGGAGGCGGTGCGGGTGGCGGGCAAGGTTTCGGTCCGGGTCCACACAACTAGCCGCTCACGAGCCGGCGCTGATCACAGATCTGGACGGCGCCGGCGCGTTTCAGGGTGAGAATCGATAACCTTTGCCCCGGATAGTGTGAATGTGTTTCGGATTTTGTGGATTGTCCTCGAGCTTCTGACGCAGCCAAGCGACGTGAACATCGATAGTGCGCGAAGCGATGTCGCTCGAATATTCCCACACGTTTTGCAGGAGCTCCTCGCGCGGCACCACTCTTCCACGGTGATGGATCAAGTAGCGCAGCAACTGCAGCTCCTTCCCGGCGATACTGACCTGCTGGCCACGCTTGAAAAGTTCCGCGCGTTCAAAATCAACCTGAATCTCGCCGAACTGGAAGGTCTTCAGCGGAATGCGATTGTCCTTCTGAATCCGGCGCAGCAACGCTTCTACTCGGGCGAGCAGCTCAGCCGGATCAAATGGTTTAGACAAGTAGTCATCGGCTCCAAACTTCAAACCGACCACGCGGTCCGCCACCTGCGTCCTGGCGGTGAGCATCAAGATGGCCGTATCGATCCCTTTTTCACGGAGCTCCCGGCAAACATCAAACCCCGTCTTTTTCGGCAGCATAACATCCAGAATCACCAGATCGAAATCCTCGCCTGCCGCACGGCTAAGTCCTAGTTCTCCATCGGAGGCGGTTTCTACATGATGACCTTCGGTGGCCAGCAAATCGGACACAGTCAACTGTAATCCGGGTTCGTCTTCCACCAAGAGAATGCGCGAACTCATCCGGCGGCTCCGGTGGCCAGGGCGGGGATCCGCACGATGAACTCGGTGCCTTTGGCGGGCTGGCTGCTGACCCGGATGGTGCCGCCATGCGCTTCCACGATCCTCTTCACCAGGTTCAAACCCAAGCCGGTGCCGTGGACCTGATCTTTGAGCGCGCGCTGGCCGCGATAGAACGGATCGAAGATGCGTTGCGGTTCCTGCTCGGGAATTCCCGGACCATGATCGGCCACGCGAATCTCCACGGCTGGACCATTCTCGTCGTTTACCGCCGACGCGAAAATGCCGATCCAACTGTTTTGTTCCGTGCCATACTTCAGGGCGTTGTCCACCAAGTTCTGAAAGGCGTGCGTCATCGCCAGCCTGTCGGCGAGTACCAGCGGAAGTCCGGGTTGGAGTTGCTTCTCTACGATCACGGTGGGCCCCTGGTGTGCCTCCTGGCTGGAGCGCAAGGTATCGTCAATCAAGGTATCGAGCTTGATCGGCTCGCGTGCCCGGATAACGTGTCCGGCGCCGGCGCTGGCGAATCGGAGAATCTGCTCGACCAAGTTAGTCAGTTTCGTGCTTTCGTCTTGGATGAGTTTTCCATAACGCTCCACCTGTTCCGGTTTTCTGGCCAGTTCATTCCGAAGATTAAATGCGGCGGTACGGATCACGGTGAGCGGCGTTCGCAGCTCGTGTGACACGCCAGCGACGAAATTCATTTGTAACTCGGCTAGTTGCTGAGCGCGCCGCGAAACGCGCCACAAAGCTGCCACGGTTGCGAGAATGAGCGCCAGAATGGCGCCGGAAATCGCGACGTTCCGCCAGCGGGCGCGCGCCACGATAGCATCTAAAGACCCGCCCTCGTGGCGAACCAAAAGGCGCCATCTCCCGCGGCCGCCATCTCCTGGCGGTGGAGGTGGGCCCTTGGCTTTCTCCAATCGCCGCGGTGCACCTGGAAAACGTCCGGGACCGCGATCGCCTGGGCGAGGACGCAAGCCAGGGCCGCCGGACTCGAACAAGCTTACCGAGGCATCCGCGTCGCCGGCGAGGCGTCCCTCTTCTCCCGGCGCGGACTGAAAAATAATGCGTGAGGGATCGCCGACTGTGACCACTTCTGCCTGGTAATCCAGCTTGCCGCCTCCGCCGAGATGGTGGCGGAGCAACTCGGGCAGCATCGTGTCGCGCACATAATCGAGATTCAGCTCGGCGATGAGCCATTCCTGCTCTCCCGAGTTTGGTCCACGATTGCCGAACCTTGGCAGATCGATCAGGGTGGAATCCGGCGGCATGTTCGGGCCCGGACCGCCGCCACTGATGCGGGCCATCATCTGGTCTCGAACGCTCGACCAGCCGGCCGGCCAATCCGCGCGCGAGAACTGACCGGTGGTGAAATCGAGATTGGAAAAAACGATAGAGCCGCCTTCCGGAACAACCAGTGCGATGCGGCTAAACATTCTTTCATTGGCCTCTCTTTGGCGCGAATATGCTGCTTCGTACGCCCGTTCTCGGCCTAACGCCTCGATTTGGGACCCCGAAGGCAGCAGCCCGCCACACGCGCGCGTGACGTCATCATTGAACTCGCGGCTCAGATGACCCAGTTCGGTCTGAAGCTGTTGCTAGAGCCGCTGTTTTTCCGCTTGGCTAAACTCGCTGATCCAGCGGTTTTGAAGCACGGCGAGCACACCACAGAGCAATGCCAATAGGCTTATAAAAGCCCACGAAAGCCAGGCTCTGGCCTTGATCTTGTCCATTCCGCTCTATTTCCAGCGTAGCTGATGGATGCGGACAAGATCTGCAAAGTATTGTTAAGAAGTGGTACCGTAGAGGATCGGGTTCCCTCCGGCACGTGAATGAAAGATTACCTCGCGTTAACTAAGCCGCGAATCACCTGGCTCATTTTGATGAGCACGGGAATCGGATACTTCTTCGGCTCAAAGGGCGGCTGGCATTTTCTCACACTGTTTCATACGCTCCTGGGTACCGGTTTGCTGGCATCCGGAACAGCGACGCTGAATCAGTGGTTTGAGCGCGAAGCGGACGGCAAAATGCGGCGAACACAGGCGCGTCCTCTCCCCTCCGGAAAACTGCATGAGGAAAAGGCGCTGCTGTTTGGCCTGCTCATCTCGGCTGCTGGATTCTTTGACTTGCAGTTGGGTGTCAATCCGCTCGCGGCGCTGCTGGGCGCAGTAACGCTGGGCAGTTACCTGTTCATTTACACACCTCTCAAACAACGATCGCCGCACTCGACGACGATAGGAGCGATTCCGGGGGCGATGCCGCCGCTGATCGGCTATGCGGCCGCGAGCGGCACTCTGACTTGGGACGCCTGGATCCTATTTGCGATCCTGTTTCTGTGGCAGTTCCCGCACTTCTACGCGATCGCTTGGATGTACCGCGAAGATTATGAACGTGCGGGTATCCGCATGCTGCCGGTGGTTGAGCCGGACGGTGAGTCGACGGCGCGCCGTATCCTATGGTTCTCGCTGGCCCTGATTCCGATTAGCTTGGTTCCAAAGTTTCTCTCGATGACCGGGAACGTGTACCTGATTGGCGCAACGGCGATGGGGTTGTTGTTTTTATATGCCGGCCTGCGCATCACTTTCGATCGCACCCGTCAGCAAGCCCGCCGCGTACTGCTCGCGTCGGTGGTGTACCTGCCGGTCTTGTATGGCCTGATGCTGTTTGATCACGCTGCATGAAGTTGGTACCTGTCGCCGCCTTGATCCTTTCCTTGACCGCTTGCAGTCGGCATACCAGTTCGCTGCCCGTCTATTACGACGTGCCGGCGTTCGATCTGGTGGCGCAAGACGGGCAGCTGTTCCACAGCGCCGTTCTCGCGGGAAAAATCTGGGTCGCTGATTTTATTTACACTACTTGCCCTGGACCGTGCCCGCGCATGACTTCGCAGATGCATGAAGTGCAGGATGCGATTGTCAAGATGCCGGACGTGAAGCTGGTTTCGTTCACCGTCGATCCGGCGCGCGACACGCCGCCGGTTCTCGCGGACTATGCGAAGGTCCATGGCGCCTCGAGCGAGCACTGGTATTTCCTGACGGGTCCGGAGACGACGCTCCAGAAACTCGATCGCGACGTTTTTAAGCTGGGCAACCTGGACGCGTCCATGCAGCACAGCACGCGATTCGTCCTGATAGACCGGCAATCGCGCATTCGCGGCTATTACGATACCTCGGAGTCACGGGCCATTCCGCGCTTGATCGATGACATCTACACGCTGGCCCGCGAACACTCTTGATCGACATTCATATCCTGCCGAGCGTGAACGCGACGCTCAACGCGACCGCCGCGGTGCTGCTTCTCACGGGCTATTCTTTGATCCGCCGCAAACGGATCCAGGCGCACAAGCGCGTAATGTTGACTGCGTTCGGTGTTTCGATCGCGTTCCTGATTTGCTATGTCGTCTATCACGCCCAGGTCGGATCGGTGCCGTATCAGAAGACCGGTTTCTTGCGTACCCTGTACTTCAGCATTCTCATCACACACACTACTCTGGCCGCGACGGTACCCGTGCTGGCGATCATCACGCTGCGGCGGGCGCTGCGCGGGGATTTCAAGGGGCATCGAAAGATCGCCAAGTGGACGTTTCCGATTTGGCTGTATGTCAGTGTGACAGGCGTGGTTGTGTATTTGATGCTGTATCGGTTCTAGCAACCGCTCCCTCACGGTCACGGCTCAGGATCAGCGTTTCCGAGCCGCGCGCGTTAGAAAGCGGAGTGCGTGCGCTACGTCAGAACGAGAAGCGCGAGCCGAGCTGGAACGCGCGCGGACCACCAGTGCCGAATGTTCCCCCGGCGCGCCCGGTCGGCTGACCGAATCCGGGATTCAGCAAATTATTACTCGATCCCCATGCGCCGCTGGAGGAAAGATCATAGGTGAGGTTTGCGAAGTTGAAGATGTTGAAGGCTTCGGCGAAGGCCTGTAGTTCAAATCGATCGTGCCACTTGAGCAGCTTGGTTAAGCGCAGGTCCTGGGAATTGAAGTTGCGGCCGAATCCATAAGTGGCCGGCAGCGTGACAAGCGGGAAGGTCTGGCTGGGATTCGGACCTTTCTTGCCGGCGTAGGTTTGGTTGTACTGATTCACCAACCGGACCAGATCGGCATTGCTCAGCCCTCGATTGAACAGGCTGTCACCCATGCCGGGAAGCGGGAAGCCGTCGATTCCGCTGCCGGTGAGATCGACGCCAGGAATGACCGGCTGGAACGGGCTGCGGCTGGTGTAGCTCGAAATGAACGACACCTGGAATTTCCAGGGAAGTTCCACCACGCCACTCACGTTTAGAATGCTGTGCGGACCCTGCGGTCCCCAGTATTGGAACCAGTTGTTGTCGTTATAGATGCCGTTGATGCCTTCTTGATCCTGCAGCGCATAGGATACCTGCATTTGGTAGCGGTGCGAGAAACGCTTGTCGGCTTTCACCAGCAGCCCGCGATAAACGCTGCGGCCACCGCTAATGATCATTCCGATTGGCCCGCTGGAGCACTCCGGCGCGTTGCTGCCGTTGCAGATGGGAATCACCGGGCTTTGCACGCCGTTGATGTAGCGGTAAAAGTGATTCAAATCGACGTCGTTACCATCGGCATCCCCGCGTATTTGCTGATGCAGGAAGTGACGGTACACAAAGTCAGCGCTGATCGCGAAGTCGCTCTTGATCTGGCGCTGCACGCCGATGCTGAGGTGCTGTCCCGAATCCGGCGTGAAGTCGTTGGCGATCAATTCCGTGCCGCTCTTGGCGAAGTCGATGGTTCGTACCGCTAAGTTGGTGTTGTTGGGATTAAAATTCACTTGCTGCGCGACACCGGCGCGGACAATAGGCAGAATGCTGTTCAGGATGGCGCCGGTGAAGAGCGTGGGCGACTGGAAATTCAGAGGCGTGTTTACTGGAACGCCGGGAATACCCGGAATGGGATTCGGGATGGAGCTGCCGCCCAGCTCGAGGTAACCCGATCCAAACGGGCTGAGGTACGACCGTTCGATCAATCGCAGCTCGATGTCGATGGTGTCGTAATAAACGCCTGCTCCTCCGCGGAAGACCGTTTTATTATCCTTCCAGGGCGACCAGGCGAAGCCAACTATGGGCGAGAAATGCTTGAAGTCGTGATGTTCCGGCCCGAGATTGTTCGCCCCGTAAATCGGCGCCAGGTATGCGGGCTTAGTGAGGTCGTGGTTGAGCGCGTTGCTTTCATAGCTCCAGCCCAATCCATAAGTCAGGGTGAGACTCGGTTTGATCTTCCAGGAGTCCTGCCAATAGAAATGGAATGTATTATCGTGATCCGCGTTGCCCATCTGGAAAGGGGGCGGCTGCCTGGGATCGCCTATCCCGAAAGCAAAGCTTTTGAGCGGCAGCTTCAGGATGTCGCCGAGGGTGTTGAACGTCTTCGGGAATGCCGGAAGAAGCTGCGGCGCCAGTTGCGCGATTTCCTCCGGCGAAAACAAGGTGATCGCGGCCGGCTCATCGATGGTGTACGTGCCGGTGCCTTTTTGATATTCCCACTCGCCGCCAAATTTCATGTGGTGCGAGCCCACCTGCCGGCTCAGGTTGTCGGCGAAGATGTGGCGGCGAAGGATGCGTGATTGGGGCGTGTTGGTCTGGTTACCGAATGCCAGGCCGGTACCTTCCACCTGGATGTGCGGGCCGAGGTAATCGAGGCAGTTGACACATTGCGCCGGCGTTGGCAGGGTATTCCTGTTGCTCCAAAACGTCATGGAGTAGCGGAATTCATTCACGGTTGCCGGAGTGAATGCGCTGATCAGCGAGAACACACCGGAGTCCGCCCAATTCTTATTGTTGACCCAGGATGAAGGCAGTTCGTCGGCGCTGCGCGGGGCAAAGCTATTGTTGCCGTCATGCGAGTAGCGCACAAAGGCGTTGTGCTTGGAATTGATGCGCCAATCGATGCGCTCCGTAAGGGTGGTGCCGATGTAGGGACTGCTGCCCAGGGTGGCGAAATTCTGGAATAGCGGGTCGTTCGGCAGCGGCGCGAAGACGCTCTTCTGGTTGTTGTGCTCAATGCTGGAGAAGAAGAACAGCCGGTCTTTTTTTACGGGGCCGCCGATCCATCCACCGGACTGACGGCGCGCGAAAAATGGATCGGGGTCTAAGGGATTCCGCTGCAACGTCGGATAGGCTGACATGTTGTGATCGCGGAAGAAGAAGAACGCGCTGCCGTGGAATTGATTGCTGCCAGACCGGGTAACCACGTTGACTGCGCCGCCGGCTCCGACGCCCGTGGATAAGTCAAAGTTGACGCTCGACACTTGGAATTCCTGGACTATTTCCTGCGAGAAGTTCTGCTGTGTGCCGCCGGTCACCGAGTCGCGGACTGTCGCGCCATCCACCGTGATGCGGGTCAGATTGGAATCGGAGCCGAGGACAGAGACGTCAAAGGCCCGGTTATACTGGCCGAGCGCACCGGCTGAGACGGTGACCCCCGGCTCGAGCATCGCAAGCTGGAGGAAGCCTCGGCCGTTGAGCGGGAGGTTCTGGATCTGCTGCCGGTTGACCACGCCATCGATGGTGTGGCGATCGTATTCGATCTGCGGCGTGACCGATTCGACGGTAACGATGTCTTTCTGCGCGCCGATCTGGAGATGTAAGTCCACTGTAGTGACGCCGCCGACTTCGACCGTAGCATCGCGGATCAAGGTGCGAAATCCAGGGACCTCGGCCTTCACTTCATAAACTCCAGCGGGAATAGAAGAAGCGGAAAAAACGCCTTCGGCGCTGGTGGTCACGTTTCGAAGGAGGCCTGTCTCTTTGTTGGTGATGGCGATTGGAGCGGCGGGAACTACGGCTCCGGATTCGTCATAAACGGTGCCGCTAAGGCTACCGACTGGCGCCTGAGCCCAGAGAATGACGATCGAGCCGCAAACAGAGACAATTCGCCGTAAAAGTTTCACGGACCCCCTAGAACTTAACCTTCGCGAGGCGAGACGAAGCCTAAGAAATGCTTTCACGAACCGCGTCGCCGTGTCAATAGGTGAGCCAGCTTGAGAGCGGGCCAGGCAGGCCGGAAGCCCAGCCTCCCCTATTCGTGCCGCAACGCGATCATCGGATCCACTTTGACAGCCCGGCGCGCCGGCAGACTGCTGGCCGCGAACGCGACTGCGATCGATAATACGACCACCCCCGCGAAGGTGATCGGATCCGTTGCGGTGACATCGTACAGGACGCTCGCGAGAACGCGAGTCGCCACATAAGAAACCATCACGCCAGCCAGCAATCCGATCGCGACGCCTCGCAGTCCGTGGCTAAGCACGAGACGCACGACATCGGAAGTATGCGCGCCCAGAATCACACGTTGCACGCCATTGACAGGCAATCGCTGTGGGCGTATACTCCCCTAAGTATCTTATGGCGGAAAGACAAGAGTTGTTGCCCGGCACACTGGACTTGCTGATCCTGAGCACTTTGGAATCCGGCCCAGCACATGGGTACACGATCATGGAAGCGATTTGGAGCAAATCGGGCGAGCTATTTCGGGTGGAAGAGGGTGCCTTGTACCCGGCTTTGCACCGCCTCCAAATTAAAGGCTGGCTCACAGCGGATTGGGGGATGTCGGAAGCGAATCGCCGCGCGAAGTATTACCGGCTCACGCCGTCCGGTAAGAGGCAATTAGCGAGGGAGCGGGAAGACTGGCAGCGGATTGCACTCGGCATGCGGCGCGTTATCGAAGGAGTTTGAGCATGGAATGGTTGGTCAGCCTTTTGTATCGGCTGCTGTCGCTCGGAAATCGGCGGCACTCGATCGGGACTTGGAGGACGAGCTGGGCGCTCACTTGGCGTTCAAGCAGGCACATTTTGAAGAGGAAGGTCTATCTCCAAAAGAGGCAGGCCGGCGGGCGCGTCTTGCGGTTGGAAATCCGACTAGCTGGAAAGAGAGCACACGGGAGCAATGGAGCTTTGCCTGGCTGGAGAGCCTATGGCAGGATGTCGTGTTCGGCACGCGAGTCTTGTTGAAGGACCGGATCTTTACGACGGTGGCGCTCTTCACGCTGGCCATCGGCGTGGGCGGCAATGCGGCCATCTTCACGCTTCTCAATAGCCTGTTGTGGCGAGGTCTTCCGGTTCGCGAGCCGCAGCAACTCGTACGCGTAAGAGTGATTAATCTCCCGCCTACCGATCGAGCCTGGATCAACGGGCGAGCCACGGCGCCTAAGGAGCGGCGCCAGATACCATTCCAGTTATTCGAAGCACTCGGAAAACATGACCTTTTCGATGGCGTTCTTGGCATCGCGGGTGAAGGCCCAGTCGTTGTGGAATCAGCCGGGGCGCCTTATCAGATCCGAATGTGCACCGTAACTGGATCGTATTTCCCCGTGCTGGGCGTCGAGCCGGGCGCAGGCCGTCTTCTAGCGCTCAGCGACGATGTGGCCGGCGGCCCGTCGACTGGCTGGGGAGCGGTCATAAGTGACGCCATGTGGGCCAGACTCTTTAATAGAAGAGCGGATGCGATCGGAACGCGGATCTCGCTGGAACGGATTCCGATCACCATTGTCGGTGTAGCACCGGCACGCTTTCATGGAGTGAATCCGGGTGTCGAGCCGGATATATGGCTGCCTCTTAGCGTCTTAGAGACGATGTTCCCCAAGTCGCACTGGCGGTCGGGTGTAGGGCTCTGGACGCTCGAAACCGTAGCGCGCTTGAAGCCCGGCGTGAGTATCGACCATGCCCGTCAACAGATAGCATCGATGTCGCAGCCGTTATTGGAAGGAGTGAAGCCGCCAAAGCTCCGCGCCGAGGATGAGAACATTTCTTGGCGATGAAGATGGATTTGGTCTCCGCACGCTCCGGCTTTTCGTACCTGGTAGAAATATTCAGCCCGGCACTCTGGACATTAATGGCTGCGGTAGGGGCGGTTCTCTTGATAGCCGCAACGAATTTGACGAACCTGTTACTCGCGCGGTCCACGGCTCGTCGGCAGGAGATCTCAGTACGCCTGGCGCTGGGAGCGTCGGCCAATCGTATACGGCGGCAGTTGCTGGTGGAGAGCACCTTGCTGGTGGCCGCGGGCACGGGGCTGGGAATCATCTTCGCACAATGGCTCGCGGACTCTCTCGTGAAGGCAGTCTCATCGGCAGAGGATCCAATCCGTCTGGAAACACCGATCGATTGGAATGTCCTCGGCTTTCTCGCCATGGTGCTCGGTGCCGTTGTGCTCATTGCCGGATGGGCGGCGGCGTGGTCGGCAGTTCGAGGGGCGATCCACGAAGGGACCAAGCAGCACGCGAGTTCCAGAGCGGCGGCATATTTTCGAAGCAGCCTAATCGTCGTCCAGATCGCATTTTCTTTGGCGCTACTGGGCGGCGCTGGATTGTTTCTGACTTCTTTGCAATCGCTACTGCGGGAAGCGACGGGTTTCGATACGGCACACACGGTGTTCGTGACTCCGGACTTGTTCAACGCCGGAATCAGCCGCGGCAGAATGCCCGGCGCCTACGCAACGCTGCTCGAGGAAGCACGACGGCTGCCAGGAGTTCGGGGAGCAGCATGGACGATGTATGTCCCATTCACGGACGCATTGCAAGCGTTCACGATTGAATTGCCCAGCCATCCGGAGGCGACACTGAATGAACGGATGGTTCTTTCGCATCAGGTGACGGATGGATACTTCGCGGCTGCAGGAATTCCACTGGTGGCCGGTCACGACTTCGCGCCCCGTGGCTCGGGCGGACCGAAGGGCGCGATCGTCAGCGAGAATCTGGCCGACAAATTCTTCGGCTCGCCGGAAGCCGCGCTGGGCCAGCGGTTGAAGCCAGGAAACCTGGATTGGACTCAGATCGTAGGCGTGGCCGCGGATGCGAAGTTTCAAAACATTCGAGAACCGAATCCTCTTACGGTCTACACCTCTTATTGGGAACAGCAAACTACTCTCGGGATGGCTCTGGTATTGAATTACAGCGGCCCTCGCGAGCCGCTGCTGTCCGCACTCCGTGTTTTGTTTGAGAGGGAAGCGGGCCGTGTGCCCTTCACCCAAGTTAGAACCCTTCCTGAAAACATCGCGTCTTCGGTTGTTACGGAACGCGTTATCGCCGCTCTGTTGAGCCTCTTCGCGGTGTTCGCCCTCGTGATCGCGGCCACGGGCCTCGCAGGCCTCTTATGTTATACGGTTCAAGTGAAGCGCCGCGAGATCGGCATCCGCATCGCGCTTGGCGCCACGCCGGGATTGATTGCGGGCCAATTGCAGAAGTATAGTCTCGGGCTCGCTGTTGTAGGAATAGCGTTTGGTGGATTGCTCAGCTTCTGGCTACGGCGTGCGATCGAGACCTACCTGTTTCGAACAGACGCAGGCGACTGGGTGGTTTGGCTTTCGGTCTGTTCTCTCATCCTGCTCTGCGCCGTGGGCGCCAGTGCGATCCCCGCGCGCCGTGCAGCGAAACTTGATCCGATGCAGGTTCTTCGGTTGGATTGAACCCGAACACATCGGGCATCGCGGCGCGACCGGCAACTGATTGCTTGTATCCTAGAACCGTGGCTTCCACAAATACGGGCAAGCTGACCGCGCATACTTCCGCGGCCGGTTGAGCGTCCAAACTGAGTCCAAAGGTTTTGGACCAAGTGCTCGCCCAGATCCCACGCTGGGCGAACGAGAACGTGCTGGTCGGGTTTGACACCGCCGACGATGCCGGCGTGTACAAGCTGACGCCGGAGTGTGCGCTGGTGCAGACAGTGGATTTCTTCACGCCGATCGTGGATGATCCGTACACTTTCGGCGCGATCGCGGCGGCCAACGCTTTGAGCGACGTTTATGCGATGGGCGGCAAGCCGTTGTCGGCGCTTTCCATTCTGGCGTGGCCGGCCAAAGGCGACCTGGATGATCTGGCGCAGGTGCTGAAAGGCGGCGCGGAAAAGATTCACGAGGCCGGCTGCGCGGTGATTGGCGGCCACAGCATCGCCGATAACGAGATCAAGTTCGGTTACGCGGTGACTGGGACGATCCATCCGGACCGGATCAAGACCAACGCGGGCGCGCGTGCGGGCGATGCGCTGGTGCTGACGAAGCGCATCGGAACGGGGGTAATCTCGACGGCGCTGAAGCGTGGGATCGCGAAGGATTCAGATGTGGATGCGTCGATTGCCTCGATGCTGACGCTCAATCGCAGGGCATGCGAGGCGATGCTTGCGTTCGATGTGCACGGCTGCACGGACGTCACGGGTTTCGGCTTGATCGGGCACGCGCGCGAGTTGGCGCTGGCGAGCGAGGTGACGATTGAGATCGATCCTCGCGCGGTACGTTTTCTCCCCGGCGCGGTGGATTATGCGCGGCAGGGCGCGATTCCGGGAGGATTGAAGAACAACCGGGAGTTCGCGGCGCCATGCGTGGAAGGCCAGTCGGAATTCGACGATCTGTTATACGATCCGCAGACTTCGGGCGGCCTGCTGATTTCGCTGCCGGAGGCGGACGCAGCGGCGCTGGAGCGCGCGTTTCCAGAAGCCTATCGGATCGGGCGGGTGACTGCGAAGGGGACCAAGCCCCTTAGGCTAGTTTGAGCTTCGATATGGGAGCATGTAGGTAAGCGATGAGCGATACTCGCCAACACGTGCACGAGTTGATCGACCGGTTGCCGGCGCCGCAGCTTACCGCAGTCGCGAAGCTGCTCGAAACTATGGTTCCGACTGACGAAGATGGCGATACCCTAAGCACTGCCGAACGCAACGCCATTGCTGAGGCGGATGAATGGCTCAAGCACAACCACCCAATCTCGCATGAGGAAGTCCTCGCGTCGCTGGGTCTGACCATGGCCGACTGGCAAAAGATGACGGAGGAGCCGTTGCCGCAAGAAACGCCCCAGCGGAATGGCTAGGCGCATCGTTTGGACCGACCGGCTGAGGCCAAGCTGCCGCTGATCCGGCTTCGCGCGCAGGATCACCGCGTCTTCTTCCGCGACAAGGGCGATTACCTAGAAATCTCCCGCGTGCTCGATCGAAACGAGGCATACCTGATGGGTTACGAAGCCAAGAAGACCGAACACTGCGGCCCGAAGCGCGGCAACGGTGCGTACTGGGGATACAAGTGGGAAGCCAAAAAAGAATCCAACCGCATCCGCCGCGAGAATGCGAAGCGCGAGATCCGCGACGCCACCATCGACGTTATAGAGGATGGACCAATAGCCTCCTGACCGCTAAGGCTCAGTGCAGCCAGAGCGTAATGAGGAGGCGGCGGTCCACGCTCTTTAAGTTCTACTTGGGGGCGTCCGGCGTAATTCCACCCGCAGTCTTGGCGGCTTCCTTGGCGGCCTTCATCTTCTTGGTGTCGAGGGCCTTCTGGACCCAGCCGTCGGCCGTCTCGACGTCCTTCTTGTACTGGTCGGGACTGTCGTCCAGGTCAGCGCGCTCGCGAATCAGGAGGTTCATGTACGCCATGGCATCGTCGTAGTTGGGATCGATGTCCAGGGCCTTTTGAAGGTTTTTGATGCCGTCCTCAATGACGGCGCTGTACTGATCCTTCAAGTCGGCCTTGACCTTCTTGTCCTTGATTGGGCCGGGCTCTTCGGGCTTCATGCCGAGGTCGGCGCGCGACTTCATCCAGGCGGCGTACCACTTCACCCAGTCGATCACGGCCAAGCTGTAGAAACCTTCCTTGTTTTGCGGATCGGCAGCGATCAACTTGAGATACCACTCTTTCGCTTCATCTAACTTCTTGAGCTTCTGCTCCAGGTCGGGCATGCCCTGTGCCTGCTGATAGCTCAGGGAGGCGAGAGAAGCCAAGGCCGTCTTGTCGTTCGGGTCCCTTTCGAGAACCTTGAGAAACTCTTCCTTGGCCTGCTTGGCAAGCTGCAGGTTCTCCGGCGACTCGGCGCCGGGGATGTACTGCGTCATGTAGGCGGTCGCGAGATAGAGGCGGCCGTTTAGATTGTTGGGGTCCAAATTAACCGCGGTTTTGAAAAACTCAACAGCATCGGCGTACTTGGCACTGCGGTAGGCTTGTACGCCGCGATTGAGCTGATCCCGCGACCTCAGCTTGTCACAGCCGGTTCCAGCCAGAACCAGCACTCCGATTCCCAAGACGAGAGATATGGTTTTCATAGAAATAGATATTGAATCACAGATAGACGGAGTCGCGGCAGAAGCCGGACAGCGTCAGTTTCCAGCCTCCACCTTGGGAGTCATCAGACCGATCTTGTCCATGCCGGCGCCCTTGGCGATGTCAATCGCCTTAGCGACAACCTCGTAGTCGAGATCGGGATCCCCCTTCACAAAAACCACGCGCTCGGCGCGGGTCTTGAAAATGTCCTCGAGACGAGCTCCGAGCTTGTCCATGTCGGTGTCCTCGTTGTTGAGATGCATCTTCTTGTCCTTGTCGATCACGATGACCACGGTGCGATCCTGATCGGGAGGAGGAGTATTCTTCTTATCGGGCGGTTGCGGTGCCAATGCTTCCAGACCATGCGGCGTCAGGGGCGTAATCACCATGAAGATGATCAACAGCACCAACAGCACATCGATCAGCGGCGTCATATTGATATCGGCTTTTGGCCCTCCGCCGGGGCCTCCCACTGCCATTGACATAGTAAATACCTCGTTCCTTGTTTCTCTAGATTCTGGTACGGCCGCCCAGCATTCTTACGATCCAGGAGTCGGGCTAGCCGGCGCTCCCGGTTTCTTCGAAGTGTCGGGAATCGCTTCGGTGATTAAGCCGATTTGATCCACTCCGGCCGCTCTCAAATTGTCCACGACATCTTCGACCGCCGAGTAACGCGCTCGGGCGTCGGCCTTGATGTAGCACATCTTGTCCATACGGTTGGTGAGCAGATCGCGAACTCTTTCGGGAAGCTGTTCGGGCAGCAATTTGAGGTTCCCGGGGCTCAGGAATACGCTGCCGTTTCTTGTCACGGCGATCAGAATGGCATCTTCCTTGTCGGCGGCCTGCATGGCAATCGGGTTCTTGGTCCGCACCATGTCGACAGTTTGACCCTTGGTGAGCATGGGCGTGATGACCATGAAAATGATCAGCAGCACCAGCATGACGTCCACCATGGGAGTGACATTGATGTCGGATACGGGCGGCGGGGCTGTCTTCTTTTCCATTTGAAACTCCTTATTGGTTGGGGTGCTGGTTGTAGGTAAACCATCAACCGGGCACCCCGCCCGAAATTCAACTCGCTATCTCAATCTACTTGGCTGCTGAGGCGCGTTGGCTGCGCTTCAGGAAATAATCGATCAGTTCCGAACTGGAGTTGCCCATCTCGACGTCGAATGCCTCAATCCTGTTGGTGAAGTAATTGAACATCCAAACGGCCGGGATGGCCACGAACAGACCGACGGCGGTGGTGACCAGGGCTTCCGAAATACCACCAGCGACGGCGCCCAGACCGGTCGACTTCTGCGTCGAAATGCCTTTGAACGCGTTGATGATGCCGACCACCGTGCCGAACAGTCCGACAAAGGGTGACGTCGATCCGATGGTGGCCAGGCTGCTGACGCCGCGCTTTAACTCGGCATGAACGATAGCTTCGGCGCGTTCCAGAGCGCGCTTGGAGGCCTCGATCTCTTCGCCCGGGATTTCGGTGCTTAACTGATGCGCCCGGAATTCCTGAAGGCCGGCTACGACAACCTTAGCCAAATGGCTCTTGTTGTAGCGGTCTGCGATCTTGATGGCTTCATCCAGCTTGCCTTCCCGTAATGCGCCTGCGACGGCGGGAGCAAACTGGCGCGACTGCTTGCGAGCGCCGTTGTAGGCGATCAAGCGGTCAATCATGACGCCGATGGACCACGCGGACATGAGGAATAGGATGATGACCACGAGCCGGGCGGGCCAGCTCATGTTTTCCCACATGCTTCGCGGGTCGAAGCTGATGACGGGCTGATCCTGCAAAAGCATGAACGCCCAGACTTGCAATTGTAAAAACATTCTCTTTGTTCTCCTGCGAGTTGAATTTAGACTTCTATTGGCTCAATGTGAAATTCACGTCGATCTGGGTGACCACCTCAACCGGTTCGCCGTTGAGGAGGGTCGGCTTGTACTGCCACTGAGAGACGGCCTGACGGGCCGCTTCGACCAGGAGCGGATGGCCGGTCACCAACTGCAAATTCTGAATCGTACCGTCCTTGCCGATGATCGCCGTGAACCGCACGGTACCCTGAATGCGCGCCTGTTTGGCGAGCGGAGGATAGACCGGCTGAACTTTGCGGATCAAGTTGGCTTGCTGGACGTTACCGCCTACGCGGATGCGCTGGGGCGTGGCTGATTTCGGAGCTTCCTTCACTGGCGGCGGTGGCGGCGCGGCCGAGATACCGGCGCCCAGGATTCCACCCATAAGGCCACCGGGGCCGCCACCCGGCACTCCGCCAGGAACGCCACCGACTACACCGCTGGTGGGCGGGGGTAATTCTTCCTCTTTAATGTTGGCGATCTCTTTCGGAATGGACTTGGGTGCCATCAGCCTGCCGGCATCGAACTGGCGCGGAATGATCTTGACGACCTTAGGAGCCGCCGGCGGTGGCGGTGGCGGCGGGGGCGGTGGTGGCGGCGGGGCCACCAGGAAGCTGGTGAGCTGAGCGCGAGGCAACGTGTCCGTGTAAATCAACGGAATCAGAATGAAGACGATGATCACGCCTATCTGACCCGCGAAGGAAAGCACCACCGTCCAGGTCTTGTGTGTCTTAATGGTGCCGTCTACGAAAGTCTGCTCAAACATTTGTCACCTCAATCGCCAAAATTCCTGCACTCTGGTAGCGCAGTCAATCATCATACACTCAACCGCCCCTCTACTTCACCTTGGCCGTACCGCGACGGACATTTTCCTTCGGAGTCTTGGACTCCTTGGGAGCCTTCGGGGCAGCGGGAGGTTTGGGCCCACTAGCCGGCTCCTTGGAAGCGCTCGGCGGCGGACCAGTCATCGGCCGCTTACGCCCCTCCAGAAAATTATGCCAGAAGATCAGAATAGGGCTAGCTACAAAAACAGACGAATAAGTACCAACGATAATGCCACAGACCAATGCGAAGGAGAATCCGTTCAGGACCTGCCCGCCAAACAAGAACAGCGCCAAGGCGGTCAGCAGCGTCAGCCCTGAGGTTAGGACGGTTCTGCTCAAGGTCTGGTTAACACTCAGATTGATCAAAGGCTCCAGTCCCTCGCGCCGGTGGATCTTCAGGTTCTCGCGGATTCGATCGAAGGTGACGATGGTGTCGTTCATCGAATAGCCCACCAGGGTCAGCAGCGCAGCCACCACAGTCAAAGAAATCTCCTTGTTGAATAAGGAGAACAGGCCGATCGTGATGATCGTGTCATGGAAGACCGCAATCACCGCCGCAGCGCCGTAAATCCATTCGAACCGGAAAGCGATGTAAACCAGCATTCCGCCCAGGGCGTACAGTACCGCGAGAATCGCTTTGCGCTGCAGTTCGGCGCCGATCTTGGGACCCACGACTTCGGTTTTGACCACCGCAAACGGCTCGGGATAGGTCACCTGCTTGAGGACGTTCAGGATCTTGGGTGTGACGCCGGGCACAGAGGCTAGGTCATCAATATTGCGGATCAGCCCGGAGTGATTGGTGCGATAGTCGATAATATTGCGGGCCAGGTCGTGGAGTTGCTGGTCCGACATCGGGACGCTGGCGGCTTGCAGCGGATCACGTAGCTTGTCGGCGAGCGCATCGGCGCCCCCGGCATCGAGATTGTACTTGCCGTTGGCTTTTCCGAAAGTGGCGGTCAGGCTATCCACGATGGTTTGCCGGGCAGCTTGCAGCGCTACGTCGTCCCGGACATCGGTACCGATGATGTCCTGTGGCGCGCCGCTGCTGCCAAACACTTCCTGCACGTCCACCGGCAGCTTTCCTGCGAGTGCGGCGCGCACTTTGTCGACGGGCGGACGTTCGGCGAAGGCTACCGTGACCAGCGCACCTCCCTTGAAATCAATGCCATAACGGGGGCCACCCCTCAGCGCCAAACTCACCAGACCAGCCGCCGTGAGAATGAGGGAAAGAATGATGAACGGCCATTTCTTCCCCAGGAAATCGTAGTTGGTGTTTCTAAATAATTCCATGCAACCAGTCGCAGCGCCGTCATCTAATCATTTTAGACACCGGCTGGCGGGAAGGAGTTCCCGCGATTGAATCCTCGCAAAATCTAGATACTTAAAGCCGCCACCTGTCGCTTTCCGGCGAGCTCGAAGTCAAAAATGGTCTTCGATACAAAGATGGCCGTAAAGATGTTCGCGATGAGACCGATAACCAACGTCACCGCAAAGCCTTTCACCGGTCCAGTACCGAAGATGAACAGAAACGCACAAGATACCACGGTTGTGACGTGCGTGTCGATAATGGTTAGGAACGCCTTGCTGAAACCGGCGTCCACGGCGGCCACCACGGCCTTGCCGGCGCGCAGCTCTTCGCGAATGCGCTCAAAAATCAGGACGTTGCTATCCACCGCCATACCGATGGTCAGAATGACTCCCGCGATACCAGGCAACGTGAGAGTGGCATCGAAATAACTCAAGGCGGCGATCAGAATGATGGCGTTGAGAACCAGCGCCAAGGTCGCGTTAATACCAGAGCGGCGGTAATAGAAAAGCATGAAAAGAACGACCGCCACCAGACCGGCAAGCCCAGCCCGAAGACCCTCGCGGATGGAATCGGCGCCCAGCGACGGCCCAACGGTCCGTTCTTCTGAATAATGGACGCTGGCCGGTAACGAGCCGGCGCGGAGGTTTAGAGCCAAGTCGGCCGCTTCTTCCTGGCTGGCAGCCCCGGTGATGCGGCCAGTGTCGCTGATGCGGCTTTGAATCGTGGGGGCGCTGATCACCTGGCCATCCACGACGATGGCCGCTCGGTTTCCTATGTTTGCTTCCGTGTACCGCTCGAACTTCTTAGCAGCGTCCTGCGTCAGAACGAAATTGGTCTCCCAGCGATTCAGTTCGCCCTGGGAGGCATGCGCGTCCCGAATATCTGTACCGCGAACAATCGGGGTCCGGGAAACCAGGTACCAGGTCTGCTGGCCGCCGCGTAGTACTGTTGGAACTAATTTGGTGTTCAGAGGAAGAATGCCACCGTGCTTGGAGAGGGCCTCTTCACGCGAGCCGAAGGGGCCATCCTTAACTTCATCCCATTCCAGAACCGCCTGGGTCTGCAAAAGCTGCTTCACATGGGCCGGATCGTCGACGCCGGGCAATTGCACCAGCAGGTCGGCCTCGGCATCGCTGCGGCCGGTGGGCTGCACCGAGGATTCAGCTAAGCCCAGCCCGTTGATCTTGCGCTCGATGGTCGCCATGGTCTGAGTCATGGTGTCTTGCTTGAGCTTCAGGGCCTCGGTGGGTTTCATGGTCAACCGGTAGTCAGTGGAGTTCAAGGCTGTCAGAACCCATTCCGGAAACGTATCGTTGACGGTGCTGCGGAAGGCGCTGCTTTTCGCGACTGGGACGCCTTTGATATCGATCTCGATCTTGTCGGCATCCTGGAGAGTCTGGGGGTCGTTGCGGTTGATGTCGCTGAAGTCGATATTGTCCTTCTTGAACTCGTCCTTCATCCGCTCGATGGAATTGTCGGCGAAGGCTTTGAAGGCGTCCTGTAGCTGGACCTCCATCACCAGTTGCGTGCCGCCGCTCAAGTCCAATCCCAGGTGGATGTTCTTCTTCCAATTGGCGACCAACTCGTCTTTGGACTTGGGCAGTCCGATGATGCCGTAAATGCAAACCAGGATCACCACTACGATGATTCCGGCCTTGATCTTGATGTTGCGGGTCATAATTTCAGTTTCTTGTTTCTAGTTTCTGGTTTATTCGTTTTGGACTCTTCTCCATGAACTAGAAACCAGGAACGAGCGACTATCCGGTTTTCACTTCTTCTTTCACCAAGCCGCTGATCGAGCTGCGCGCCACCTGCAATTTCACGTTATCGGGCTTCACCCGTAGTATCAGAGTATCATCATTGTTGATAGAAACAATGGTCCCTACGATCCCTCCGGTAGTGAGTACTACATTCCCGTTTTGAAGGTCCTTTAGCATCTGCGCCTGCTGCTTTTTTTGGCGCTGCATGGGCATGAAAACCAGCAGATAAAAGATGGCGACAATCACCAGCAGGGGAAGAAAGCCCACAATGGGATTCGATGCCGGTGCTTGCTGCAACAATAGCGCGAAAAGCGTCATTCTCACCGATTCTAAAATACCGCCGGACCAATCAACTGTTCAAAGGGGTTACGACGGAGGGCGAACCACTTTTATTCTACCGCCGCGCTACGCACTCCGTCTAGATATGCGCGAAATCTCCCAAGCAGTATAGACTGCCTGATTTGTCGCATTCTGTCAAGGTAGTGATGCAAATTATGTAACGTGGCAAGGGTGGCGAAGAGGATTTCGCCGGCCTGGAACAGGTGCCGCAGATAGGCCCGCGAGTACGTACGGCAGGTATAGCAGGCGCAGTTTGGATCAACCGGCGCCGGGTCGTCTTTGTAGCGCGTCTGCTTGATGATCACGCGGCCGGCCGATGTAAAGAGGCAGCCATTGCGGGCATTTCTCGACGGCAGCACGCAGTCCATCATGTCCACGCCGCGGGCGACGTATTCGGGCAATTCCTCGGGCATGCCAACGCCCATGACGTAGCGCGGCCGGTTTTTGGGGAGCAGCGGAGCCGTGACCTCGGTCATCTCCAGGCTCAACGATCGCGGCTCGCCGACCGACAGGCCGCCGATGGCATAGCCGGGGGCATCGAGCGCCAGCAATTCGGCGACGCAGGCCCGGCGCAGGTCGGCGAACATGGATCCTTGGACGATGGGGAACAGCGCGGACCTGGGTCCTGTCCCGTCTGTAGCGCGGCGATAGTGTTGATCAGCCGCCTTTGCCCAGCGAACGGTTCGGAGCATGGCCTGATTGGCGGCCTCATGGCTGGCTGGAAACGCCAGGCATTCGTCCAATGCCATCATGATGTCGCTGCCCAAGGCGAGTTGAACGTCGACCACCGATTCAGGGGTGAACAGATGCGCATCGCCGTCAAGATGCGAGTGGAACAGTACACCTTCGTCGGTAATCTTGCGAAGGTCGCTCAGGCTGAAGACTTGAAAGCCTCCGGAATCGGTCAGGATCGCCCGCGGCCAAGCCATGAATTTGTGCAGGCCGCCCAGCTTGCGGATCAGCTCATGTCCGGGACGTAGGAACAGATGATAGGTGTTGGCCAGTATGATCTGGGCGCCCAGTTCGTTTTCAAGATCGCGCTGCGGAACGCCTTTAACAGTGGCTTGCGTACCCACCGGCATGAAGACCGGGGTCTCGACGATGCCGTGCGCCGTGTGGAGGAGCCCGGCCCGTGCGCCGGTGTCGGGGCACACGGCCTGAAGTTCGAAGCGCACTATTTCACCGCGCCGTGCCGCCGGAGAATTTCGAGGGTCTTGTCGATGGGAAGGGCTTCGACGGTGTGACCATTTCCGGTTGTCGTGGTCGCGCGGAGAAGGGAATTGTAGACGGCCTCCTCAGTGGCCTCAATGGCTGCCAGAAACAGCGGCGACATCGCGTCGTTGGTTACGAAGTTGGTCGCGCGCGAGGTGGAGAAAGCGATCGCATAATCGCCGCTGCCGTTGTTTCCCGCGGCTCCCGTGCGGCCCAGGCCCATCATCGTCCGAGCGGCCAGGCGCTTCAAATTGCGAGCGTCGACGGGAGCATCGGTCGCCACTACGACGATCACCGAGCCTTTGGCTGTGTCGAGCTCATCGTGCAAGTAGTAGCGGCCCAGTTCCTGGCCCACGGGCGCGCCGGCGATGGTGAGGATGCCTCCGAAGTTTGTCTGTACCAGAACGCCGAGCGCATATCCGCCGAGGTTTTCCGGCAATTTCCGGGAGGAAGTTCCAATCCCGCCCTTGAAACCGAACGCAACTGTTCCGGTGCCCGCCCCGACGGCGCCTTCGTCCACCGGGCCGGGCTTCGCATTGCGGATCGCCGCGAAAACCTCGTCGCGACCGACGTGCCGCCCGCGAATGTCGTTCAAATATCCGTCATTGGTTTCGCCCACCAGCGGATTGATGGACTGCACGTTTTCGTTGCCTGGCATGGCCAACATGTAGTCGACCAAAGCGTCCGCAACCCGCCATACGTTCAGTGTGGATGTGAGCAGGATGGGCGTCTCGATTTCACCCAGCTCATTCACCTGCGTTGAACCCGCGAGTTTGCCGAACGCGTTTCCGACGAAGACGGCGCCTGCGACTTTCTCGCGAAATAGATTACGCGGGTGCGGAAGAATGGCGGTGACGCCGGTACGAACGGCAGCGCCCCTGACCAGCGTGGTGTGGCCGACCGCGACTCCGTCAACATCGGTAATTGCATTCAGCGGACCGGGCGCGAGCACTCCGACCTTGATTCCGAGATCCCGCGCGCGAGGCCGCGCCGTCTGAGCGCCCGCCAGTTCCACCATCAAGAAGCAGAGTATCAGCACGCGCAAGCTGTGGGGCAGGTCTCCGACTTGCCAATATGAGCTCTTCGACATTACGGCCCCGTGCGTTCGAAATTCACCAGTCCGTCACGATAGTCGATGGTCAAAGTGAAGAGATTTAGAATCGGCAGGCCGAGGAAACCCGAAATCTCCGTTCCGATGCGACGGCTTTGTTCCCACATGTTAAATGCGGTCATCCCGAGGTTTTTCTGGCGGAATCCGGCAAATTGCAGAAACAGATCACCGGTCTGATAGACATCCGCCACCTGGCCGCTGATCCCATTGATCCTGGTCCGATCGTCGCGTTTGAGTTTGCTCGCTTCTTCCGCCATTTCGTATGAGATCAGGGTTTTTGCAGAACCAGTATCCAGGACGAAATGAACTTCACGCGAATCGTTCACGCGGGTGGGCACTAACAGCATGTGACCGAAGCGAAACACGGGCACAAAATTTCGCATGTCCGCAGAGACAACGCGGTCGTGGAACTCTTCGTCCGAGGCCTGGTAACCGGGCAGCGGATCGAGGCGCAGTGTTTTGGCGGCAAAATCCAAGGTGATCAGGAACTGGGAGAATACATCCGTTCCGATTAGGCCGTCGGCTGTCCCGACCGATTCCTGGTTGGAGACATTGATCAATGCATCGTGAAATTCGACGCTCCCGATACGAAGCCGCTCCGCGATGCCGCGATAGCCACCGTGCGATTTCAAGTTATCGCCGAATCCTCCAAAGGTGGCGTCCGCAAGGTTTGCGAGTCCCGCTCGATCGGCAGCTCGATGTGGGATCAAAATCCCTGATGCGCCTGTGTCCAACTGGAGCGCCAAGGGAGTCCCGTTGATGTTTACTTCCAGGCCGTAAACGCGCATATGCGTCGCTTCACTGATCAGAGGAGTAAGCGGGACCTCGGTCTTCTGATAAGAGCTGACAAGCGCCAGGAGGCGGCGGCCATTCAACGCCTGGTCGAGTTGTATATGCTGGCGCAGGTCCGCAATGTCTTTTTCATCCCGACGGGGATCTGCCATCGAGAGATATTTTTGAAGCGCTTGGATGTGCTGCGGTCCATGCAACCGGAGTGCCCAGTCGAGAAAAACTCTCGGATTTTTCGGGTCGAGCTCGTAAGCGCGGCCATAATATTGAGCGGCGGTCTTGTGAAGGGAGGAACATTCGGCGACGCGCGCCAGGCCCCACCAGGCCAGGGCAAGATTCGCATCCAGTTTCAACGCCGCTTTGAACTCGCTCTCGGATTGCGCGAAATCGCCCCGCCGGAACAGCACTTCGCCTCGAAACTCGTGGGCGGATGCTGAGTCCGGCGCTTCGGCCAGAGCTTGTTGAGACAACTTCCAGGCAGTGGCCACGCCCTCGTTGAGCAGCGCTTTGCGCCCGAGTGACAGCGTGGCTTCCACCGGAGCGGCCCGGCACACGACGATGATCGTCAGGAATGCGGCTGTTGATCGAAGTAATCGCAAAGAACCATTGTCTCGCGTTGGCCAGACTCCCGGCGCTACTTCGATAAGGAATCCAGCACCGACTTGCTGACCTTGGCGACGATGTTCACCTGGGGATCGACAATCTCGGCGATGTCATAACGGATCGAACTACCGAGCACGATAGCGGTCTCATTGGCAGTGAGCTTGTAATCGTGCTCGATCCATCGGGCCAGCGCCGTCGTGGCTTGCCGAAGCGCATCGGGAAGCGAGCCGGCGATCCCCATGGCCATGATGGATTCGTCGTTTTCGGCGCGAGGACCGTCGATGTTCTGCCCCGAGATCAGGTTGACAGTGAATTCGATGTCCATGGAGGTTTCGAGCGCATCGCCGGTAAGCTCGCCATCTCCTTGCGCGGCATGGCCATCGCCGACGAATAGCCAGGCGCCGGGCTGGTAAACGGGAAGATAGACGGTGGTGCCCTCGCGCAGACCGTTATAGTCCATGTTGCCGCCCCACGAACCGAGCCAGCCGGCCTGGAAGGTCTGTTTGTCGGGCGGAGCGACAGCCACGCACCCGAGCATGGGCTGTAGTTTGACTCGGAAGTTTTTCAAATGCTCGGGCGGCTTGGCGAGCATAGCGAAGCCGTTGTCGCGATCGAGCTTCCATTCGCTGTCGAAATTGTCGTCGTACTTGGCGTCGCGGATATAAGGAGGATTCAGAGCGCTCGGAACTACGCGGTCGCCGCTCTCGGCCGAATTGCGGTTGAGGCGGATACGGTTGAACTTGACCACCAGCGCGTCGCCGGGCATGGCGCCTTCGATGAAGAATGGTCCAGTTTCGGGATTGCCGCCGTTGGAACGGCGCTTGTTCGAAGCGTCCCGGCCGCCGGCATCCACCGTGGTGGTGCGGACAGTATCGCCAGGGTTGATGTGCAGCACGGGCGGAATTGTTCCTGAGAAGAAGCGATGGAACTCGGTGGGCTCGAAGGTGCGGGTTTGCGGCGCGGCCGTTGGCAGGATCGCACGGCGAGCCACCCACTGGAGGTCGTCATCATTTCGATGAGCCGTTCCGCTCAGGTCTGAGCCGTTGAGCCGGCCTTCGAAAGTAGCAAACACGTTCCCATTGGGCCGTGACGCGGTGAACTTTAGGGATTCGCCCTGAACTGCGCCTTCGATCTTGAGATCGTTCAAAGTGCCGGTAAGCTTGTCGCCGTCCAGCTTGAGATCGAGCTTGGCTTGGAAGAGCTCTTCGCCAAAGCTAACGAGGTTGAAGCGCCACGAGCCGGCGATGTCGGCGGAGGCCAAGCTTGCGGCGAAGGCGAGGACCAGCAGCGGGAGTTTTGTCATTGCAGTAATCTCCTTTAGAGCTTTGACGGAAAGACGAGCAATAATGTGCCGAAGTTCCGTCGGTCATAATTGAGGATATGCCTGCTTCCGCCGATACACTCCGCCTGCACCTCGACTACAGCGCCTGGGCCAGTAACCGTATGCTCGACGCCGCTTCAAAACTCAACGAAGAAGAGCTCGGCCGCGATTTCATGACTTCGGACAAGACCGTCGCCGGCACACTGGCGCACGCTTTCGCGGCGGATCGGGTCTGGCTGGGCCGGATCCAAGGGAATCCGCCCGCAAGTTTCATCGATGATAACGACCGCCAGCTCGACGTTCTTCGGCAAGAGTGGCCGGCTTTGCAACAGCGCTGGAAGCAATGGGCCGCCCCGCTCACCGACCACGATGTCTTGCCGAAGATTTCCTACAAAGATCTGAAAGGCAACCCGTACCAAACGCCGCTGTGGCAGATCCTGCTGCACGTGGTGAATCACGCGACCCATCATCGCGGCCAGGTCTCCGGTTTCCTGCGAGCCATGGGCCACACGCCGCCGCCGCTGCTGGACCTGATCGCGTTCTACCGCACGCTCTAGGCGGCCGTGATCGTCCGGTATACTGAACCCATTGTTCGTACGTCTAAAACTTATATGAAATACGCAGCATGCTTGCTAATGGCGGGTGCGATGCTCACTCAATCCGCGGAAAACAAAACCAATGGAAACAGGACCGCCTACCCTGTGGCGAAAAAAGTCAACGTAGTCGATGACTACAACGGTGTCAAGGTACCCGACCCGTACCGCTGGCTCGAAGACACCAACTCACCGGAGACGACCGCGTGGGTGGAAGCGGAAAACAAGGTTACGCAAGCTTACCTGGCCCAGATCCCGGAGCGGGAAAAGATCCGCAAGCGGCTGACGGAATTGTTCGATTACGAGCGTTACCCGGCGGTGTATCTGGATGGATATGCGGGTGTGTTCCAGGCCGGTGGCAAGCATTTCATCTTTCGCAATAACGGCCTGCAGAACCAGTACGTGCTGTATGTGACGGACAAACCCGGTGGCCCCGAGCGCGTGTTGCTCGATCCGAACATTTTGCGCGCCGATGGAACCGCCGCCCTCAGCGCCCTTTCGGTGGATCACAGTGGAAAACTGCTGGCGTACGCGATTGCGCAGGCGGGTTCGGACTGGTCGGAATGGCACGTCCGCGACATCGCCACGGGGAAGGATTTGCCGGACCTGCTGCAGTGGACCAAGTTTACGAACGCGGCTTGGACGCATGATGGGCGCGGATTCTATTACCAGAGTTTTCCGCAACCAGATAGCAAGGCGGCGCTGACGGCGTCGAACGAGAAGGCCAAGCTTTACCTGCACCGGATCGGCGAGCCTCAAAGCTCCGACAAGCTGATCTACGAGCGGTCCGATCAGCCTCGCTGGATGTTCGGTCCGCAAGTCAGCGATGACGGACGATATCTGGTCAACGCCGTTTTCGGTGGAGACGAAAGCTGGAATCTGCTGTTCTATCAGGATTTGCAGTCGGCCAAGGGGAAAATGGTCGAGCTCATTAACCAGGCCAAGGCGAAATACAATTTCCTCGGCAACGATGGCACCAGATTCTATATCCAGACCACGGACAACGCGCCCAAGGGCCGGATCATCGTCATTGACGTGAACCATCCGGAACCAGCCAATTGGAGGGAGATTGTCCCGGAGCAGAAGGAGACTTTGAACTCGGCGCAGTTAGTGAGCGGCAAGCTGATCTTGAGCTATCTGAAAGACGCCCACGCACAAGCAACGGTCGCGGGCCTGGACGGCAAGGTGCAGCACGAAATAGCGCTGCCTGGTTTGGGTGGCGTGGAATGGTCGCCCGCGTACTCCACCGACACGGAAATGTTCTATAGTTTCGTCAGCTTCACTTCTCCCCCCGCGATTTATCGCTATGATGTGCAGTCCAACCAGAGCACGGTTTACCGGCAGAGCAAGTTGAGCTTCGATCCATCGCAATACGAAACGGAGCAGGTCTTTTATTCCAGCAAGGATGGCACCCGTGTGCCGATGTTCCTGGTGCATCGCAAAGGGCTGAAGCGCGACGGTCAGAATCCGACGCTGCTCTACGGATACGGCGGCTTCAACATTGCGATGACGCCAACCTTTAGCCCTTGGTTTCTGGGTTGGATGGAAGCGGGCGGTGTTCTGGCAGTCGCGAATCTGCGCGGCGGATCGGAATATGGCGAGGCCTGGCATGCAGCCGGAACCAAGCTGCACAAGCAGAATGTGTTCGACGATTTCATTGCGGCCGCCGAGTGGCTGATCGCCAACAAGTACACGTCGACGCCGAAGCTTGCGATCCATGGCGGAAGCAATGGCGGGCTACTGATCGGCGCCGTTTTGAACCAACGCCCGGATCTGTTCGGGGCTGCGATGCCCGCGGTAGGCGTGATGGACATGCTGCGCTACAACAAGTTCACTATTGGAGCGGCCTGGGAGGGCGATTATGGATCGCCGCAGAAGCAGGAAGAGTTTAAGGCGCTGCGGGCGTACTCGCCGCTGCAGAATATCCGGGCCGGAGTTCACTATCCGCCCACGCTCATTACGACGTCGGATCACGATGACCGCGTGGTGCCAGGACACAGTTTCAAGTACACAGCCACACTGCAAGCGGCGCAAGCGGGTCCGGCGCCGATCCTGATCCGAATCGAAACGCGCGCCGGCCATGGAGCGGGCAAGCCGACCACCAAAATGATTGAGGAAGCCACCGACCGATTCGCGTTCCTAGTCCGCGAGCTGCACATGAAACTCTGAGGAGGCCACGCGCGCCGTTGCCGAGCCGCGCCTGTCAGGAAGCGTTTTTCTTGCCAAGGGCCGCTAGGCCTAGCCAAGCTATTTTCGGCGCGGAAATCGGGGCTCGGCCTCAACGCTAACCTTCTCCAAGCGCGCCTCCCGTCGCCAGTGCTACAGTAATTAGCGCGAGCGGGAAGGGGAGGGTGGCCGCGTGAAATTCTTCGTATCCGTTCTTGTCCTTGCTGGAGTGTCTTTCGCTGCGGACGATTTGAGTCTGCGTGCGTGGCAGATGGAAAATAAGGGGGACGCCGCGGGAGCGCGGGAGTTCCTCCAACGGGCAGCGCAATCCGGCTCGCCCGATTCACTCGAAGCTTACGCCGTGTTTCTGGACCGGCACCACAATCCGGCCGCGCGTGAAGCCTATGAAAAACTCCTGACCGCCACCGCAGGCGATCAGCGCGCGTTAGCCGCGCGCCGGCTGGCGATACTCGACATGCTGGCTGACGATCGCGCCGCCGCGCAAAACCATCTGGAGACGTACCGAAGTGCCGGTGGACACGATCTGACGCTCACGGCGCCTACCACTCCAGCCGCGGACAAGCGCCAGACCATCAGCATCCCGGGCCCGCTGCGCTCTTTCTCGCGCATGGCCGCCCTCTCGCCCGATCTTACGGCCGAAGACGTGCTTCCTGCCCTCGCTCGCAATGTGGTCACCAACGGATACCAGGCCGCCAGCAGTAACGAAGCGCTTGAGCAGACCGAGTATCTGAAACTCGTGATTCGCTATCTCTCCCAGGCCCGCGAACTGGACAAACTGGCGGGCGCCGACCACGTGATCAAGATCGATACCTGCGAGTCCTCTCAAACTGGCGAGATTCTCCGGGTTTTGGGCTATCGCATGCGCGGCGGCTGCGGCAGTGAGGTCGTGCTCGAGACCGTCAATGCCACCCGGGCTTTCCTTACCATCGATTCCGGCTTTCCTCTCGCCGAGCTCGAACAGAGCCTCCGCACCAACCGGCCGTTTGTTTACGACTACAAGCCTACCCAGGCGCCAATCCTTTACGGCGCGGACTACTGGGTGACAACCAAGGAACGCGCGAACGGTGAGTTCATCGATAATTTCCTTGGCGATCCTTCGGTGTGCCGCCTGTACTTGGGCCTATCGAAACTCGACCCGGCCACCGCCGACGAGCTACGAAAAGGCACCACGGTTCAGAAGATCCGCGCCTATGCGCATGTGCTGGATTTCTACGGAGGCATGTTCCAGGTCCGAAACGGCAAGGCGGTGGTTCCGGGTGGCGCGCGGACCGAGAAAGCCTGGACTGACCTGGTCGGTGTTTCACCCGATAAGCCGGGGGCGTTCTTCGAACGCTTGGTTGCCAAAGATGATGGCTGGATGGCCAGCTATTTCGATGCGCTCGCCCGAATTACTTATAGTTCCGCGAATGGATCGGTTTCGAATTATCTGACCGAGCCGGAGCGCTTGAAACGGTTCTATTCCGCCATCCGCGGCCGCGTCACCAGTCCAGGTCCCGCGCGGCCGGTGTTCCGCTCAAATACCGACATGCTGCTGCTGACCACCCGTCTGCGGCTGAATCCGGACGGCCGTCCGCACATTCCCGGAAGCCTGGAGGTGTGGCGTACTCTGTTCGTCGATCATCCGACGGGCAAGTACGACGCCAAGCTGTCCAAGGCCGCCGGCGCCTGGAAAGATCCCGACGATGTCATCGAAGCGCTTTTCGGACTCTGCCGCAAGTCTGTGGAGAACGAGCCATTGAAAATCTTTATGGCGTTGAGCGACGTGGATCGCCGCCGCAAGACGCCGCTGGACTCGGCCACCGCCGACCGCATGGCGCGGCAGTACAAGCAGTTTGGTGCGCAATACCCCATCTTCGCCGAAGCGCCCGAGCTTTCCAATGCCACCATCAACCTGTTTCTGGACGCCGCCGTCGCCATCAATCAAATTCACGATCTCGGTGTGCGCGCCGACGCCGCGGGCACCATGCAGGGTCTCACTGGGCTATGGCAGATCTTCTATCGCCAACAGTCGATTCCTGCCGCGGAAGCGGATCGTACTCTCTCGGCTATCCTGACGCCGTTCGTCAAAGCCAAGAACCAGCGCGACATTTTCGAGGCCGGCCGCGAGGGCAGCAAAGTTCTCCTCGCCTCTACCCATTCGCCAGCCGGAAGCTCGCCGCAAGATCGCATGATCGATCTCCTGGCCGGCACTGGCGAGCCCGACAGCTCCGATGCCCACAATCAACTGGTCGAGGACATGATCCGCATCTTCGAGTCGCAGCGGCTCATCTCGCTCACCGACATCTTCGGCCTGGTGGATCATCTGGAGGGCCTCGCCAAAGGCGAGAAGGTGAATGCCGCGCTAATCAACAAGACCGCCGCACGGATAGGCGAGATCCAGCTCCCGCGCGCGGCGTTAAGCGGCATAGAGAAGAATGCGCTGAGTTTCGGCTACTGGTCCGAACGGCATATTGAGGCGCAAAGAAAGCTGAATCTTCGCGCCATGATCGATCGCGCCGCCGCCGACCCCAAGAAGCTGGACGACATCCGCGCGCTGATGGCGCCATTCCTGCGCGACACCCTGGTGGGGCTGAACTACCTGCACTACGCTCCCCCGGGCGCGCAGGTGCTTTACACCAACCCGCTGTTCGTGCGCAGCCATGACTTCATTGGACTGCAAGGCTCCAACCAGACTTGGAAAGTCACCGAAGTGCTGGGAACTGGCTGGCCCTCGAGCGCTGGTGGAAAACTGGTCGGCTCGCTGGTGAGTTTGCCCTACGCGCTGGCGGAAGCCGAGCAGAACTTCCTGATTCCTTCACGAGAGCAGGCGCTCATCTGGGGCGACCTGGTGCCGCAGTTGCTCCTTTCAGCCACCGTGCAGCGCTGGTGGAACGTCACTCCCGGCCAGCTCCACTGGGTCGGGCTGCACATGACTTACGGCGAAACAATGGTTGCTGAAGCCGCGCTCAATCCGGAGCGGCGCCGGCTCGTGTTGGATGCCCTCGATCAGCACTCAGCGCCCGCCCGCGTGGAGAAGATCCGCGAATTGCTCGCCGAAGGCCGCGTTCAAGCCGCGCTGGACAACATCATGCCGTCGGAACTGTTCGTAGTCGCGAGAGACTTGCTGGATTCCGACAAGACCAACGACATGCCGCTGGCGGCCGAGATCCACCGCGAGGCTGCCGAATCGCCTCAGCAGTTGAATTACGATGTAATCTCGCGTTCCTTCGGTACGCCCAAGCCCACTTTGGCGAACTCTTATTCGCCGGAGTTGCTCAATCTCAGGACCTTCCCGACGCTGATGGGTTACTCCAGCAGAATCCTGGCCGAGAGCTGGGAATCGAACCTCCTGTATTACGCTGCTCTGGCCGATCAGTTGCACCTCTCGCCGGCGGAGCTCAATGTACTGGTGCCCGCCTGGACCCGAGAAACCGTGGAGCGCATTTTCGCCACGCATCTGGAAGATTGGCCCGCGCTGCTGCGCTCGCTGCGCATGGTCGGCGATGAAGTCCGGCAGAGGACTCGCAAGCAGGCGTCCGCGGCTGGAGCCGGTTTATAATCCCTAATGCGGAATTTCTGGAGGCTTCCGTGGCATTCATCAAGAACGTGACATTCATCAAGAACGTGACAGTGATCAAGAAGATGCTGCTGGCGGGAACTGGATTGATTCTCTCCGGCGCTTCGCTATGGCTCGTCGCGCAGGAACGGCCTACCTTCCGGATCAAAGTTGACATGGTGGTGCTGAGCTTCACCGTCACCAATAGCAAGGGGCAATACATAAACGAGCTCAAGCCATCCGATTTTCGCGTTACCGAAGACGGGATCGTGCAAAAAATCAATACCTTCGGGGAAGGTAATAAGCCGCCCCTGCAGGTGCTCGATAACGGGAGCACGCGGCCCCTCAACGCGCCCATTGCCGCCGGCGACACCGACGCAAAAACCCCAGAAGTCCGGACCGACTCTTTCGTCGGCACCAACGTCTTCGTCCTGTTCGATACCAGCAACTACATGTACCGCGGATTCGTTTATGCTTCCGACGCCATAGCCGATTTCGTGCGTGGTCTCGACCGGGCCGATTCCGTCGCCGTCTACACCTTCAGCCGCAATCTCTCGCGTGCCGCGCCGCTCTCGCGCGAACGAAGTGATGCGATTTTCGGTCTGCGGAAAGCAGTGGCCGGCGATGACGCCGCCTTGTACAACGGCCTGCTGCTGACCCTCCGGGATGCCGCTAAGATACCGGGCCGCAAGGTGATCATTGTGTTCTCCAACGGTCCGGATAATGCCAGCATGGTGGCGCCCGACGACGTGCGCGCGGTGGCGGAAGACGAAGGCATCCCCATCTACGTCATCTCCACTAATGACGTAAACAAGGACCCCATGTCCAGCGCGGTTTTCCGGCGCATTTCGACGCGCACCGGCGGCAAAGCCTACTTCGCCAAGACCTGGCAGAAGCAGGTGGAGGCCTTCGAATCGATCCGCGAGGATCTCGGCAACAGTTACACCATCACTTATTACCCGGCGCCCAATCCGAATGAGGGCTTCCGCAAGATCAATGTGGAGATCGTCTCCGACGTCGGCAAGAAGTATCGCGTCCGGGCTCGTCCCGGATATCGCCCGCGCGGAGGTTTCTAGGTAGCGCAGGTCTCCGACCTGCGAAAGATTTTTTCAAACATGAACTCATCGACATCGTTGGGCCAGAACGCCTCGGGCCCGTTCTCGAACGGACGGGAGAGGGCCGAATTGGCTTCCGTGCTTGCGTCGGAGATCTTCCGGCGCGCGCCGAAGCTATCCCGGTTGCTCTCCTATCTCAGCGACAAATACTTTGAAGGTTGCGCAGGCAACATCAAGGAATACACCATCGCTGTCGATGTTATGGGACGCGATGCTCAGTTCGACCCGCAGCTCGATTCCATTGTCAGGGTGGACGCGCACAATCTACGGAAGCGGCTCAGGCAATATTACGCCACGGAAGGTAAAGACCACGAGCTGGTAATCTACATACCCGCGGGACAGTACACGCCCGAATTCGTTCCACGTTCAGAAATCCGCGATCTCGAGCAGCCAGAAGTTTTGGAACTGGAATCTCTCAGTGAGACGCCCATCGTCCCAGGCAACGCGCGAACATCGACTAGATTTAAAGTGTCGCCGTTGTGGTTCGCGATAGGATTGGCCGCAGTTGTAGGTGCAGCGGTGTTTTCGCTCGACCATTGGTCCAAGATCATGCCAGGGATGGGAACCAGGACTTTCGCTGCGAGCACGTTTCCCGGACCTGGCCGGGTCATTTCCAACAGCGACGCCAACGTAATACGAATTGTTGCCGGTGACCGCAACACCGATTACGTCGACCAGGCCGGCCGCGTCTGGCTCGCCGACCGCTTCTTCAGCGGGGGCACGACCTTTCACCGTGGCCCCAGTGAGATCCAGCACACGCAAGATCCGCAGATTTATCAGGAAGGCCGTGAAGGCCAGTTCGTCTACGATATTCCAATGAAACCCGGAATGTACGAACTGCACCTGTACTTCGCCGAAACCGGTGTCAAGGGTGAAGCGCTTCGAAGCGTCAGTATGGCGATTAACGGGATGCCGGTCTCGACGCTCGACATCGCGTCCGATGCAGGCAGCGTGAACGCGGCTACTGAGAAGATTTTCAAGAACGTCTCACCCACCCATGACGGAATGCTCCATCTCACTTTTCAGGGTGCCGGCAGTGGCCCAGGTTTCTTGAACGCCTTGGAAATCATACCAGCCGTTTCCGGGAAAATGGCGCCCATCCGCTTGGCCGCGCGTGGCGTCTATCGGGACCACCTGGGTCGCACTTGGCTGCCAGACGAGTGGGCCTCAGGTGGGCGCAAGTCCTCTCGAAGTACGCCTATCGACGGCACTCCCGACTCGGATTTGTACCAAACCCAACGGTTCGGACACTTTGGTTACTCTATTCCGGTTGTGGAAGGCGAGCGTTATACCGTCACCTTGCACTTTGCCGAGACCTGGTTCGCCACTCCGAATTCACCGGGAGGGCCAGGAAGCCGCGTCTTCGACGTGTACTGTAACGGTACAACGCTTCTGAAGAACTTTGATATTCTTAAGGAAGGTCCCAGCAATCGCGCCTTGTTCAAGGTTTTCCACGGCGTCGAGGCCTCGCCCCAAGGCAAACTCAATATCGAGTTTGTCCCCATCGCCAATTACGCCACAGTTAACGCGATCGAGATCGTTGAAGAATAAGAACCATTTTATCAATATTTATTGTTGTTAAACGGGCTCTTTTAACACGCGACTAGACGTTAAGTTTAACTCCGGTAAACTTGACTCCTCATATAATTCCGCCCAAACTCGTTAGATAGGGTCTGACTGGCTAGTCGGGGAATGGACCACTAAAAGGGAGAATAGCATGCTACGTCTGCATTACCTGTGCGCCCTGTTGGCGCTTGTCGTCCTTTCTTTATTGATGGCTGCTACAGCCGTCGTGGGTTGGTCGCAGACGGTAAATGGCACGTTGGTTGGCACCGTTACCGATCCGACGGGCGCCGTGGTGCCCAATGCCAAAGTAACCATTACCGAAACAAACACCAACATCACGCACTCGGGGCAAACGAATGAAAGCGGCAACTTCATTTTCCCCAACCTGGCGCCCGGCATCTATTCAGTTGCCATTGAGGCAACGGGTTTCAAAAGGGAAACCCGCCAAGCCATTGAACTGCGCGTAGACAGTACCGTCCGCGTAGACGCTCAATTACAGACTGGCAGTCTCACCGAAACCGTCGAAGTGCGCGCTGCGTCGCCGATGCTCCAGACCGACAGTGCCGGGACGGCCACGAAAATCGACGCCACGGTGCTCGCCGACACCCCCGTGCTCAGTTCCAATCGCAATTTTCAAGCGCTTTTGAACCTTGCGCCGGGAGTTGCGCCGGTCGCGGAACAGCACTCGCAGTTCTTCAATGCATCGAGCTCCCTGCAAACCGAGGTGAACGGGCAGTTGCGCGAAGGAAACAACTTCATGATCGAGGGAACCGACGACAACGAGCGAACCGGCCTGCTCCAGATCTACATCCCGCCGATCGAAGCCATCCAGACGGTGGACGTCTCCTTGAGCAACCACGATCCCGAACTGGGCCGCGCCTCGGGTGGCATTGTGAACGTGGTCCTCAAGTCGGGCACGAACACGATTCACGGAGCGGCATACGAATTCCTGCAGAACAGCGCTTTCGACGCTCGCTCCTTTTTCAACCCAAGCGTCGGTCACCTGGCTTACAACTACGTCGGCGGCAACCTGGGCGGGCCCATCAAGAAGAACAAGCTCTTCTTTTTCGGCGATTACCTCCGGACCATGGACCATGAGGCGAACACTAACCTGGTAACCATACCGCCGGATCCATGGCGCACCGGGGATCTCAGCGGCGCCGCTACGCCCATTTACGATCCGGCCACCGGTAACCCTTTGGACGGCACGGGGCGGACCCAATTCCCCAACAATCAGATCCCGGCCAGCCGCATCAATTCGATCTCGGCGAAGA
>Ga0185299_10001811_pt1 | contig 37308 bp, 36 predicted proteins | sample PaiPotPPA55metaG_FD_128002 | JGI IMG/M metagenome (GOLD analysis project Ga0185299, IMG submission 128002) | Iron sulfur acid spring bacterial and archeal communities from Banff, Canada, to study Microbial Dark Matter (Phase II) - Paint Pots PPA... ...
TTCAGTGGCTTGTCCTCGCCTTCCGTTACCGAGAGCATTACGAAGCGCAGATCTTCGCCCAGATCGTAAGAAGACGGGCAAACTAAATTCCCTACGTTTTCGATGAACAAAAAATCGAGTTGATTCAAGTCCCAGCCATCGAGCGCTCTCTGCACCATGGCTGCTTCGAGATGACAGACCGTGCCAGTGAGGATCTGCTTTACCGGTGCCTGGCTGCGGGCGAGGCGGGCGGCATCGTTTTCCGTCGCGAGGTCTCCTACCAGCGCCGCAACCTTATATCGTTCGCGGAGAAGCGTGAGAGCCCTCTCTAGAAAAGCAGTCTTGCCGGAGCCGGGGCTGGACACGAGACTGACGGCGAGCACGCCAGCTTGGCGAAAACGTTCGCGGAGCGCGCGAGCTACGATGTCGTTTTGCTTTAGGACATTCTGCCGTACTTCCACCAAGCGTGGTGCGACATGCGTTTGAGTGGTCATTCTGTAGTCTCTAACGCCACTACTTCGAGTTCTTTGCCGTGTAGCACCGTGGGTGTCGGCGTTCCACATTCCGGGCAGCAGAACCATTGAATGGAATCGACCAGCCGGGGCTGTTCGCACTTTGGGCAAAACACTTCTACTGGGATCTCCTCGATGAGAAGTTGCGAGCCTTGCAGAAGCGTGGCTTCGCAGGCCATCTCGTAGGACGAAAGGAGGGCTTGCTTCACGACTCCGGAAAGTTGTCCCAGGCGTAGATGCACGGCTTGAATCTGCACTGCTCCGCGGCGTGCCGCTTCCTCTTGGGCCATTTCCACGATGCTCATGGCAATCGAAAGCTCATGCATTGGGAGCGATCCCTTCCGCGTCGCGATAGACACGTGCGAGGCTCATGCTTCTGCAATCCTGAAAGATCATGTCACGTGCGCCATCCACGCAGACTGTGGCGAGGTAGAAACGGTGCGCGGTCCGGAGTTGGCTAAGGCAGCGAAGGCGGCTTGGCCGAGGCTGATTCCACCGTCGTTGGGAGGAACGATGTGATTGGTCCAGACTTGCAAGCCTGCCGGTTCCAAAAGGTTTTTGAGGTCGGTTAGGAGCAAGTCGTTCTGAAACACGCCGCCCGAAAGCACCACGGTATCCGTTCGCTGCGCGGCGCTTAGTGTTATGACCGCGCTGTAGACGGCGTTTGCGACTCCACGCTGAAACGCGCGCGCAATCTCACTTTCTGGGCGTCCGCGGAGCCGGTCGCGAATAATGGTGTTCAGCAGGGGGTGATAGTCCAGTTCGCCGTCGATATAGGGAAAAGGATATGCGTCTGTTGGAGACGCTTGCTTAGCGAGGCGCTCCAGCCACATCGCGGCTTGCCCCTCGAACGTGACTTCGCGCGTGAAGCCGATGAGTGCCGCAGCCGTGTCGAAGAGACGTCCCATCGAAGTTGTCCTGAAGCATCGAAGGTCTGCGGTCACGAGGTGCGAGGCATCCCGATAGCGGGCGGGAAATGAAAATGGTGGTGCGCTTAGATCGGGCTGACCGTCGAGTTGGTTAAGAAAACCCGCCGCTGCCTGGACTGGATTTGACGCGGCCGCGTCGCCTCCTGGCAGGACAGCGGGGCGTAGATGAGACACGCGTTCGAAACCTTCGCGCATGCTGCCGGCGAAGAACTCACCGCCCCAAATGGTGCCGTCGTCACCGTAGCCGGTGCCGTCGAAACTGACGCCGACGACGCGCTTGTCCCAAATGCCGCGTTCCGCGAGAACGGAAGCAATGTGAGCGCGATGATGTTGGACGGCGAACGTTTCGGCACCTGCGAGTTCTGTCGCATATACGCTCGACAGATACTGAGGGTGGGAATCGTGCGCCACTAACAAATCGTGCGAATCGATCTGATACATCGAGAGGAGATCGCGCACCGTTTCGCAGAAAGCGCAAAGCGACGAGTAGTGGTCGAGGTCTCCGATGTGCTGGCTGACGAACGCTTGACCCGCAACGACGAGGGTGATGGCATTCTTGAGGTCCGCGCCCAGGGCGAGAATAGGGCGTTTGCTCGGCAATGTGGCGACGGCGCTCGGGGCGTATCCTCGTGAACGGCGGAGAATTGCCGGTCCGACGGGGCCTACGCGAGCGACGGAGTCATCCACGCGGCGAGCGATGGGCCGTTCACCAATCAGAAAACCGTCGGCAATGCCGGAGAGCTGTAGGAGCGCGTCGTCGTCCTTGTAAGCGATGGGTTCGCTGGAACGATTGGCGCTGGTCATCACGAGAATTTCAGGAGCACCTTCCGAAAACAGCAGGGCATGCAGCGGGGTGTAAGGCAACATCACGCCGAGCTCATCGTTATCGGGAGCGACTCCGGGCAATTCCCTCTTCGAGCGAGACAGAACGATGGGACGGGCAACGGACGTCAACAATGTCTCCGCTTCCGGCGACAATTCAACCAGAGTGCGCGCGAGATCGATGTTTTTCACCATCAACGCAAATGGCTTTTCCTTCCGGTATTTTCTGGATCTCATGGCGCCGACAGCTTGGGCGTTGGTGGCATCGCAGGCGAGGTGGTAGCCACCGAGTCCCTTCACGGCCACAATCTTGCCGGTTTGCAGGTAAGAGACAGCTCTTTGAATCGCGAGTTCATTGCCTCGCTCCACATTGGCGCCGACTTGGAAACAATAAAGAGGTCCACAGACGATGCAGGCGACCGGTTGAGCGTGGAACCGCCGGTTTACGGGATCTCTGTACTCCGCGGCACAGCGATCATCCAATCGCCAATCGGCCATGGTGGTGTTGCAGCGGTCGTACGGCAAACTCCGAATGATGCTGTAGCGCGGACCGCAGTTTGTGCAATTGATGTAGGGATACTGATAGCGCGGATCTTGAGGGTGGAAAAGCTCTTTCAGGCAATCATCGCAGACCGGTAAATCGGGCGAAATTCGAACCGTAGGCTGGTGATTGGCCGTGCTTTCGCGAATCGTGAAATCGGAAAAGCCCGAAGCTTCCGCGTCTTCAACGGTTATGTCGGCAACCGCAGCGGCTTGCGGTGACCCGGCTTTCATTTGATCGAGGAATGATTGGAGTGGGTCATCGTCACCCTCGAGATGAATCTCCACCCCTTCCTCCGCATTCAGTACCCAACCTTTCAATCCATTCGCGTGCGCCAATCTGTAAACGAACGGACGGAATCCAACGCCTTGGACGACGCCGGTTATCTTGATGAAGTAGGCGCTAGGCATGCATCACTTTCCGACGACGCAGCCGCGGCCCTGCCAGCCGACCTGGATGACCTTGCCGTCCTCAACAAGGAGAGGCACGGTGAACGGGGGTTGCGCCAGTTTATGCAGACGTTTGCGCGCCTCGGCATCGGCTTCAACGTCATACTCCGTGAAGTCGCGCCCTTTCCATTCGAGCCACTCACGCAATTCGCTGGTATAGGGACAACTCGATGTGCCGAAAAGCTCCAGATTAGGCATGCTCAAAGCCCTCCAGCGCTTCTCGAAGGAGATGGTAGATGGAAGCTTGGACTTCCTGAATGCGCGGAATGTAGTCAGAGCGCACGATCAGCGGAAAATCCGCTAGGCCGCGGCGCAGGACTTCCCCTCCGTCGTAACCCAGCAGCGCGACGGTCAGCAGATTGCGCTTTTGCGCCTCTTCCATTGCCATGACGATATTTTTCGAACCGCCGCTGGTGGAAATGCCAATGGCCACATCGTTGGGCCGCGCTTGAGCGATCAGCTGCCGCTGGAAAACGAGTTCGGTGCCGACATCATTGGCAATGGCGGAGATGTTGGCAGGCTCCATGGCGAGAGATATGGCGGGAATCGGATGGTAACCCGTGGGGGGCGCGAAGCAGTCGATGGCGAAGTCGTTCGCGTCTGTTGCTGAACCACCATTGCCGAAGATGATGAGCTTGCCGCCGCGGTCGACTCGTTCCCGAATGGCGATGGCGGCGTTGCCGATTTTTTCCGATTCTTCCTTTGCGGCGCGTTCGCGCAGGAGCGCGTCGTCGCGGACTTTCATCTGGATCGACGCCGCGGCTTCCGCGACAACATCAAATGTTTCCTGCTTGGCTTTGCCGAGAAAGGGATACAGAAAGCCCGCTTCGCCGACGTCATGCCCTAATTCACGATGTTCGAAGAACACGTGTACCGTTTCCCAAAGCGTGTGGTACAGAATTTCGATTAATTCCTGATGGATGAAGGGATCTTTCGTAGCGGACGCGGTAAAGTAAGAACCCTCCACGCCGGGCAGCGCGAATGTCATGGCACCGCGCTGGCGCGCCGCATCCAGCGCGTCCCAGACTTCAGGATCACCTTCGGGCGGGCCAAAACCCATGACCATGTCGTCGGGGTGAACGAGAGTTTTCAGCCAGGGTTCGAACGCGAACGAAAGATCCAGTGCGGGAAGGGCGCGCTTGCCAACGATGACGGGATGCACGAATTCAACAGAAACGTGCTGCGCGTCTGTAGCGTAAGGTCCGCGCCCGAACGCGAACAATCGACCGCCGCGCAGAAATCGTTCCGACATCTGGCTGCAAGCTTCGGCCAGGCGACGGGCTTCCATCGCGAAAAATGATTCGAGCACATGATTGCGCGCGAGAAGTCGTTGTTCGATTTGCGTCGTCAATTCCAGGCTGGTCGCCATGAGGTTACCTGAGGTACCGGTTCTAACAGATCCGCGGGAGAGGATCTCCTACCAACATATCCACTAACCGGCTGCCACCGTACAAGGTGGTAACCAGAACGGCGCTGTCGGGTTGCTCGCGAATTTCACCGATCAACACCGCTTCCTCGCCTCCCGGAGTCGCATGCAGAGCTTGCAGCGCCGCATCCGCGTGTTCGGCCGCCACGATCGCCAGAAATTGTCCTTCATTGGCAATGTGCAAGGGATCGAGGCCCAAAAGCTCGCAGGCGCCGCGGACCGTATCGCGAATGGGAAGTTTCTCTTCGAAGAGAACGATACCGAGGCCGCAATCGCGCGCCAATTCATTGAGAGAAGTGGCGACCCCGCCGCGCGTAGGGTCGCGCATCCAGCGAACGCCTGCGCCCGCTGCACGAACGAGCGCCTGAACGAGGGGAAACACGGAGCGAGTGTCTGACTTCAGTTCAGCCTCGAGGTCCAGCTCACCGCGGGCGAGAAGGATAGTAATGCCATGATCGCCAATTGGCCCGGAGAGTAGAACCTTATCGCCTACCCGGACCGCTTGCGACGAAATTTCAACGCCGGTGAGCAGCCGTCCGACGCCGGTGGTGGTGATGTATATATGGTCGGCTTTGCCGTGCTCGACGACCTTGGTGTCGCCTCCGGCGATTCTGACGTCGGCGACTTCGGCAGCTTTGGCCATGGCGCGAACTTCGGCTTCCAAAATGTGTGTTGGCAGCCCCGCCTCGAGAACGAAGGTCACTACGATCGCTTCCGCGCGCGCTCCAGAAACCGCGAGATCGTTCACCGTGCCGTTGATCGCCAGCTCACCAATCGAACCGCCAGGAAAAGAGAGCGGCTTGACGACAAAGCTGTCCGTCGTCATGGCGATTCGCGTTCCATTGATCTGGACGTGTGCAGCGTCGCCGAGTGGGCCTGGGGACGAACCGAACAACAGAGGGGCGAACAATCCTTCAACTAGCCTTCGGCTCGCTTTACCACCGGCGCCGTGCGCCATTTCGATCTGCGGTTCGCGGAACCTGATCTTGGTAAGCATGGTGGCCATGTGTGTCTCATTCGCTCAATTCGCTGCGGCGTTGGCGATGCTAACAGGTTTGCGGTGCTCGTAGTTGTAATACGCAGCGCAGGAACCTTCTGACGAGACCATCAAAGCACCGACAGGTTGTTCGGGCGTGCATTCCCGACCGAAGAGTTTGCATTGCGCCGGCTTCAGGACGCCTTTCAAAACTTCGCCGCATTGTGCCGCTTTCGGGTCGGTAACGCGCACGCCAGGAATCGTAAAACGCTGCTCCGAATCCCACTCGGCATAGCTCGAGCGAATCTTGAGAGCCGATTGCGAAATGAACCCAAGGCCCCGCCATTCAAAATACGGCCGCAATTCGAACGTCTCGGCCATGGCACGCAGCGCGGCGCTATTCCCTTCCCACGGAACCACGCGCTTATATTGATTCTCCACTTTGGACTCGCCATTTTTCAGCTGACGCAAAAGCATCACAATGGACTGAAGGATGTCGAGCGGTTCGAAACCGGACACGACGACCGGTTTACCTGCATCCTTGGCAATCCAGTGGTACGGACGGCAGCCAATCACCGTTGAAACGTGTCCCGGACCCACAAATCCATCCAAGCGCATGCCCGGCGAATCAAGAATCGCTCGGATCGCGGGAATGATGGTTACGTGATTGCAAAATACAGAGAAATTGTGGAGGCCCTCCGCCTTGGCACGCATGAGCGTCAAGGCAGTGGACGGCGCCGTGGTTTCGAACCCGATGGCGAAGAACATCACGTGTTTTTCAGGATTGTTGCGCGCAAGCTTCAAGGCATCCGCTGGTGAGTACACAATTCGAACATCCATGCCCCGTGCCTTGTATTCGAGCGGACTTCCGTGAGTCCCCGGAACGCGCATCATGTCGCCAAACGCCGCAAAGATGAAATCGGGTTGTGCCGCAAGGGACAGACCGTCATCAATGCGCCCCATCGGCAGAACACAAACCGGGCAGCCCGGCCCGTGAATCAATTCAACGTTCTCTGGGAGCAAATCCTTCAAGCCGAAACGGTAGATGGCATGCGTGTGACCGCCGCAGACTTCCATGATGCGATAATGCCGTTTGGAATCGGCGAGCCGGCGGATCTCATCGCCCGCTTTACGAATGAGTTCGGGATCGCGGAATTCGTCGACGTATTTCATTGGATTAGCCTTTGGCCCGGTTGCCCCTGAATGGGCAAGTCGTCCTGGTCATCGTCTCCCAAGCCGTACCCACGAACTTCCTCCATTGCGGCTTGCGCTTCACCAAGCATGGTCAGCGTTTTCATTTGGTCGATGGCGTCGGCCTCACTAATCTTGCTCATCGCGAATCCCACATGAATTAGCACCCAGTCGCCTGGGACCGGCGGGGAGTCCTGCAGCAAACCCAAATCCACCTTTCGGCGCACCCCAACGACATCAACGATGGCTAATTGCGAGTTGTGTGGATCCAGCTCGACGATTTTTCCCGGTATGGCTAGGCACACAATGCAGCTCCCCTTGCGAAAGCCCCTATTTCGGCTGTTCGGTCGTATCTTTCTCTTCCTGCTTTCGCGCCACAAGTTCGAACTTGAACTTGAGCTCGTCCTTCAAGCGCAACATCCCGCCTGCAAAAGATACCGGCTTTATTCCGTAGTCCGATTGGCGCAGGGAGAACTCGCCGAAGATGCGTAGCATCGTCCCCATATCCGCGACACGAGCATCGACGGCCTGACGGCGCGTAACACCGTGAAAGGAGAGCTCCCCGTTAGCGTGGGCGTTCAGCGGACCGCCGCCATTTTTTTGGACAGCGATCTCTTTACTGTTGTACTCGGCGCTTGGGAAACGCCCTATCTCGAGAACCTCGCTGTTCATGCTCTGTTCGAGCTTCTTGCGATCGTCTCTTTTCATTTCGTCTAAAACTTCGACGGTCCTCAAGTTGAACGCCATTCGAACATAAGCCTGCTCATAGCTCTCAGGAAGGAAACCCAGTTCAGCGTCAAAATCGCGAATGCCTATCGTGGGGTTATGGCCGAAGGTCGAGAGCATGCCGGTCGCAAAGGCTTGCACGGTGAAGCGGCTCGCAGTTGGATCGATCACGTATTTCACTGGCGCTAATCCTTTTTGTGTTGCTGCTGGCATTGTCGACTTCCTGCGTTGGGTACGCCCCGGCGATCGTTACGGACGCGCAGATCGTCGGACTAAGCCCGGGACCTCGGCCGCGTTGCGTGCCCGGCTGTGGTCTGCGGTCACCTACATTGCGCGCAGTCGAAAATATCTTTCGATGTCGGGCAGAGCGGCTGAAGCGAAATTGCCCAGTCCTACTTGCCCGAGATATTTCTTTACCGTTGGATTCGTAAGCACCAATCCAGCGCCAACGATCACCAACGCCACGCCACCTAGCATGTATAGAGTTTCCTTGCCATTCCCGTTCGTCTCTTCCACAGGCTTCATAATTTCCAGCGCCATGAGATCTCCTTTATCGGAATCCGATTGAGTCACTTCTTCGCGGGCCATTCTCCCGCAAGAATCCGAGTCACAAGCGAATCGACGACCTTCACCGCTTCATCGACGGCAGCGGTCACCGGCTCGCTAAGCCCCATCTGCCCTTCTTCGGGGCCGAGGGTGGCGGGTACGCAACCAACGAGCAAGACCCGCTTTAGCTCCCCACCCATGCTGATCGCCAGACGCAAGACATTGATTGGGTTCGTTGCATGGGGATCGACGAAACCCTCGCCGGTTGTCGAGGCATTTAGGTCTTTCAAGTCAGGTTCCACGACAAAGAGTGTTCCCGGCTGGTCCGCCCCGTCGCCGGGATAAGCATCCACGAGAATGGTAGTCTCGTACCCTTCCATCAAAGCGTACGTAAGGTCGAAGCCTCGAATCCCGAAATCCGCGACTTTCACTCCCGGCGGAAAACTGCGGCCGGCGAGACGGCTAGCAACCTCGACACCGAAACCATCATCCCCCAAGAAAATATTCCCGATCCCGGCGATCAGTATGCGTTTCGTTTGCGTTGCCGGGACTTGCTCAGACGCGGGGATGGGTTCTACCTCATCAGCCGCAAAGAAAAAACGGTGGCCTGGCTGTCGCATCAGACCAATGTCGCGACCCGGATCATCATCGACAACCACGCAAACGTGCACCTTGCCTTCGTAATCCTGCTCGAGAGATTCGATCGCGGCGATTTTTCCGTCGAGAGCGATATCAAAAACGTCGCCGCCGGCCCGTGGACGGAGCCGTACTCGATCTCCCTTCCGGACCTTGAAGCCCATGATCTCCAGCGAATCCATCGGATTTTTGTCTTCGAGGAGCTGCCATTCCCATTCGTTCATGGCGTTTTTCCTGGGACCGAGCGAAGCCCGCGCAGGACCCCGTGCAGCTTCATCAGCTGCTCGTCCGGCATATTTTCCGTGCGCTCAAGAATTTTTCGGGTGCGATCATCGGCTTGCCGCATCTCACGCTTTTCTTCGTCCGTCATCGTCAAAATGCGGAGCGAGAGAATTTCGTCGATCTCCGCTCCATCGAACAAATCGCCGGGACTCTCCGGCGCAATCTCCGGGTAGTCATACAAAATGATCGGCGAAGAAAGCATGGTGTCGCGTTCGCCTTCCGCTCCGACGAGAATCGGCCAGGTGCCGACGTTTTGACATTTCGCGGCAAAGTCGCGGTAGGCCTCTGGCGGATCCACCAGAGAAACAAATTCTCCGCCTTGCACTTCCAGAATCGTATGCGTGGAAACAAGAGAGCGCGCGAGAGCATGCTCTCGGCTTAGCGGCGCAGCCCCGTCCACTCGTGAAGCATTCGAAATGTGAATCGTCAATTTAAACAAATCGGGAGCGACCCGTTCCGCGGCGAGGTTGATGGTTCCGGATACGCTGTTCTTATCGCGCTGTATAAAGCCGACAATCAAGCCGTTTTCGTCGCGGAGGAGCTCTTTTTCTTGCCGGGCAGATAGCCGAAAGGGCCATTGCATGGGTTGAGCGGCAAGAGCCCCCAGATGAAACTCTGCGACTTCGATGACTTCCTCAACCGCCTCTTGCCAGGCGTGGAAAATACGGTCGCCGACCTGCAATCTCTCGATCCTGTCGATGTCTCTTTCTTCAACCGTAGAAAACTCAGTCGAGGGTGTCCGCAGCTTCGCAACCGAGCGCTCTACCATGCGCAAGAATCGCACCTTCACCAGACAGTGAGCGGCAGTATTGTCTTTCACCAGGCATTCGGTCTGCATCGTCCAGGCGTCGGTACCGTGCTGCGCCTCAATGTATGCTCTCGGATAGACAACGCCGAAATTAAATCGCTGCTGATTCTTCACCGACGAAGGCCGATACGGATACAACATGTACCCTTCGTAGAGCACCGCTTTCACGATTCCATCGACGAGCGCGGCATTCATGACCGCACCGTTTCAGGAAGAGCGTTCAACGCTCGTTCGAGCACTTCTTCCCAGGTGGGAATACCTTCGCGCATCTTGTATTGCTGCAGCCTTTCAAACGTATCTCTTCGCAATGAGAGCCACGCGGAATTGGGGTAATACGTCTCCATCAGGTCTTTCCAAGCTTTTACCGGCAAGCGAAACTTCGATTCTTTGTCCCACGAGATCGGAGCAACCTGCAGCGTCTCATCTTCTCCCATATAGAAAACGGTGCCGCTGAATTGGAAGCACAGGGGTAAATCTCCGCCAGTTACGCCGTTAAAGTACTTGGTCGCGGCGATATTAAAATCGAACGTACAGGGGACAAGCACATCTGCGAGCCTGCTGCCACGAAATCCCGGCACAATCACGCTCGCATGAGTCCACAACATGCTGCGCAGCGTTTGCCCCCAGCGGTCGGGCTCTCCGAAGAGGTCCGACAGCCGCGATTGTTCCGTGGCGTCGTATTTCCGACGAGTTGCTTCGATCTGGATTTGCGCTCGCAGGGCGATGGTGTGGATCACCTCGTCGTGCGAGTCATTGACAATGCGAACCTTGAATGCCATCAACGGAGTGGCGGCAAAGGGGACCGCTTCGGCACTCTCAACCGTGAATTGCAAATCAGGCATGCGCGCCCTCGTGAACGAAGCCTGCTCGCTTCTTCAGCGCGGCAAAAAAAACGCCAATCTCGCGCCACACCTCTGTTCCGCCGGAGAGCCCGTGCCAGTGCGCGCGAATCAGCCCGACCAGCTTGTAGCACTCATCGATCGGAACCAGGTAATACTCAGGCTGAGCACCTCGGCCGCAACCGACGCGATTGACTAGCAGAGCCGTCACATCGGCTTCCATCTCATTCAAAACCGGATTCGATTGAACGATGTCCGACCAGGTATCCAAGGAGAGCAGCGATTCGGTCGGACCCGCCGGGCTGGGGTAAAGTGCAATTATTTTGCCGTGCGACGAACTGCTGAAAAAGAACGCCATCTCGATGGGAACCATCAGGCCATCCCACTGAGCGTCGGTCATTTGAAAATCCCTAAGGAAGAGAACCCGCCTGGGAACTCTTCGGAATTTTGTGCCGGCTTGTCCTTCGAACAAGACGGCGCACGCCCCACACGCACAAATCAATCTGCGATTCGCGGGCTCCACCAGATGCTCGTGATCGGCGCCGAGTTCCTGGCTGCACATTTCGCACCGCTCCACAGCCGTTCGCTTGCGTGCAAACTGCCGAAGCGTCGCAAACACTTTGTCTTGCTGGGATGGGAGCGTCGGAGGCATGTCAGTCGCCCTGCGGAGACCCCGAGCCGGATAAAGCAGCCATGAACTGCCCGCTTTGGAGCTGCGCGATTGAAATAAATCCCGAACCAGTCAGTCCAGAACCCGCCTCCTGCACTACAATCGACGCGGCATCTGGAGCAGCATTTTGCAGCGCCGCTTCGAGAGCGGCTTTAGCCGCCGACGAACCACAGCAGGAGGACTTGCCCTCCAACCGCACCGTTACGGTGCCGTCGTCATCCACGGACACCAGTTCAGCAGTTGCGGAATGGGATTGCAGCGACTTCCGCGATTTTTCGAGCGCGTGCAAAACGCGAGTGCGCAAACTTTCCGGATGCAATCCATACAAAAGCAAAACACTACCGACCAACTCATCTCGGCCACAGTTTCGAATAATGGTTTCGCCGGCTTCGCCGGCGTTGGCGGCGAACTCCAATATCTGTTCGAGCGCCGCCCCATGCAACGCCATCAGCGACGCGAGCAGTTCCTTCGCCATCGCTCGAGCGCTCGGGTCAACTGTCGATTCCAACTTCTCAACGATCTCCCCGATGCGCTGCATCTGTTTTTGAATTGCGGTTTCCTGCGCCATGGTCTCCCTCAAAGACAAGTTGAAGGGGCAAAGACAAGTCGAAGCGGGTGGCTACAATCGGCGATGCTGGTTCAAGTTCTGAACCGAACCCCTGGACGCCGCGATCCACCCGCTTCGTGTACGTTCAGCTTTTCACCTATTCATGCCGAACATCGGCGAGTGATGCGTCTCAATCGTCTTGCCATTGCCTAAGTACATGTGTACGCCGCACGGTAGGCATGGATCGAAGCTGCGGACGGCGCGCATGATATCGATGCCCTTGAACTTGTCGGGGCCGTTTTCTTCGAAGATCGGCGTATTTTGCACGGCATCTTCGTAGGGACCCGGCGTTCCGTAAATGTCACGGGGATTCGCATTCCACGGTGTCGGCGGATACGGGTGATAGTTTGCGATTTTGCCGTCGCGAATGACGACGTGGTGCGATAACACGCCACGCACCGCTTCGTGAAAGCCGCATCCGATGGCGTCGGATGGAACCGTGAATTCTGACCACGTCTTGGTCCTGCCTGCATGCAATTCCCCAAGAGCCCGTTCAACAAAGTAGAGCGCGGCGCACGCAGCGTAAACCTGGAAGTAAGTCCGGGCGCGGTCGCGTTCGATGGCATTGCTCCACTTCGGGATCTTCCATTCGAATTCGACCTCGGGCAGCATGGTCGTCTTGGGCAGATACATTTTCACGCTACTGCCCGTGGACTTGATATACCCGATGTCCACCAAGCCAGCCAGCGCCGTCGCCCAGAGTCTGGCGATCGGTCCTCCGCCGGTATCGATGGCCAGATGGTCGCCGGTTCTCTTGTCGAGCCAGCGAGGCGACATCACCCATGTATATTTACCCGCGAAGTCGCGTTTCTGCGGCTTTGGAATGGTGGTTTGATTCCACGGATGATTCTGGTCTACCGGATTGCCGAGAGGATCATTCTTTACGAATTTCTCGCCGTTCTCCCAGCCCTCATAGTAGGAGCTGCCCAAGAGAATGCGGATATTGAGGTTGATATCCACCAAGTCGGTCGTCACCAGCTTGCCGTCAACAACGATGCCTGGGGTCACATACATCGCGTTCCCCCACTTGGTCATATTCTTGTAGGTGTAGTCGCACTCCTTCGGATTCTGGAACGATCCCCAGCACCCCAAGAGCACGCGCCTCCGTCCTACTTCCTCATAACCCGGCAGGGCGGTGTAGAAGAAATCAAAGAGATCGTCGTGAAGCGGAACGACTTTCTTCATGAACTCCACATACTTCATCAACCGCACCAGGTAATCGGTGAAGAGCTGGACCGTCGGGACGGTTCCTACGCCGCCTGGATATAGAGTCGATGGATGGACATGGCGCCCCTCCATCAGGCAGAACATTTCGCGCGTCATACGGCTCATCTGCAAGGCTTCCCTGTAAAACGCACCCGTGAACGGATTGAGCGCGCGCATGATATCGGCGATGGTCCGGAAGCCGTGAAGCTTGGCTCCCGGCGCGGCGGTTTTCTCAGCCTTGTCCAGTACGCCTGGGTTGGTTTCCTTCACCATCTGCTCGCAGAAATCCACGCCGACCAGGTTGTCTTGGAAGATGTTGTGGTCGAACATGTACTCGGCCGCTTCGCCCAGGTTTACGATCCACTCAGCGATGTCCGGCGGGCGGACGCCAAAGGCCATGTTCTGTGCGTAGGTCGCGCAGGTGGCGTGGTTGTCACCGCAGATTCCGCAGATACGGCTGGTAATGAAGTGCGCGTCTCGCGGATCTTTGCCCTTCATAAAAATGCTGTAGCCGCGAAAGATAGAAGACGTGCTGTGGCACTCCGCAACCTGCCGGTTCTCGAAGTCAATCTTGGTGAAAATGCCTAGGCTCCCGACGATTCGAGTGATGGGATCCCAGTTCATATCTACCAGTTTCCTCGAACCGGTTGGCGTTCCTTTTGTTGCAGCCGTCATTGTTCCCATCGTCTTAGCTCCTTTTTCCTTAGTACGCCCCAGGCTGATAACCGGTGGTAAGTTCCGCGCGCGGATGCCGCCACTTTGGTTCCTTGTTGACAGTGGAGTTGGTCATGGCGCGAAGCGCCCTGATGGCTTTGCCGTAGATGGTGATGCTTGCCGAGGAGATCTTCGCTCCGGGGGGTTCATCCATAAAGGGCATAAACTTGTCCGGAAATCCTGGCATGGTGCACCCGATGCAGATGCCTCCCACGTTCGGGCACCCGCCAATACCCGCCATCCAGCCGCGCTTCGGCACGTTGCACTTGACCACCGGCCCCCAGCAGCCCAGTTTCACGATGCACTTCGGCGAACCGTAGACTTCCGCAAAATCGCCCTGCTCGTAGTAGCCGGCGCGATCGCATCCGTCATGAACCGTCTGCCCGAACAGCCAAGTAGGTCTCAGTTGATCGTCCAGGGGAATCATGGGCGCCAAACCCGCCACCTGATATAAGAGGTAAAGCACCGTCTCCATGAAGTTGTCCGGCTGGACCGGGCATCCGGGCACGTTCACGATCGGCAGCCCAGCCTTGGTCTTGAAGTCCCATCCCAAGTAATCCGCTAAGCCCATGGCTCCCGTGGGATTGCCCTGCATTGCGTGAATACCACCGTAGGTCGCGCAGGTACCGCAAGCGACCACAGCCAGAGCTTTGGGTGCCAGCCGGTCAATCCACTCGTTGGTGGTAATCGGTTGGCCCGACTGTGGGTTCGTCCCCAAGGCAGCCCAATACCCTTCTTTCTTTATTTTCTCGTTAGGGATCGACCCCTCCACGACGAGAACGAAGGGGTCCAATCTTCCCTTCTCAGCCTCGTACCAGTATTTGAGAAACTCGTCTCCCACCTCATACGCGAGCACGGGATTGTGGAGATGCACTTTGGGCAGACCAGGAATCGCTCCCAGCAAGACATCTTCGATGCTGGGTTGCGACGCTGCCGTAATGGAGACGGAATCACCATCACAGCCGAGACCTGCCGTTATCCACAGAATGTGTATGTCCGATACAGGTGATGGCCTTTGCGTTTTGCGACCGTAAGGAACTGCCTCGGGTGTCATTCCTGATCTCCTTTCGGCATTTAGTGGACCCGGCAGCGATTACGCTGCAAGCCAAGAGTCCGAATTTTCGTAACTCCGCAAATCTAGGGACGTTCCACGCTCACGGACGCACGCCTGCGTAAGCGTAAAAAACTCGTCTCATCCAAAATTTCGATTCGGAGAATTACAGCGACGGAGCGTTTCTACAATCGGGCATACGCGGTTTTTCTTATAGGGGATGGCCTTATACGGAGATAGGGGATTCCCCGATCAAGGTACGCCAGCGAACATTAAGATGAGGACGTGTAGCCACCGTTGACATTTACGGTCCATTCGATCGCGTGCTGCACCAACTCGCGCGCGTTTCGCAGCGCCAGCTTTTCCTTGATGTGTGCTTGATAGGACTCGATGGTCTTGACGCTCAAGTGCAATTCGTCGGCAATCCGCCGCGTTCCATGCCCTTCGCCGATTAACCGGAACACTTCGAGTTCCCTGTCGGTAAGGTTTACGAGGGGAGAACTCTTAGACGGCGCCGCACCACGCACGAATTGTTGCAGCATCGTGTTGGTGAGCCGGTCGCTAAGATAAACGTCGCCCTGCAAAATTCTCCGGATGGCCACCAACACCTTCTCCGTAGCTTCTTGTTTCATGATGTAGCCGTTGGCTCCGGCGCGCATCGCGCGCTCCGCATAAATAGACTCATCGTGCATGGAAAGAATCAGCACCGGGAGCGCCGCCGTCTTCGTTCGAATTTCCTTGAGTACGTCAAGACCATCCGGCCCGCTCAAAGAAATATCCAGCACCACGATGTCCGGCTTCAACGTCTCAATCGCGTGAAACGCCGTATGCGCGCCCTCCGCTTCTCCGCACACCGACAGATCCGCTTCGCGGTCGATCAGCAGCGCGAGTCCCTGCCGAACGATCGGATGATCATCCACCAGCAACACCTTGCATTTTTTCACGGAGGTCGTCATTTGAGGTCGGCTCGTCATGGAGGCCACCTATTCCACGTTTCGAATCGGAAAGACGCAGGTCACCGTTATACCCCCATCTTCGTTTGGTTGTACCTTTACCGATCCTCCCACCATGTCTGCACGATAGTTCATGATGCTCAAACCAACGCCGGGCTGGCCCACCGGCTCTTTCGGAAAGCCCACGCCGTCATCTTTGATTATCAGCGTGCCGGTCCCCTGTTTGCCCAATAGTCCCACCACGATGTTCTTTGCCTTCCCATGGCGAATCGCATTATTCACCGCTTCCTGAGCGATACGGTAAAGATGCGTAGCCAAGTTCGGATCGCCAATGGCCAGGGGTTTCGCGCACTGAAAAGCACATCGGATGTGAAACAGCTCCTCCACTTCGCTGGCCCACCTTTTTAGAGCGGACATTAATCCCAGTGGTTCGGCAGCCACCGGATGAAGACCACGTGCCAGCTGTCGCGTATTTTCGATCGCCTGGTTCACCATCTGCACGATTTTGGCGGCCTCGCCTGCCTCCGGCAACGATTTGTCGGAAAGCTTCTCCTCCAGAACCTTGCTCATAAACGCGATCCCTGTCAGGTGTTGCCCCAGCCCGTCATGCAAATCCTGAGCGATGCGCCGTTGCTCCGTCGCGCTGATTTCCAGGATGGCCTCTTCCAAACTCTTCCGCTCCGTAATATCGAAACCCACTCCGTGAATAAACCACGGCCGCCCGTCTTCGTGACGAATCATCTTCGCTTCGCATTGGAACCACAGCGTCTTCCCGTTGCGCGCGATCACCCGATACGACGATCGCAGCGGCTTGGCCGAAAGAAACATCTCGGCCGCTTCCACACTCCACCTCATCTTGTCGTCTGGATGAATCTGCTGGTACCAGCGCACCGGATCTTCCAGCCACTCGCTCTGCGAAAAACCCAGCGCCTCCTCGATTTGCGGGCTAACGTACGCTTCGCCAATGCCCTTATCCAGATACGCCATGAACACAACTGCGGGAATTTGTTCGACCAGAGCGCGGTACTTCGCTTCCAGGCTGTGCAAAGGCACTTCGGAGTTCTTTGTAGGGTCACGCGGGTCCGCGAAATCAAGGATGGATGGCGAAACCCCGTGTTGTTGTTGCAGAAAAACTTCCGCTAGTTCACGAAGTGCGCGCTCCGCCTCCTGCAGATCATCTGCCTCGCGCTCCTCGGTTGCCGTAGGCATAGAACCCAGAGGCCAGTTCGCCTGCCTAAGAGATTCCGGTGGCATCTTCCACCTCTTTAACCTGCTGCGCTGACAATCATAAGACTCGCCTCACAACGAAATGGATACGCCTGCCTGCCATCCGCGTTGCCTCGCCTACGATTTTTATTCCGCCCGCTTCCTCCACGAAGGCTCTTTGTTCAACGACGCCTGCGTGAATCGGCGTAGCGCATGAATCGCCCGCCCGTAGGTCATCACCGCGCTGGATGAAAGCAACGAACCCGGAGGCTGGTTCATGAACGGCATGAACTTATCAGGAAAACCCGGCATCGTGCACCCGATGCAGATGCCCCCGACGTTTGGGCATCCGCCGATTCCGTTCGTCCATCCACGCTTTCCGACATTGCACTGCACCACCGGACCCCAGCATCCGAGCTTCACAATGCAGGTCGAAGCTCCATATTCGTCCGCAAATTGTGCCTGTTCGTAGTATCCTCCGCGGTCGCATCCCTCGTGCACTGTAGAGCCAAACAACCACGTAGGCCGCAGCGCGTCATCCAACGGAATCATCGGAGCGCGGCCGGCCGCCATGTTGAGCAGATACAGCAAAACTTCTGTGAAGTTATCGGGCTGCACCGGGCAACCCGGAACGCAAACGATGGGGATGCCCGCGCTCGACTTCCAATCCCATCCCAGATAATCCGCCAGGCCCATGCAACCCGTCGGATTTCCTTCCATGGCGTGGATCCCGCCATACGTCGCGCAAGTTCCCGCAGCGATTACGACCCAAGCCTTCGGCGCCAGTTGGTCGATCCACTCACACGTCGTAATCGGTTGACCTGTCGTAGGGTCCGTTCCAAAGCTCGCCCAATACCCTTCCTTCTTGTTTTTCTCATTGGGAATGGAGCCTTCCACTACTAATATGAAAGGCGAGAGCTTACCCTGCGCCGCGTCTCGAAAGAAACGGACGAAATCGTCTCCGTTTTCAAACGCCAGGAAAGGATTGTGCAAACGTATTTTGGGGATCCACGGCAAGCTTCCGAGGATGAGATCCTCGATACTAGGCTGGTTGGCTGCCGTGACGGAGATGGTATCGCCATCGCAACCCAGGCCCGCTGTCATCCACAGCAGATCAATCTCTGAGATTCGGTCGGGAACCGAGCACTCGCCCTCTCGCCCCTCTCGCTTCGATGCGATCGGTGTCATTGGTCTGTCGGCGTCCCGTTTCAGAGTAGTAACAAATGGGCGATTCAGCTGCCTGTGCGCTACCGATGTTTTACATCGATCGAATCTTCATATACCGAATAAAATCGGGAAGCATTACGATGACCGTTATCCCCAGGAAAACCAGCACGACACCCTCTACAATCGATTTGGTGTTCATTTCGCCCCTCCGGTACAACACAACGCTATCCCTCCGGGTACAAAACAACACTAGTCGTTAAAAGTCAAGCCGTACATACCAAGAATCATTGACTTGCGGATTCCGAGCGTGACGCTAGTTAACGGCCAAACCGCGAACTACCCGTTATACTCTTTAGTTGATCTGACCGCTGGGCAGAGCTTTTTGACGGCCGCGCGACTTTAATGCTAAGAACGGACTTACAGGACAGCGCCGCTTGATAACTAGTGGACTGTCGCAGTGAATTCGTTAGTGCGCAGGCGGCGGCTGGAGTCAGAGTATTTCCACTGGATCGGGCGAGCATTGGCGGAGTAAGCGTTGATGTAACGGCGGAGTTTGCGAGCCAGGTCCGGGACCGAGGTGAAAATACCGCGGGCGATGACCTCGCGTTCGATCTTGGCGAACCAGATCTCCACTTGCTTGAGCCAAGAGGAATACGTAGGGGTGAAGTGCAGCTGCACGCGCGGATGCTGTTGAAGGAAGTCTCGAACCAGTTGTGTTTTGTGGGCCGAGAGGTTGTCGAGGATGATATGAATCTGCTGCCGGGGCGAGCACAACGATAGCACTTCTTCGAGGAAGGCCACGAAGTCCCGGCTGGTGTGGCGGGCCGTGGTTCTTCCGTGCACGCGGCCGGTCTTGGTGTCCAGGGCTGCATACAGAGAAAGCGTTCCATGCCGGTAGTACTCGAAGCCGTGACGCTCCGCTCGTCCTGGCGAAAGCGGCAGAACGGGATCGAGCCGATCCAAGGCTTGGATGGCGGTTTTCTCGTCGACGCAGAACACGGCGGCATGCTGCGGAGGGCGCAGATACAGACCGATAATGATCGCGGCGGGGACTGTGATCGCCGTACATGAAGAACGTCAGCAGAAAATTATCGTCGTTCTTCGTAATTGGTATCGACCTAACTGGCCGACCACTCCAGTTGTACGGTCTTGGAGAACTTCTTCCCGCAACTCTGACAGATCGCTTCGTAGGCGCTTTCGTCGTCGTTCCAGCGAGCCGCTTCAGGTGGGTTGTCAGTGCCGCAGAAGGGACATTCTAAGAGTCGTCCCTGAGTTTCCATCGGGCACCTCCACAATTTAGATGATTAGGAGGCCGGAATGCCTAGGACGAAGTAGGAATATTGGGCCCTGGCACGGTGACTGTCGGTTTTCACCAGCGTTACCAATAAAACGCATTTTCGTGCTCACGAAGGGCGTGTACCGGTACCCGATGGGGCCACTTGGTGTTCGCTAAGCCTACTAGCATCAGTAAATACGTCGTTTTTGTTGGCATTTGGCGACAAGTACCTGGAAGTGCGGATTCTAAGGGAGTTACGGGCGTGTTTTTCGGAAGTGCGGATTCTACAGGGGTTAGAAGGATTTCAGGCTTGAACGTCGGAATGTTGGGGCAGATTCTGGAGCGGCTGCCGCGGCGACTTACGGTGGCTCTAGGGCGCACTGTTCGGACCCTTTTATCACTTTGATAAGTACCACACATTGGACGCTCTGTCAAAGGATTTTTGGGGCAATTGGACTTTTAATATTCTTTGTATCATGTAGGGTGCTATGAAGATGACGAAGCTGACCATGCTGATGGCCGCCGGGGCGGTCTTTAGTGCAGCGGGAATTGCGTGGGCATCGGAAACGATGACGGCCACGGCGGACGTGAACGGCAAACCGCGCGCGGCGACCGCACAAATTGACGGCCCTTCGAACTTACGGTGTACCAGCGCGAACGGTCAGGCGGGCGAGGGTGATAAACCGTCGTGCCAAATCATCGCGCCCGGATACTCGGGCAAGGTAGAAGTTGGAAAGAGCGTAGCCTTAGATCAAGCTGGAATCGTCACGCTGACGTGCAATGGGAAGCCGCCTCTGCGCTGCACGGCGCAAATTACGCCGTAGTGCTTTGGAGCGATGTATAGCCAAGGGAGCTTGCCGATCAGTTGATCCTCGGGAGGATTTCGATGTCTGAAGAACGGCGCAGCCTGATGAGGACCGCTGAGGATTCGAAAAGTTTTTCGTTTGCGCGCTTGCGGGAGACGACGCTCAGAGCGTGGCTAAGACAGAGGCTTTCACCGACACTCTACAGAAAATTAGTCCACAGTTTAAAGCTCACAATTAGTTGGTTTTACCGAAACGATTTGAATCGCCTAGCTAGTCTTTTCGGCACGGACAAATGGGGCGATCATTGGTACACCCAACATTATCAACGGTATTTTAGCCCCCTCAGAAACAAGCGGCTGAATCTCCTCGAGATAGGGGTGGGCGGCTACGAGGGTTTAGGGGAGGGCGGCGCATCTCTTCGAATGTGGAAAGCGTACTTCCGCAAAAGCAAAATCGTAGGAATAGATATTCATGACAAAACGAAGCTTAGCGAGCATCGAATCGATGTAAGGCAATGTGACCAAACGGACGCGGACGGGTTGCTGCGCTTGTCGAAGGAATACGGAGGGTTCGATATCATCGTAGATGATGGGAGCCACCTAAACGAGCATGTAATTAAAAGCTTCGGGATTCTCTTCCCGCTGCTGCGATCCAATGGGATTTACGCGGTTGAAGACACTCAGATGGCGTACTGGCTGAGTTGGGGAGGTGGAATCGACAACCCCAAGAGTTCGATGGCATTTTTCAAAAACCTGATCGATGGCCTCAATCATGTGGAGTATCCCGTAAAAGACTACAAGCCGGACTACTTCGATCAAAATATCGTCGAAATTTCTTTTTTCCACAACCTGATCTTCATCCGTAAGGGAAACAACAACGAGCCTGCAAATGCACCCGAGCTCATTCAACGTGAATTGGATTCTGTGTGAGGTACTGTGAAGGCTGACAACTGACATCATGGAACGGCTTCGCATTTCGCTGTTGTACTGCGCGGATGGGCCCTACTTCCAACATCTGGGGGCGTCCGTTGCTTCCGTGTTGCAAGCCAATCCCGAGCATCATTTCCAGATCTATGTGTGTTCTGAGAAGAGGGACGCGAAGGCCGAGGATAAGCTGTCGGCGATTGCGTTGCGATTTGGGAATGCGTCGATTACGTTTCTGGAGTTCGGGCTTGCTCAAAACCATGGGCAACTTCGTTTGGATCGCTATTTAACACTGGCTAGCTATCTGCGGTTGTTTCTCACCGAGTTTTTGGACCCTACGGTGGAGAAGGTGCTTTACCTGGATTGCGACGTGTTGGTTTGCAGGGACATCGGCGCACTTTGGCAGACAGATCTGGCTGGAGCTTTTGCGGCGGCTGTGCCGGAACCGTACTTCGCGGAGCATCCGGGTTTTGGTCCGCGAGAGACTTATTTCAGTGCGGGCGTGCTGCTGATCGACGTGGCGCGATGGCGCGCGGAAAATGTGTTGCCTGTATTTTTGCAGTTTGCGCAGGAGCAAGCTTCGGTGCTGACCTGTCACGACCAAGATGTGCTGAATAACGTATTCCGAAACAAAATTCGGGCGCTGGATTATTGCTGGAATTTCCAGAGCAGCTTTGCGGATATGCCGGCAGAAGCGCTGAAAATGAGCGCGGACACGTTTAAGGACGTGCGGCGGCGACCGCCAATCGTTCACTTTACGGGCAAATACAAACCCTGGTTTTATAAGTATCAGCCCCACTACAAGCGGTTGTATTACGAAGCACTGGCACTCACGCCGTGGAAAGGTTATCGGCCGCCGGATCGAACGGCGCGAGCCGTCCTGATCAAGCTTTTCACCCTGAAATATTTGAAAGAAAGACTGAACTGGTATGCGCCGGGCCTGGCCAACTCTCTGCGAAGGATGATGGGGAAGCGGAGCCGGCTGGATATCGATCCTACGATTGCTTAGAAGACGGCAGCGGCGTGCAATTTTGCTGGCTCGCTGCCAACAAGGACCTCGTAGGCATCGCCAAGGGCCCGAGCAGAATTGGCAAGGTTGAAGGGACTGGCATAAAACTGTTCCAAATGCCGACGCGAGGGTTGCACCCTACGCCCCTTGGAATTGAGTATTGCCGCCGCCCAGGGTTCCGGAGAGCTCTCCAAGCCAAGCACGGTAACGAGGTTCGACTCGACGGTTACCTCGCGCGGTACGCGATCGGATACGATGCAGGGAAGACCGGCAGCCTGTGCTTCCACGGCGACCAAGCCGAGGCCCTCGTATCGCGAGGGGAAAGCAAAACAATCCATGGCGCTAAGCATAAATTGCGGGACGGAGAGAGTGTCGGGAACGAAGGTTACGTGCCGGTCCAAGCCCAGTTTTTGAATATCGGAAACAATTCCCTTTCTTAAATCACCGTCGCCGATGAACAAGAAATGCACATCGGGGGACATCTTTACGGCTACTTGGGCGATTTTGACGAGAAAGTCGTGATTTTTCTGCTCGTGAAAGCGCCCGACGTGGCCTACGACAAAAGCGCCATCAGGAATGCCAAGCCGGGTTCGCAGATAGGGGTCCGGGCGTTGCGCGAAGGGTTCGAAGTCCACTCCACAGTAGAGGAGCGACCAGCGAGGATCGTTTTGCCAAGAGGGGCCAAACATGGACTCCGCGGCACGAACGCTAACGGCGAAACCACGGTCGGCAAAGCGGCGAAGGCATTGGAGCGTGAGGCCCACATAGGAGCGGTATGCGGCACTTCGAGTTTCGAGCAGCGGACGAACGTCATTATGGCTGTGGACGATGGTGGAAGGGATGCCGATCTGCTTGGCGAGAAGGAGAGCAAGCAGGCCGTTGGGGTTACTACCGTGAACGTGGAGGATGTCGTAGGGGCCATTTTCGTGGACTACGCGGCTCAGGTTAACCGTATATTTCATAGGATTGGCGTAGTTCACGCAAGGCAACACCCGGGCGCCAATTTGCTGGAAAGCCTCGGTAAATGGCTCTTCCTTAAGTGTGCGCACGAGAATGTGATGTTCGAAGCGGTCGAGCTTCTTGATAGTCTGGTACAGCCACATTTCAATTCCGCCGCGCAGTAAATGACCAACGCTGTGGAGGACACGAATGGGGCGTAATCGATGCGGAGATTCGTGAGAGGTGTAATCGAAAGGCATCAACTTGGAAATAAGGCAGCCTTCCCATGCTCCGGCATCGTGGCCGTGGCTGCTTTTACCAGACTGACAGAGAGAGTACTAAAATTTCAAGCTCGATATCGGGAGGGTTATCGTAGTTCTAACACCGGAGCATTCCCAGAAACTATTATCGAAGAAGAGAGTCGTCTCTGGACGAGATCTCTAACGCGGAAGCTTGGTTTTTCCACGACCCAGTAGGAAAGTTCGGCACAGGCGAGGATGCAAAACATATTCAGAGGGAAAAAGCGGGTATAGGGACCGGTAAAGAGTTGCTGCCAGAGGTACAAGCTGTAGGAAATCATGCCGATATGACGCAGGAGTCGCGTGTTCAGGAACCTGCCTACCAGGGACTCATGGCGAAAGACCACGTAAAGCAGGATTGCGGCGATGGCCACATTCTCGAGGGTAATGCCCACGGTCATCTGGTACATCCCGCGCCAACGGTGTTCTGCCGGTGTGTCGATGGCGAGGAGAAAAAGGACGGCTGATATAGGAGCGATGGGAGAAAGAGCAAGCTTGGTGAATTTTTCCCAAATCTTCAGATCCAGCACGAGCGACAGCAGACAGCCGGTCATGATGGTGTCGAGGTGGGTGTGCAACATCATGGCCATGTTAATGCGCATGGCGGGCCAAGCGTAGTAGGTGACCACGCGGCTTAATGGGGAGAGGAGGATCACTCCCGCGGCGATAGCCAGGTTTGCGCGGCGGCTGAAGGTGGCCATACAGATAGGCCACAAGAGATAAAACTGTTCTTCCAGAGCGAGCGACCAGAAATGGCCGAGAAGCCAAGTACCGGCGGAGGGCACGTAGTTCCAGGTGTAGGTGGCGGCGACCAACATACTGGTGGGGCTGACATACGCCTGATGCAACAAAACTAATGCGGCGATCACCAGCAGATAAACATAAAACGGAGGGAAGATGCGGAAGGTACGGCGCAGGTAGAAGCGCTTTAAATTGATCTGGCCGTCGCGGCGAAGTTCCTTGACGACGAGTTGAGTGATCAGAAATCCGCTGATCACAAAGAAGACCGAGACGCCTTGCATGCCATTGCGAAACGATGCGTTGCCGGGGATGCGATCCAAGAATGCGGACTGAGAATGTCCAAGAATTACAGCAATGACGGAGAGCGCCCTGAGACCGTCGAGAGAAGGAATGGAACGGTTTTTCTCCTGCGTTTCCTGGGCAAACTGAACACTGCGCCCGGAGTTTGAAAGAGTCGCTCGGGCATTTAACGCATTCCGTTTCGGTGGGATCATCGCCTCCACTTATTTACTTTTTCTGAAGACAGTAAACAAACTACGAGTGCACTGCTGCGCCGGCGGGCCCCAAAGTCTGGTGGTAGCGAGATCCAGCCAGGTACATTCCGGCAAAAATCCAGAACAAGGCGGCAGTGACGTTGACAAAAATCGGTCCCGAAAGACTTTGGGCCAGAATGGCGATGGTGATGGCCTTGGCCGCAAGGAAGAAGGGATCGGTTTTGGTCATCGCGCCACCCCAGAAAATAAAGAGAATGCCGGCCAGGAACAGCGCACTCCCCAGCCATCCCAAAGAGAAAACCAGAGAGAGAAGCCCGCTATCGATCTTTCCGTGGGTGGTGTCCAAAGTCCGAAGTCCGTAGCCGAAAGGGTGGTCGAGAGCGTCTTGCGCCATTACTCGATATAGATCCAAGCGAGCGCCATAACTCTCGTCGTGACCGAGATCCGAGAAGGTATTGAAGCGATCGCCGATCACGGTGGCCAATCGCGGGTCATGCGCGAACGGGGCCAGGCAGGCTAGCAGAAGCAGCATGGATAAGACGAGCCGGATGATGATGCGGGGATTGGCGCTCTTCAATATCAGGACGAAACCAATGATCCAGCTGAGCCAGGCGGTGCGGACGACGGACAAAAGAAAGGATACGTAGCCGAAACAGGCGGAAGGCAGTTTTAAAGGAACGCGAACGACAAGCAAAAGGAGCAGGCCGGCCATCATGGTGTTGGCAAAGGGGCCGGGGGAATTCATGGTGCTCCAGACGCGCACCTGCAAAGACTCTGGAGTACCAAAGCTGTTGGCGCTGACATTTTCGAGCCAATAGCGATCCCAAATCGGCGGAAGAAAGAACTGGTAAATTCCGTAGAGACCAAGAACCAAAAGGGCCCAGACAAAGTTACGGGAGATGGTCGATTGATAGCGTTGATATTGGGGCCAGTGCAAGTAAAGGTGCAGGCCAAACAGCATGGGGCAAAGCCAGTTCAACAAGCCAAATAGCATTTCGGCGGAAGGGTGGACGAGCATGCCCACAACAAAGCCATACAAAACGGCGATGCCGCAGAGCATAAACGCGGTAGGAATCCGATCTTTCTTCTGATGGGCTGAAGGGAGCAGGGTGATGACGGAGATACCGGAGACGAGAAAGGGAGCGAGCAAGACGAGACTGGGCTCCTCGAAGCCGAAATGCCAGTCAATTATACGGCGGACAAAGGGAGTTAGAAACCAAACCCAAAGGGAGTAGGTGACGTAGGAAATCGGTTTGGTGCTGTAGAGAATCCACCCAATGAGGGCGGCGGCCGCCGGCAAAGCGACGCGCAAGAGCTGAGGCTTCCCTGCAAACCATAGCGCGGCAGCGAGCAATATGCCGCATGCGGTCGCGAGGTAGAGGCCGATATTGCTGGCCCCGCTGGGCTCGGCAGCTAGTGCGGCTTCGGGGTAGGAGGTTGTGGCCATGAAAGCGGTTGGTGTCTCCTGTTAAGGCTGTCTCAAGCCGACTTTGGCCTGAACTCAAGTCGGCGACGAAGTGCCATAGCCGCGAATGCGACCTTGGGACTTCCGATTAAACGAGCTAGAAATCCCAATCGCCACGGAGCTTGTAGAAAACGCTTCATCGTAGTTGACGGCTTTAAGATGAACTCCCAAAAAGCAGGAGGCTGGGCAATCGGGTGACCGTGGTTGGCGCCATTGGCGCTGAATCCGTCCACTTGTACCAAATCTCCAATTGCTTTCGCTTCGGCGAGAGAAGGGCAATCGATGAGACGAGCCAGGGCCGGGAAAGCGAGTTCGCGGTCTAGGATTAGCGGCGGCAAGTCGCCGAACGCCTTTAGATAGCGCTCTACGAAAAGCAAGGCGGCCTGCTGCATGGCAGTTGCTGCCGCCGCATAGTTTGAAGAAAGGCCGAGTGGAGCCTGAAAAGGAATGACCTTGCCCTGCGTTTCGTTGTACCTGAGAACCGAACCGTGATCGGCTGTAAAAAGAAGTTCGATCACAGCAACTCCGGTCTGAAGGATTCGGCGATTATATTCAGGGACATCGGTGTCAATAAGCCATCCAAGGGCGTCGCCCCCTGAGCCGGCTAATTGTCGAATGTGATGGCTTGTCGCGAGATAGTATCCGCGTAAACGAAGATCCTCAGTGTTAGCCCGGAAAATAGGAGTAAGGGCGCGCTGTAGCGACCCTTTGTAGCCGATATCGCAAAAGGCCGAAGCATCATGGTCGAAGCAGCCCTGCTGCTCAAGATATCGGGATAAAAGCAGTCGCTCCTGCTTTGCAACCTGCAAAACCTGAGGTTCAAGAAATTGAAAGAGACTACGGAGACGATCCCTTTTTTCTTCCGTGTCCATCAGCGTTCCGGGTGGAATGCCGTGCTCGATCATCGCCGTCTCGCAAGCGCTCAACTCTAGGCCGATACGGGTGAGATATTCCTCGACGGGCAGCCATAGTTGGTGACCGCGACCGAGGAAGTGTTCCAGAGCGACTTCGTCGACGCGCTCCAATGCAGGGATCACAACTGCGCGGCGTGACACCATTAAGTATGAAGAGGCGGGCGCGAGCGGGAAGCATGCTCGTAGTCGTTCGTATACGCGCTGAACAATTTGACCGTCGCGCGAGAAGAAATAGATATGTTTCGGGGCGAAATCCGAAAGGTCCGCCATTAGCCACTGAGTGAATCCGAGGTAGAGTGGGCCGGCTACCGAGACGCCGATTTTTTTCCACGGCTGGGCGGTGATGCTGGTCTGGTCCTGCAGGGATTCGGGGATACCGGCCATTAATGATCTTGCCAGGGAGCGCTCGTCGCGGGCGTATTCGGTGCGGTCCTGGTGCGTAGGGCGGCGGAGTTTTGGGCGATACCAGAGTGCCTGGAGGCCGGCGCGGCGAGCCTGGAGAACGTCGGATTGGGCATTGTCGCCGATGTGCCAGATGTCGCGGGGCTGCAGGGTTAATTGAGCGGCGACTTTGGCGAAGAGAGCGCCGTGGGCCTTGGAGGTGCCGAAGTGGCTGGAGACGAAGACTTGATGCGGGCCGTCGTAGCCGGAATCGGAGAGCAGGGATTCGAGGAAGGGTTGAGGGAAATAGGTGTCGGACAGGAAGGCTACGGGCGTGTTGGAGGCTACGAGCTGTTTGTAAATGGCCAGGACGGCAGGGTTGGCGGAGCAGATGTCGCGCTCGGTGGCTAGCTCTTCTGCGTGCATGAGAGGTGCTACGGTGGATAGGGGGCCGGGGAAGGTGGCGTAGATTTCGTCCAGGGTGACTTCTTCGCGGCCGGTGGCGCGGGCTTTTTGGCGCGCGGTGGATTCGGCGGTGCGGCGGGCTTCGAGGAGCGGCTGCATGCCGAGGTTTAGGTTATGGCGCTGGTTTGTGCGCCAGGCGGTGAGGGCTAGGGCGTCTGTTGGTTGGGCCACCGAGCCGAGCAGGGCGGTATCGAAGACGTCCAAGGTTACGAGCTTCGCGCTCTTGAGGCCGGGGAAGCGTTTTAGGTCTTCGGGGCCACGGATGCGATTGCGCAGTAGCTGGGGTATTGCGGCGACGCGTTTTAATTTTTGGGGACTTACCATTTTCGTTCTCGTTCGTGTCTTTCTTTTTGTTGAGGATGGTGTGGCTGGGACTATGGACTGAGAGTTTCTACACCATTGGGATTTGGTTCGGGAAATTGGCCCGGAACACAGACCCGTCCGGGATCGGGGTAAACAGGAGCGCCTGAGCTGCTTGGTGACTGGCTTAAGAGTTTGCGCATGGCAGCTGGGCGGAAATTCAGGCGGGCGATAAGGGCCAGGCCGCGGAGGATATCGGAGGCTGTGTAGCCCTCCCAGCAGGAGCGGATCAGGCGCAGGCCTACGGCGGGGGAGATTACGCGTTGGGCGCAGCTGGCGATGCCCCACAGGAGGTCGTCGACGGTGTGGACGGCGCGGGTCAGGTTGGCGGCGGCTTGGTGGGTCGCGGGGGTGGCGCGGTGGGGCTTGCGGGTGGCGCGGGCGGTCATGCGGGCGAAGGGGAGATCGAGTTGGCGGAGGGTTTCGTTCCAGGAACGGTGAGTGGAGACGGCGGCGCGGGCGGCGGCGCCGATTTGCTGGCGGAGGATCGGGGAATTGGCTAAGGACTGGAGATGCGTCGTCAGGGATTGGTGATCGTTTACCTCGGCGGAGAAGCCGGTTACGCCGTCGATGATTACTTCTGGGACCAGGCCTACGCGGGTGGTTACTACTGAGGTTTCGCAGGCCATGGCTTCGAGGACGGTGCAGGGGCCGCCTTCTACGCGGGAGGTTAGGAGATAGGCGTCGATGGAGGAGTAGAACGAGGCTAGTTGGGATTCGGGGATGAAGCCTACGTAGTTGGCGGAGATGCCTTGTTGGCGGAGATCTTCGACTTCTTGTTTCCAGCCCAGGCCCAGGAAGGAGATGTGGAGGTTGGGGATGGTTTTGCTGGTGGATTGGAGGATGGCGTGGAGGGTGTCCAGACCTTTGCGGCCTGCGTCGTAATTGCTGGTCTTTGAGCCTACGAAACCTATGGCGAAGGAGTTTTGAGGGATCCGAAAATGTTCGCGCCGCGAGGGGACGCGGCGGAGGGTTTGGGCGTCTACGCCGTGGGGGACTACCGTTACCGGCAGGTCGGGGCCAGCTAGCTGGTGGACCTGGTGCTTCCAGGTTTTGGTGCAGGCGATTAGCTCGGAGGAGGCTTGCATGGCTTCGAGCATGTCCGGGTTCCAGGTGGTTACGTGGTGGAGCCAGAGCATGCTGGGAGGGAGCTGGGTGGATGGGCCTGCGGCTTGGCGGAGGAGATGAAAGCCTTTATCGCCCAGGGGGAAGATGAAGTCGATGCTAGGGAGCAGCGCTTGGACCAAGTCTGGGCGGAGGCGGAGCATTTTGTCGGTGAGTAGCCAGAATTCGTAGCGGTCGGAGAAGCGGCGGATTACGTGTAGGGCCATCTGTCCGATGATCCAGGAGGCGGCGTTCGGGAGGATCAGGACGCGGGGCTTGGCTGGAGATGAGAAGGTGGCCGCGTCGGCTGCGAGATGGTTTGATGACGTGAACGTGCGCGGTTGTGCCGCAGCGGCTATCGGGCCCGGAGTTTGGACTGGGCCTCGGATGACGGCGGATTTATTGGCCAGTGGCGTCATGCGTGGGCCACGTAGACGTTATCCAGTGCTTCGACGTTGGCGGGTTTGAAGAGTGATGGAGTGCTCTGTAGCGGGACGCCAATGCGCCGGAGAAAGGAGCAGAAGCGGTCTTGGAAGATCTGGACGCCGAAACCGTCGGCGTGCTTGGTGAGGACGTCGGAATTCCATTGTTGACCCTCAAAACGCTCGATGGCTTTGGCAAGGTCTTCGGGGGTCTGGTGATCGAAGAAAACGCCGGTTTCGTTTTCTACGATGGTTTCCAAGGCGCCGCCTGCGCGGTAGGCGATCGTGGGGCGGCCTGCGGCTGCGACTTCCAGGGGAGCCATGCCGAAATCTTCTTCGCCGGGGAAGAGGAGGGCTTTGCAGCGAGGGACGAGATATTCGACATCGGCGTCGGAAGCGCGGCCTAGGAAGGTTACGGTTGGACCGGCTATGGCTTGCAAGGCTTCGCGATCAGGACCGTAACCAATGACGACGAGTTTCTTTCCGAGCGCGGTGCAGGCGCGGACTGCCAGGTCGATGCGTTTGTAGGAGACGAGACGGGACAGGACCAAGTAAAAGTCTTCGGGACAGTCACCGGTGGGGTGAAATCTACTGGTGTCAATCGGCGGATGAATGACTTCGGCCGAGCGGCCGTAGGCGCGGAGAATGCGGTCGGCAACGACTTTGGAATTGGCTACGAAATGGTCGGGTTGGCGGGAGGCGCCTTGGTCCCAAAGTTTTAATGCACGGATGAGCATAGGAAGGAAAGTGCGCGTGCCCAAGCGAAAGGATTCGCGCTGCGAATAATTGTCGAAGCTCCAGACCCAGCGCATGGGAGTGTGGCAATAGCAGACGTGAATGGCGTCGCGGCCGGTTCGGACGCCTTTAGCGTAGCCTGAGGAACTGGAGAGCACCAGATCGTAGCTCGACAGATCGATATCGGAGACTGCGAATGGATAGAGAAGGAAATAGAGACGATAGTAGCGCTCGATGCCGGGGAGATTCTGCATCCAGGAAGTGCGGACGAGCACGTCCTTGAGTTGACCGGGCATGCAGTCTGGAAACGCAACTGTAGCGAATAGGGCGGGGTCCGGGAGCATTCGATAGAGCTCCTCGGCGACTTTTTCAGCTCCGCCGAGTTGTGTGAAATAATCGTGAATGACTGCGATCTTCATTTTGGCTCCCTTTGCTGCGCTTACACCGCACCTGTCCGTTTCACTACTGCCTTGACGGTTCTCGCCAAAATCCAGAAATCCAAGGCAAGAGACCAGTCATCGATATAGTTGAAATCGAGCTTGACCCATTGATCGAAACCGACCGAGCTGCGGCCGCTGACTTGCCAAAGGCCGGTAATTCCGGGTTTGACGGTGAACCGGCGCATCAGCGTTGCTTCGTTGAACAGGGAAACATCACGCACGCTCATTGGGCGAGGTCCGACCAGGGACATATGCCCGAATAAAACGTTGAGTAACTGGGGCAATTCATCCAGCGAAGAGGCGCGCAGGAAGCGTCCCAAGCGCGTGACGCGCGGGTCGCGCCGCATTTTGAAAATTGGGCCGGCAGCTTCGTTGTGGCGCTCGAGTTCGTTCATCAAATCTGGAGCGTTCTTGACCATGCTGCGAAATTTATACATGTGAAAAATACGCCGCCGATAGCCGTAGCGCTCCTGCACGAAGAAGACGGGACCTTTGCTAGTAAGTTTCACAGCGATGGCGATGAGGACGAACAGTGGCGATAACAAAAAGAGGCCTACTAGCGAGCCGACCACGTCGAAAACGCGCTTGACCGCCTGGCGAGTAACGTAGTGCTCGTGGAAGGGCACGAAGTCATTGAAAAGCTCGAGATCGCGGTGGGCGGCTTGATTGAGCGTGGTGGAGTACATGTCGTGCATGAACGCGACGTGAACGCCGACCTGTTCAGCAATGGCGACGGCCCGTTGAGCCTTGTCGTAGCAGGATTTCATGGGCATAGCGATTAGCAGTTCATCTACAACATTGCGCAGCAGGAGATCGCTCAGATCCTCGAAGGTGCCCAGGTATCTGGTGGCAACATCGGGAGCCATCTCGCTGACCGGCTGATCGTCAACAAAGCCCAGGAGCTTGACCGAGGAATGATATTGGGTACGAATTTCTCGCCAGGCTTTACTGGCTCGTCTGCCGCTGCCGAGAATTATGACCAGTTCGGGATCGCGTGAGGCAATCCAGGTGCGAAACAGTAAACGGCAGATCTTGAAACTGGCGCAACTAAGAAAGAAGACCGCCGAGATCTTTACGACCGGGCCTTCGGTATGAGCTGCGTACAAGTAAAGGGCCAATAGCGCCGTCATAACCGCGCAACCTTTGGCAATGCCTACCACGGTACGCAAAATGCCGCAGGGCTCCGGGCGTGTGAAAGCGCGGAAGCAGAAGGCCCAAGCCACCATGAACAAGCCAGCGAACACAGCATTGGCGAGAGTGATGCGCATGGCCAGGAATTCGCGAACGCCACCAGGCGGCATGCGAGCGCTATTGCCATAGACGGCGGATGCCAGAGCCATGGCAAAAGCAAACAGGGAGTCGGCACCTGCCAAGTGGCCTGATAGTTTTGAGTATCTGTCTTTCACCCTCAGCTCCTTAGTTCCGTTTTTAAATGTGAAGCCAGCCGCATCGCCATGGCGACAATAGTGAGCGTCGGGTTGGCGTATCCCGAAGTCGGAAAGACCGAACTGCCCGCGACATACAATCGGCGAACTCCGAAAACTTCGCAGTTGCGATCGACGACTCCGCTGGCGGGAGAATCGGACATACGGGTTGTGCCGATATGGTGGAAGCAATCACCGAGATTGTTTTTCCAATCGTCGCCGGGCTCATTGAGCCAGGGTTCTGGTTTCAATTGCGCGAGCCCCAGCCGCTTCAGCTCGCCGCCCATGGCAGCGGTCATCACCTGCACGCTATGGCGCTCGCTGTGATTGAGGCGCCAGTCGACCTTCCCGCGAAACAGGCCAAGAGCGTCGCGGTTTCGAGATAAAGTGACGCGGCTGTCGTAATCGGGTTGTTGCTCGGTGTGACATTGCAAAAGAATCCGGCGCGGCTTGCCAAGCGGCGACTTACCTAGGAAGTATCTGCGCGAAGTGGCGCGAGCGACTTCGGGCAAATGCAGTGCGATGCGCTTTAGCTGGGTTTGCAAATTCGGGGGCAGCTTTCGACGACGGAGCGAACGGTAGAGTTCCTTAAGGGAGGCAATGCCGGAGTCGTCCGCATATTCAAAGACCAAGTGGGAGGTGCAGTTCAACGCCTGCTCAGTACGCTGAGTGGCGATGCCCAGTGGAAACTTCGGAAAATAACGGAGCGGCCCCCGATACTGCAACGCGAAGAGATCGTTTAAGAGGCGCGTGTCGGTGGTTTCTAAAGTCGCGGTGAAACCGGTGGGGTGATCCTGCAAGAACCGTCCGACCAGATCACGGTCGTTTCCGAGACCTTTCGGGTTGAAGCGGGTGGAAAGAAGCAGCAGACGGGCATTTTCAATGCCGCCGCCGCAAAGGACGATGGCGTTGGCGCGGATCTGCGCACGGCCTCCAGCCAGGGTGCGAACATGCACGGCCTCGGCTTTGCGACTATTTTCGTCGGTTTCAATCTCGGTTACATTGGCGTGCAGAAGAACCTGCACCTGGGTAGAACGTCCCAAGCGGTCGCCGTAGAGGCTCCCAAAATCTACGTTGGGACTGTAGATCGTAAAGTGGGTCCTGATGCGATCCTTATTCCAAGAGGGCGCGGGCGTGCGCATCTTTTTGTAGACACCCTCGTCGTAGCGCTCGCCGTGGATGTTGAACATACGCTCGGCGCGCTGGTACCACTCGTCGAGATCCTTGGCGGTGATGGGCCAACCACTGTGAGGAACCCACGGGCGCTTCTCAAAGTCGATAGGATCGAACCGAATGCATTGACCGAACCAGAGTTTGGTGGCGCCGCCGAACGAACGAGCGCGACCGTGCTTCAGACCTTTGTAGAGAAGACCGGCAATGTCGCCATCATTCAAATTCTGATCGGACTCTTTTGGCTCCAAGCCTCCGCTTTCGACGAGAATGATGGAAAGTTTGGTGTCGGTGAGTTCGAGCGCAAGCGCGATGCCGGCTGCACCCGCACCTACGAGACAAACATCGGCAGTAAACTGCACTCCGTCTTCGAGCATTCTGAGGTCCTGAATCATTACGACGCCATCTCCACGCCGACAGCAGTGGGGCCCAGGGAATTAAGTGCCAGCCATTTCGCCGACCGTAATTGCCGATCGGAGAAGGTTTGATCGTTCATCAAGGCAGCGTTGCGACGAATGTTGTGCTCGTTCACGGATGAAAACAGGACGATTCCGTTTGAGTTTTCGGCCATGGCGGCCTGGAGGACTAGGGCGCCGAGGCTCGGCAGGTCGGAACAATCGAAGTCGAGATCGCGGGACCATGCTTTCCGCAGCTCCGAATTGGAGGCTAGTTCCGCGATCAGAGTCTTGAAACTTGTGCCGAGAGAGGAATGCGTGATTATTCCGGTTTTATTGCGATTCGAGAGCCGTTCGAGGGAATTTTCAAAAATACTACTCGGGAATTGAGCGATCTCGCCACTTGGCAATTCCTGAGCCCGGATAGAAATCGTATTTTGAGACGTTGTCGCCGTTCCGTAGGCGCGAATCAGTCCCTTGCGCTTGGCGTCTTCGAGCGCAGCGATTAGTTCCGGGGTGATTTGGTTGGGCGCGATCTCGTGCATGAGGAAAATATCGATGTAATCGGTGCGGAGTTCTCGGAGGCTGTTGTGAAGGCTTCGAGTGCACTCGGTGACCGTGAAGCATCCGCTTTGGGTTAATTGCTCTGCACGACGGCGAATTTGCTTGCGCAGTGCGGGAAAGACGGCGACAACGGCTCTCGCCGCGGATTTTGCCGTCGCCAAGGCTACGGAGCGTTTGGGCGGCCGAATACCGAACTTGGTGGCAATCGTGAGGTGTTCACGGCGGTCCTTGATAAACTCGCCGAGTAAGCCTTCGGATTCTCCGTAGCCATATAACGGCGCCGTATCAAAGTGACGGATGCCACTATGGAAAGCCGCGTCGAGAATGCGGCGAGATTCCTGTTTGCTCAGGCGGCCCATCAGACTGGCGCAGCCGTAGCCCAAACGAGTGGTCTGAATGCCGGTGGCGGAAAGGGAGACTGGCATCAGACGCGCTCCTGAACTTCAGCGAGCAGCACTTCACTGCGATCCTTGCCTTGTCGCCTGGAGGCGGCGCGCTGCAGTGTCTGGCGATAGATTTCTTCCAACTGCTGCACCACATTTTCCCAAGTCATGGTGGATTCCACGAGCTTGCGGTTGTAACGGCCCATGACTTGGCGTTGAGCAGGATCACGGAGAAGTTCGAGCAACGCTTTTGCGAGAAGAACCGAATCGCCAACGGGAACTCGTCTGCCGCCCTTTTCATGAACCATGTAGGGCAGGCCGCCAGCGTCGGTAATGACAATGGGTTTTCCGCAGCTCAAGGCCTCAAGAACCGTGGTGGCGTACGGTTCGCCGTAAGAGGGCAGGCAGTAGATGTCGCAGTTTCGGTACAAGGAGGGCGCCGCGGCACGTTCCTGAAGGCCGAGAAATTCGATCTGGGCAGCACAGCGCGAGGCCGCGGCCTGGCGCTTTACTTCATTCAATGCCGAACCATCTCCGGCGATGCGCAGGATGGCGTTCGGGCATTCCTGAGCGACCGTCGCGAAAGCCTCCAGGAGCGCGAATATTCCCTTTCGTGGGACCACATTTGCAAAAAAGAGAATCGACGGATTCTCGCGGGCCACGATGAGCTGCGCGCCAGACTCTGACCCAATCTCGGGGCTAAAGAGATCTGTATCGATGCCGTGGGGCAACATGTAGACACGATCGCGAACCGCGTGCGGCCGTGGGAGCCGGTTGAGCGCTGCCGGGGTGGTAAGAACGATGGCGTCAGCTTGACGCTGTTGCACAGCCGAGATGATGCTGCGGCCCAACGCGAGCGCCCGGCTGAGCCAACTTCCCCGCGAGGCAACGGAATCAGGATCGTTGGGCCAGCGGGCAACGTAGGTCCCCAGGACCAAGGGCAATCCAGATCCGAATAGCGAGAGACTCAGTCCGGTGAAGACGGGATTCAACTGATGGATAAGGTCGAAGCGATGCTGCTTATGCAGCCGGTTGAACAGGCTGCGAACCCGGAACATATATTCGATGCGCGAGAACATTCGCCCGAACCTGGCCGGGGGAATCTGATGCACGGTGATGTTCGGATGGAGAGGTTCGCGTATGTCCACGCGCTCCACCGCGACGTGAAGATGGTGTCCGCGCCGAGCCAGATTGGTGAGAAAACCGTGGGCGATCAGGCCGTCTCCGTGAGGCAAATGATCGGTCAGCAGATCGGAACAATGAGGAACAAAAATATTAAAGCAGTCGCCCATTAGTCGACCCCTTCCACAGCCACCAAACGCCGGTTCCGAAAACGCTGGATGGCTTCGGAAATGTGGGCTGCCATGAATTTGAGGTCCTCGAGCTTGGGGAGAACGTTGGGAATGCGCATCTTGAGGAACAAAGGGAAACTGGCGAGGACAAAAATCAGTCTCGCGGTGGTGGAGGCCAGGAGTGCTAGCCCGGCACCGACGATTCCTAGCCTGGGCACGAGAATGAGCATGAGCGGAAGGGTGAACAGCAAACCCAGGACTTGCAGCGCGGTGACTACCCCAGGGCGCTCGAGAGCCATGAAAGCTTGAGAGAGAACGAAGGTGCCGCCGGAGAGGACGACTTCGAGAACCAGGACGCGCAGTACGGTGGTCGCGCCGGTGTATTCGCGACCGTAGAGGAGGGAGAGAAGGTGAGGACCGAAAGAAACGATTCCCACGCCGGCCAGAGCGGTGAGAAGAGTGCTGATGCGTGCGGCGCGGCTGGTCATTTCTCGCACGACGTCCGGCGCTTGGCTTACGGCTTTGGGAAACAGCACCATCACGACGGAGCCATGGAAGGCGTTCAAGATGCGAGACAGGCTGAGGGCGACGACGTAGGTGCCCATCATCTGAGGCGCCAGGGCGCGCACGACGAGTGCTTGGTCGATGTACATGGACATGGTGCCGCAGAGGTCGATGCCATAGGCTCGAATGCCGTAGGAAAGCAGCGATCGGGCGGATTCCATGAAGGAATCGAGCGAGGGCTGAAATATGCGCCAGAGACGAACGAGCATCCAGATAAACGGCGGAAGTCCCACGACGACATACGCGAATGCGGCGTTGACGGGTGTAAGGAGGCCGACGCGCCACAAAACGATCAGCCAAAACAGCGTGAGCGCGGGAGGAAAGACGAGCAATTTGTTCGAGGCGGTGAAATCGCCGTGGCTTTCGAGAGCGGCGCGGCCAACCATGAGTACCGCAGTCATCGGCGCGTTGAGAACAAACAGGCGGGCGAACTGAATGACTTGATGGGAATACTGGGGAATCCAACTGTGCATGAAGATAACGCCGGCCAGCGAGCCGAGCAAGCCG
>Ga0185299_10001812_pt1 | contig 37261 bp, 33 predicted proteins | sample PaiPotPPA55metaG_FD_128002 | JGI IMG/M metagenome (GOLD analysis project Ga0185299, IMG submission 128002) | Iron sulfur acid spring bacterial and archeal communities from Banff, Canada, to study Microbial Dark Matter (Phase II) - Paint Pots PPA... ...
CATGCTGTGGATACGCGAAAGCCCCACGAGATACTACGGGAGTGACTGGCGAGGCTCCGGCATAGTAGCCCAGCATCCATCGCCGGACCGAGCTTGGCTGCCAGCGGTCCCCAGGGCTATGCCCGGCGCCGCAGCGTGGTCGCTGCTGCGACGCCGGGCACCACTATGAGACGCGCCGCTCACCGGACTGTTGGAGACTGCACTGAACCGGTATCACGCGGCGGCGTGGCGCGAGGTCAGGGGTTGGTTGACGGAATCGGCGTCGCGGTGGAGTAGATGCCCTCGGCGAGCAGGCCGGCCTGCGCCCCCTCGGCGTAAATCTGCTGCATCCCGTCGGACAGCGCCAACTGCTTCAGCTGATCGCTGGTCAGCGGCGTCGGTTCGGTCACAGAGCTCGAGAGGTTCAGCGTATTCACCAGGCTCGGCGTGGCGAGAATGATCGGGAAGCCGTCGGCCGAGATGGAGTAGAGCGGATAGTTCCCAGTGGAGACGTACACCAGCGACATCCCGCTCCCTGGGGCATAGGCACGGATGGTGCCATCGGCATTCGCGACGCAATCCGTGGGTGCCACCGCGCAGTCGCTCGGCAGCGTGGTCACCAGCGGGTAGGGCGTCGTGGCCGAGGATCCGTAGAGGATGATGTGCAGCTGCCAGGTATTCGAGCCTTCCTCGAGCTTGAAGAGCGTGTACTGCGAGGTGTTTCCGGGATCGCTGGTCTGCCTGACCCAGACCACCCTCGCGCTCTGGACCGGCCAGATGCCCTGCAGGATCTGGGCCGCGTTCTCGGCGAACTGCTGCTTGGATAGCGGAGAAGACGCCACGGCCGCGCCGGCGGATTGCGGGCGCTCCCAGGGCGAGGCGATGGTCAGCGTGCCCACGCCGAGCACGAGCGCCGTGCTCGCGCTGATCAGGACGGCGCGCTTGGTCGCGGTGCGCCGGTGGTGAATGCGGTCCACCTCGGCGAGTTGGTCGGGCAGTTCGGGCAGGTCCGCGACCGCCGTACTCATCAGTTCGTGCAGATCCATTGTTCTCTCCTTTGTCTGTTTCCGTGCCTTAGCGCGCGACGAGTTCGGTGAATTGGTCGCCGAGCAGAGTCCTGAGTTTCACCAACGACCTGGAGCACTGGCTCTTGACGTTGCCTTCGCTGCAGCCGAGCGCCGCTGCGGTCTGTTCGATCGTCAGGTCCTCCCAGTAGCGAAGGATCATCATCGCTCGCGGCTTGGGCGGCAGTTGGCGCAGCGCCTGAAGGATCGTCAGGCGCAGTTCCGGGGACGCATCGTGCGAAGCGGTCTGGTCCGTCGTCGGCCGGCTGTGCGCCAAAGCCTGGATCTCGGCTTCGCGCCGCAACTTGCGCCGCTCGGAAAGGAACACGCGGACCACCGCGGTGCGGGCATAGGCGTCGAGATTGTCCGCCTCGCGCGCCCGACTCCAGGACTTGAGTAGTCCCACGAGCGCGGACTGCACCAAATCCTGCGCGCGCTCCCGGTTTCCGCACAGGAGATACGCGGTGCGGTACAGCTGTTGCTGTCGTTCGCGGGCGAACGCCGCGAAATCTTCATCCATACCCTTGATGAGTGACCCCGCGCGCCCGGGGTTGCACTTGCCGCAGGAATCCCGGCCATCCGGTGAGAGACCGGGCCCGTGAGCTACGACCACAAGGCTTCCGATCTGGGCGTCGAGAACCTGTACGCGTCCCGGCGCAATCAGGAACCTTCTCTTCCTGATTGCGTCCTAGAGTCGGTTTCATGACGAGCCACGAGAACGTGACCAGGGACAGCGCCGACCAGCAGGATGAACGGATTCTGCCTTTCCGGATCGAGGTCCCGCAGAGCGACCTGGACGACCTGCGCGAGCGGCTGGCACGCACCCGGTGGAGCACCCAGATCCGGGACACCGGCTGGACGCGCGGCGTGCCGGTGGACTACCTGAGGGAGTTGGCTGAGTACTGGGCCGATGGGTATGACTGGCGCGCCGCTGAAGCGCAGCTGAACGAGCTTCCTCAGTTCACCACCGTGATCGACGGGCAGCAGATCCACTTCCTGCATGTGCGCTCGGCCGAGCCGGACGCGTTGCCGCTGGTGCTGGCGCACGGCTGGCCGGGCTCGATCGTGGAGTTCCTGGACGTGATCGGCCCGCTGACCGACCCTCGCGCGCACGGCGGGGATCCGGCCGACGCCTTCCACCTGGTGATCCCCTCGCTGCCCAGCTTCGGCTTCTCCGGCCCGGTCACGGAGGCGGGCTGGGACAGCCGCCGGATCGCGACCGCCTTTGCCGAGCTGATGCGCCGGCTCGGCTATCACCGATACGGCGCCCAGGGCGGGGACTTCGGCGCCTTCATCGCCCCGGACCTCGGCCGGGTGGCTCCGGAGCAGGTGGTCGGGGTGCACGTGAACGCCGCGACCGTGGGCTTCATCCCGTTCGGCGAGGTACCGGAGGCGGAGCAGGCGACTTTCACCGAGGCGGAACGCACCCGCCTGCAGCGACTCGGCACGTTCCTCAGCGATGGCAACGGCTACTTCCAGATCCAGGCCACCCGTCCGCAGACCCTCGGCTACGGCCTCAACGACTCCCCGGTGGCGCAGCTGGCCTGGATCGTCGAGAAGTTCCAGGAATGGACGCACGGCGGCAAGCTGCCCGAGGACTGCGTGGACCGCGACCGGATGCTCACCAACGTGATGCTGTACTGGCTCACCGGCACCGGCGCGTCCTCCGCGCACATGTACTACGAGGGCATGCATTCCGGAAACTGGCCGACCCCGTCCACGGTGCCGACCGGGGTCGCGGTCTTCGCCGAAGACGTCGCGATCCGCCGCTACGCCGAACAGCTGTATCAGATCACGCGCTGGTCCGAGTTCGACCGCGGCGGCCACTTCGCCGCGTTGGAGGCCCCGGACCTGCTCATCGGCGACATGCGCGAGTTCTTCCGCCGCCTGCGGTAGGCACCTGGCGATATCCGTGCCGTAGCGGCACTCAAGGAACCGTCAAGCTTCGCGCCCCGACTGCCCGAACAGGCTGGAGCTCGGCACGGATCGGCCGTGCCGGGCTACCCACGGGAGGACGCCATGCCGACGGACACCGTTGTATTCGATCAGCTCGTCAAACTCATCTTCGAGGTGAAGCCGGGACTTGCCGGCAGCGAGGTGCTGCCCGAGGACTCGCTCGTGGACGGCCTCGGCCTCGACTCGCTGGACATCCTCCAGCTCTCCCGCAAGGTCAACCGCGACCTCGGCTTCTTCGACCTCGACGAATGGGGCGAGGCCGCCGACTCGCACGGCCGCACCGTCAGCTCCATCCTGGACGCCCTGGAGCCTGCGTGACCACGGCCGCCGCGCAGCAACCCCGGGTGGCTCTGGTCACGGGCGGCTCGCGCGGCATCGGCGCCGCGCTCTGCCGCCGCCTCGCCGCGGACGGACTCACCGTCCACCTGGTCTACCGGGACGCGGAGGCGGCCGCCAAGGAAGTCGTGGACGGCATCCACGCCGCCGGCGGCACCGCCGTCGCACACCGGGCGGACGTCGCCGAGGAGGACGGCGTCCGCTCGGTGACCGAGGCCGTGCTCTCCGCCGAGGGCGCGATACACGTCCTGGTCAACAACGCGGGCGTGATCGACGACAAACTCGTGCTTCTCACCTCGGTCGCGCGTTGGGAGCGGGTGCTGCGGGTCAACCTGACCGGCACCTTCCTGATGGCGCGCGCAGTGCTGCCCGCGATGCTCGACCAGGGCTGGGGCCGGATCATCAACTTCTCGTCCAACTCGGTGCGCATCCCCGGCGCCGGCCAGTGCGCATATGCGGCCTCGAAGGGCGGCGTCGAGGCGCTGACCCGGGTGCTGGCCGTCGAACTCGGGCGCAAGGGCATTCGCGTCAACACGGTGGCGCCCGGCCGGGTGCGCACCGACATGACCGGACCGGTCGCCGACAAACTCGGCGGGGACGACGCCGCGGGACCGCGCTGGGGCCTGCCCGAGGACATCGCGGGCCTGGTCGCGTTCCTCGCCTCCGACGAGTCCGATTACATCCAGGGTCAGACCATCACGGCCGACGGCGGTCGCCTGGTCACCCGTCCCAGGGGAAAGGGCTGACGGCCATGTCAGTACCCTCATCCAGGATCTCAACGGAGTCGTCCGATACCGCCGAGTCGTCCGATACCTCGGCGGCGGCCGGGACGGCCAGGACGGCTTCCGGCATCAAGTACTGGGAGGACCTGCTCGGCGCACCGCAGCGCCGGTACGGTCCGCTCACCTTCCCCACCGAACTGCTCGATCATCTGCTCGACCTGATGGGCGAGAAGCACCCGATCCACGACGACCCGGAGTTCGCCGCCCGCGCGGCGCGGCGCCGGCCGATCGTGCCCGGCGGCTTCATCCATTCCGTCACCTCGGGCTGGACCGTGCAGCACGGCGCGCCGGCCGCGATCGTCGGGATGCGCTCGATGCACTGGGACTTCGTCCGGCCGCTGTATCCCGACGTGCCGTTCTACTTCACCACCGAGACCATCCGCAGCGAGGAGATCGACGAGCGCCTCGGCTTGGTCGACTCGGTGCGCCGGGTCGTGGACGAGGCCGACCGCGCTTATGCGATCGGTCGAATGAGTGTCGTGATGCTGCGCCGGGCACCGGCGCGGAGTCTGGAGGCAAGCTGACATGAACACCACCGTGAGCACCGAAACCGTCGAGGCCGCGGCCGCCGCGAGCCCCGGATTCCAACCGTTGAAGGGCCGCATCGCCCTGGTCACCGGCGGCTCCCGCGGCATCGGCGAGGGAATCAGCCGCAAGCTCGCTGCCTGGGGCGCCACCCTCGCGGTGAACTACGTAGACCGCGCCAAGCCCGCCCGCACGATGAAGGCGGAACTCGAGGAGCAGGGCACGAAGGTGACCCTGCACCAGGCCGACCTGGCCGACCCGCAGGCCATCGAGCGGCTCATGGACGAGATCCGGGCCCAGCACGGCGGCCTTAACATCCTGGTGCAGAACGCCGGCGCGACCAAGTTCGCCCGGCTCAAGGACGCGACGCTGGACCAGTGGCAGTTCGTGCAGGACACGAACTCCCGCGCCACCTGGCTCCTCGCCAAGCACGCGCTGCCGCTGCTCAGCGGGCAGCCGGGCGCCCGCTTCATCACCATCACCAACTCCACCACGACCCGGATCATCCCGCGCGCCGGGTTGTTCGCCGCCGCCAAGGCAGGGCTCGAGGTCATCACCGAATATCTGTCCTACGAGCTCGCTCCTTACGGCGTCGTGTGCAACTGCGTGCGTCCCGGCCTGGTGCAGACCGGGGTGTTCAACGTGCGCCCCGACTTCGCGAACGGGGTGCGGCACGAGTCCGCGATCTCGCCGTGGCCGGACGAGCGCAGCACGACCGTGGAGAACAGCGCCGACGCCGTGGCGATGCTCTGCCTGGACGAGGCGGAGTGGATCGCCGGGCAGACGATCACCGTCGACGGCGGGTACCGGCTCTGGGGCGGCGTCGGTCGGACGGGTGAGCAGAATGCCTGAGGTCCTGCTGACCGGTACCGGGCTGATCACGGCGGCCGGGCACGGCGCGGCGCCGGTACTGGCGGCGATGGACGCCGGAAAGCCGCTGCTCGAGGACAGTGTGGGCGGTCTGCCCTGGCCCACCGCGGCCGTCGACCCGGCCGACACTCCGTGGCCCGAGGGCAAGCTGTGGGCCAATGCGCAGAAGTACGCGAACGTCTCGGCTCATGCCGCAGTGGCCGCCGCGATTCTCGCGATGGCCGGCGCCGAACCGGCGCAGGGCGAGTCGGCGGTGCGCTCCGGGGTCGTGATGGCCGCCGGGTGCAGCGGATCCGACGAGCTCGGCGACGTCTTTGGGAAACTGGCCGTGCTGGCGCGGACCGACGAGCGTCCGCTGCCCAAGCTGCTGTACGACGAGGTGCCGGACTACTCCTACATACGCGGGATCCCCTCGCAGATCGGCCAGTTCGTCGCGATCGCCACCGGTTTCCGCGGCTCGAACGTGGCCGTGTACGGGGAGGGCGGCGCGGGCGGCCTCGGCGCGCTGGCCCTGGCTCGGCGCCTGCTGCGCTCGGGTGAGCTCGACCGGGTCGTCGTCGTGGGAGTGGCACCGCCGCTGTCGGCGACGATCCTGGTGGCCTACGACCGGGAGGACGAACTCGGCACCGAGGCGGTCCCCGGCCGCGGGCCCTTCGACGCGGGACGTTCCGGCGCGTTCGTCGGGCAGAGCGCGGTGGCGCTGGTGCTCGAGAACGCCGACGCCGCCGGGATCTTCGGCGCGAGCGGCCCGCATCCCGAACTCGTGTCCTGCGACACCCTGTGCGCGCCGGATCGCTACGTCGCGCTGCACGGCGCCGCACAGCAGGTGCTCGACGAGAGCGACGAGCGGCCGCAGCTGTGGTGGTCGCACGCCTCTGGCTCGGCGGCCCAGGACGCTGAGGCCGTCGTCGCGATCACGCCGCTGCTGTCCGCACCGACTACCTCGAGCAAAGGGACGATCGGTGCGTCCTTCGAATGCGGCGGCCTTGTCGACGTCGTGCTCGCCGCCGAGTCGCTACGCCGCGGTTCGGCTGCGCCGGTCGGGCTGCTGGAACGGCCCGACCCGGAGTTGACCGGTCTCGGCGCGGACTTCATCGTCGGAACGCCGCGGCCGCTGCCGGCGCGGGCGAGCGCACTGGTCACGGCGGTGAGCCAGGGAGCGCGCGCCTCGACGGCCGGCGCCGCCACCATCACTTGGGGAGACGGACGATGAAGAGCACTGCTACGACGTATGACGGCGAGATCCTCATCACCGGCATGGGCGTGGTGACCCCGATCGGCGCCTCGGTAGCGGATTTCTGGGCGGCGAACCTGGCCGGCCGCTCCGGGCTCGTACACGAATACCGGATGGACCTGTCCAAGCTTCCGTGCGGCTGGGTGGGCGGAATCATCCCGGAGAAGCTGAAGGAGGAGGTCGCGGCACGCTCCGGCATCCCCGGCCGGTCCTGGGGCGACACGCTGATGCACGACGCGGTGGACCAGGCGCTGGCCGACGCCGGCCTGACCGAGCCGCTCGAGCGGCCGGCGGCGCTGGTGTGGGCCCGGGTCTGGCCGGGGCCGAGCGGCTCGTTCCCGCAGGATTACGCGGCCCACCTGGAGGACGCGGCCAAGCGCTACGAGGCGGTCGGCACCGACCAGGCCGGAACCGTGGAATACCTGCGCGGCAAGCCGCTGCCGGACGAACTGACCGACGTCTCCGGCTTCCAGGCCGAGATCGCCGAGAAACTGGGCGTCCCGCTCAAGGCCACCCGACTGGAGGCCACCTGCTCCGGTGGACTGCGCGCCATCGCGGAGGCCGCGCGGATGCTGCGGCTCGGCGACGCAGAGGTCGCCGTGGTCGCGGCGAGCGTCTCGCGCAGCACGCCGTACGTGCTCTCCCAGTACGGGCAGCTGATGGCCTTGTCCCGATGGAAGGGCGAGGCGTCGCAGGCCTCGATGCCTTTCGATGCGCGCCGTTCCGGCATGGTGATCAACGAGTCGGGAGGCGCGGTGATTCTGGAGACCGCGGAGCACGCACGCCGACGCGGCGCCGTCAAGCGGCACGCCGCGATCGGCGGTTGGGGTCTCGCGGTGGGCACCGCTCACGTGACGGCGCCGGCTGTCGAGGAGGTCGAGCGGGTGATCCGCACCGCGATCGACGCCTCTGGTCTGAGCCCCCAGGACATCGACACGGTGAACGCGCACGGCACGTCCACCAAGCTCAACGACGCCACTGAGTCCGCGGCGTTGCACCGGGTCTTCGGCGAGCGGATGGCAGAGATCGACGTGTGCGCCATCAAATCGCTCACCGGGCATGGCTCGGCGGCCTCCGGTGTGGTCGAGACGGTCGCCGCGGCGCTGACGCTGACGCACGGCGTGGTGCCGCCGGTGGTGACGTGCACCGAGCCGGACCCGAAGTGCAACGTGAAGACCTCGACGGTGCCGGTCGAGCGGCCGGTCGGCACGGTGCTCAAGTGTTCGTTCGGGTTCGGCGGGCAGTACGCGTCGATGGTCTTCCGGCGCCCCGAGGACGCCCTGGCGGTATGACGAACGAGATCGAGTTGGCATCCGCCGCACACTTGGGCGTCGAACCGCCGCGGGCGCTCGAGGGCCGGGGACGCACAGAGCTGTCGGTGATCTGGCTGCACGGAATGGGTCAGGGCCCTGAACACCCGGAGGCGGTGGCCCGGCGGCTCGCGTTGCCCGAAGCCGGGGTGCGTGGGGTTTTCCCACGCGCCCCGGCGCAGTCGCGCTCCTCGCTCACCGGCCGATCGGCCTCGTCCTGGTTCGTGCAGAGCATCGACCGGCTGTGGATGGTGGACCTGCCCAGCCTGCAGGCCACTGAGACGAAACTTCATGCCCTGATCGATTCGGAGGTCGAGCGGTTCGGCGCGGGACGCGTCGCACTCGCCGGGTTCTCCCAGGGTGCGGTGACGGCGCTGTACTGCGGACTGCGTTACCGGCTGCCGCTCGCCGGAATCGCGGTGTACGCGGCGTTCCCGTTGCGCGGCCTTGACTTCTTTGACGAGCAGCACCCGGTCACGGCGTCGGTGCCGCTCTGGATCGGACACGGCCGACGCGACTGGGTGGTGCCGTTTGGGAGCGGCGAGCAGGTCAGGGACGAGCTTTCCAGTCGGGGACACCCGGTGCAGTGGCGCAGATACCGGGGCGGTCACGAGATCTTCGGTGGCGTCGGCGGTGAGCTGGCCGAATTCTTCGAGGGCCTGAAGGGGCACGGTTCATGAGGACGACACTGATGAAGGATTCTGAGAAGATTTCCGAGAAGACGCGGCCGGCGGCACGGATGTTCGCCGCCGGCGTCACCGCACTCGCCGCGACGGGGATATGGGCGCTGCCGGCCTCCCCCGCTGCCGCCGCGACCGCGCACACGAGCGGGGACTGCGTCAGCCTGCGTATTCCGGTGGCGCTCGCGCCCGACCTGGCACCGGCAGAGCAGATCGCCGGCACGCTCTGCGTACCCGTCGGCCGCGTCGCGACCACGGTGGACGTACTCGTACACGGTGCGGGCTACGACCAGACGTACTGGAATTGGCCGGTGGATCCGGGGACGTACTCGTACGTGGACAAGACTCTGGCCGCGGGCCGGGCGACCTTTGCCTACGACCGGCTAGGTGCCGGCGAGAGCAGTCATCCGCTCAGCACCCTGATCACCACGGACGCCGACGCGTACGTGCTGCACCAGCTGATCGGCGACCTTCGAGACGTGGGCTTCGCCGGCCTGGATGTGGTCGGGCACTCCTTCGGCTCGATCATCGCCGTTGACGAGGCCGCGGCGTACCACGACGTGGACCGGCTGGTGATCACCGGGCTGCTCCATCCGGAAGTGGCGCCGCCCTATGTACCGACGTCAATCTTCTATCCGGCCGACCAGGATCCGCAGTTCGCCGGACGCGGTCTTGACCCGGGGTACCTGACCACGATTCCCGGCACGCGCGGACCGGCGTTCTACTCGGCATCCGCCGATCCCGCAGTGGTCGCGTACGACGAGGCCCACAAGGACACCGTGTCAGGATCCGAACTCGCCGTAGGCCTTGCCGCCTCGCAGGCTCCGCCCGCGACCAATGCGGCGGGCGGAGTCACCGCGCCGGTATTGGTCGTCGACGGGGACCAGGACAGTCTCTTCTGCGGCTTCACCGTGGACTGCACGAATTCGGCCGGAGTGCTCGCGACCGAGGAGGCCTACTACCGCGCGGCGCCGAGCGTCGATGTGGTGCTCATTCCCTGGACCGGGCATTCGCTCGCGCTCCATCCCACTGCGGCGCAGTCCTTCTCGGTCATCGATCACTGGCTCGGCTCTGGGGCGGGCTCCGGAACGGGCTCGGACTCCGCGACCGGCGCACGGTAGATGCGGTCAAGGTCGGCGAGCGATCGATCCATCGCGAACATAGCCGCCACCGCACCTTGCCCACCTGAGGATTTCGGTGCGGGCAGCCTGCGATAGGGAGTCCCCGGCCGGGCGCCGATCGCCCGGCGTACCGCGCCGACGTTCGCCGAAACAGCCGAGCGCAGCCTCACCACGGAGGGGTCGGCGGCAACTTCCCGGTGCTCGGCCACCGCTGCGGTGAGCTCCCGGACCGGTGGGGCCAGGCTGCGCACCGCGTCGACCGCGTCGGCCCGGTGCACGGTCCTCCCCCGCCAGCGGCTCAGTCCGCGCTGCGCCGCGAGCGGCTTGGCGAGCAACTCCAGTTGGCGCACGGCCTCTTCGAAGCGCACCTGACGGTCCGGCAGCTCCTCGGGCGCACCGGCCAGACCGGCCAGGACGTCGCTGAGCGCGGCCAGGGAGTCGGCCACCCGCCGCTTGAGCACATCTCCCGTGCGCACGGGAAGAACGAACCAGGAGGCTGCGATTCCGAGGACCGCGCCGATGGCGATCTCCTCGAGGCGGGTGCGCAGCAGAGACGGGGCGCTTTCGCCGAAGTACCCGTAGAGGAGCGAGAGCACCGCTGTGACGCAGCCGGCCCAGTACACGTAGCTCACCTGCCGCAGCCAGGTCGCCACACCGAGCACGGCGAAGATGATCACGATGGAGCGTACGTCGTTCGCCGGAAAGGATCCGGCGATCCAGGTCGCGACGATCGTGCCGACGGCGGCACCGGCGGCGCGCTGCACGCCCTTGTGCAGGACATCGCCGCGGCCGCGAGCGCCGCTGCACACGATGAACGCGGTCAGCACCACCCAAGGCCAGTGGTTCGAGAAGTGCAGATGCCCGGCGACGAAGGCGAGTGCGAGTGCCACGCTCATCTGCGCGGCCATGCGCGTGCTGGCGGCGATGCGGCGCGGAGCCGCGGGCGGGGCCGACTGCGTGTGCGCGGGCTCCGTCGGCAGCTGAGCGGGCTGATTCGGCTCAGCGGACTGGGTCGGCGCGGTGGACTGGGTCGGCGCGGACTGAGTCGGCTCGGTGGACGCCGCGGGCGGCCTCGGCGCCGGAACGAAGGGACGTCGACGATCGGCCGGGCTGAAACCGGTCCACGCGCCCACCCGCTGGAACAGCGCCACCGAGCACACGGCGATCACGGCGACCAGCGCCGACCAGCCGTCGTGGTCGGCGCCGTAGGGCAAGGCGCCCTCCGCGTGCGTCACCAACAGCGCGACGAAGGGGATGACCAGTACGGTGCCCGCCTTCGTCGCCCGTCCGCCGAATCGCCGGATCCAGATCGTGAGCGCGACGGCGAACACGAACACCGCATCGCCGATCACCGAATGACGGATGATCAGCGAGCCGGTCTCCGAGGCCGCGGCGGCCGAGCCGGCCAGCGCGGCCAGGCCGATGAGCCGGTCGACCGGATCCGCGCCGCGTTGCGTCCGGGCGAGCGTCGCGGCCAGCACCACCACCGTCACCACGATGTCCACGCGCAGGTGTGCGGCGTGTTCGAGCAGGAGGGTCGCGCCGTAGGCCGCGAGCAGCGCCGCCGTAGCCGTCGCCGCGGCCCGCAGCTCGAGCAGGCCGGGATCGAAGCGGCCCGCCGCGCGGGCCGCCCTGCGGACCTCGGCGCGCAGCGCGGGAAGTCCGAATGTGCTACTCATAGCGTACCATCTCCGTAGAGAATCATGCAGTTCAGATGGAACTTCAGCGGCTGACCCTCGTCCATATAATAAGTGATAGCGTACCGATATGACCAGCGAAGCGTTGAGCGAGTCGCCGCCGAAGACCGAACTGGCGGCCGAGGCCGCCATGATCCGCCAGGGCACCACGCGGCTGGCCAGGCGAATGCGCTCGGAGCGCTCGGCCGGCGCGCTGAGCACGAACAAGATCAGCGTGCTGAGCCACCTGAAGAGGCTCGGCCCGTCCACTCCGGGCGAGATCGCGGCGGCCGACCGCCAGCATCCGCAGTCGTTGACCCGCGTCTTCGCAGAGCTCGAACAGACCGGCCTGGTGTCCAGGAGCACGCACGAGGACGACCGGCGGCAGTCAATCGTCAGCCTCACCGAGTCCGGCCTCGCCGCGCTCCAGCAAGACCTCGCCGACCGCGACGCCTGGCTCGCGGAGGCGATCGCCGACCTGTCCGAGACGGAACGCGCGGTGCTGGTACTCGCGGCCAAGCTGATGGACGGCATCACCGACCGCTTCGCCTGAGCATGACAAAGGCCCGCCGATCGGCTTCATTGCCGACGGGGGCCCGCGAACGAGTGCGCGCTTTGCTGATCTTCCTCGGCTCCGGCTCAGCCGGTATCAGGTACGAGCAGCGGACCGGGGCGCCGCCGTTCGGCCCTGGTCCGTTCGGCTCTGGTCCGTTCGGCCCTGGTCCGTTCCGCTCTGGTCCGGTCGGCCGCGAGTCGGGCGCGGACCTCGCGCGGGAGCGCTGCGATCCGCCACGCCTCGCCGTCGGTCTCCTCGACCGCGGCGCGGTCCCGCGCGTAGAGACGGGCCAGATGCCCGAAGTAGTAGCGCGGCCGCCCGCTGCGGTCGCGCCCGGTCACGTCGATGACCTGTGCGTCCACCAGTTGGTCCAGCGCCTCGTCGGCCTGATCCGGGTCCACATCCAGCAACGCCGGTGCCAACCACGGGCCGAAGCCCTCGGCGTCGAGCCGGCCGAGTTGACGAAACAGCACCCTGGCGTGCTGACCGAGTCCGCGGTACGTCTGGCCGAGGGCCTCACGCACGTCGAGCTGACCGTGCGCCAACTCGTCGAGCCGGCGGCGTTCGTCGGTCAGCCGGGCCACCAGAACGGAGATCGGCCAGTGCGGTCGGGCCACCAGCCGAGCCCCGGCGATCCGTACGGCGAGCGGCATCCGTCCGCACATCTCGGTGAGCGTCCGCGCGTCCGCGGGCTCCGCCCGCACCCGCTCCGGCCCGATCACGGCCGCCAGCAGGCGCAACGCGCCGGGCTCGTCCAGCACGTCGAGCACGATCCGCCGGCACGCGATACCGGCGAGGCGGCTACGTCCGGTCAACACCATGCCGCAGCGGGCCGAAGGCGGCAGCAGCGGGGCCACCATCGCCTCGTCCTCGGCCCCGTCGAGTACCACCAGCACGCTGCGATCGGCGAGCAGCCCCCGGTAGATCTCGGCGAGTTCCTCCGGCGAGGACGGGAGTTCCTCCGGCGCCGCGCCGAGGGCCCGCAGAAATCTGCTGAGCACCGCGGCCGGCGCGTTCGGACCGCGCAGGCCGCGCAGGTCCACGTAGAGCTGGCCGTCCGCGTACGCGGGCTTGAGCTGGTGCGCGACGTGTATCGCGAGGGCCGACTTGCCGAGGCCGCTCGCGCCGACGAGCGCCACGACCGGCGCCGCGACCCGGTCTCCGTTCGTCAGCTCCCTGATGATTTCGGCCGCCTCCGCCTCCCGGCCGGCGTGGAAGGGCGTGTCGGCCGGCAGCATGCTCGGCACGACGTTCGCGAGGGTGAGCCGGGTGACGGCGGCCGCGCCCCGGCCGCTGATCCGGCCCGTACCCGGCCGGTCGGCGCGCTCCTCGGCCGGCGCCCGGTCGGTCATCGCGCCGAGCACCGGCGGCGCCAGCGACCCGCGCAGGATCCCTTCGTGCGCGGCGCGCAGGTCCGAACCGGGCTCGACGCCGAGTTCCGCCGCGATCGCCGACCGCGTCTCGGCGAACACGTTCAGCGCCTCCGAGCTGCGCCCGGCGAAGTAGAGCGCGGACATGAGCGTCGCCGCGAGGTCTTCGGCCAGCGGCGCCTCGGCCAGCGCCGCGTGCAGTCCCTCGACCACCGCCGCCGCCCGGCCCAGCCGGATCTCCAGCGCGGCGTGCAGGGTCAGCACCTCGCGTCGCCGGCGGCTGAGCTGCTCGCGCGCCCGGCCGGCCCAACGACACGTCAGGTCGGCGAGCGGCACAGAGCCGGACTCGTCCAGCGCCTGCCGGGCCAGCTCGGAGCGCTGCTCCTCGGTGAGCCCCGGCGCCCTGGCCCCGGCGGCGAGCCCGGTGAAGCGGTGCGCGTCGACGGTCTCGGGCGGCACGTCGAGCAGATAGCCCCCGGACCGACGCACCAGGCGCGCACTGTCGGCGGCCGCCGCCGAGGCCAAGATCCGGCGCAGCCGGGTGGCGTACGTGTAGAGCGCGTTGCGTACCTCGGCGGGCGGAGCGTCGTCCCAGACCCGTTCGATGAGCAGTTCCTGGGTTACCGGCCGTCCCGCGTCGATCAACAGGGCCGCCAGCACGGTGCGCTGCTTGAGCGGACCGAGGTCGGCCGGTCTGCCGTCGACCCTCAGCTCCACCGGCCCCAGTATTCGAAAGTCCATCGCCGTCCCCTGTCAGCCAGGTGAGGGCTCGAGAAACTAAGCAGTCGCGTAGTTGTATGAGCCCTCTGACTCCAGGGTATGCGATCCCGCCGCCTTCCGCTCCTGCCGGATAGAACATGTCATGGAGAGTTTACAGCGATTTGTCGGCCCGCCAGGAGCGGGCCGCTTTGTTACGCAGCTACTTACTACTTATCCCACGCTTCGCGCTGCAGGCCCGGCCAGTTCGGCGAGCCGGAGCGGCGTGTTGGCCGAAGCCGCGGGTACCGGCGGATCGAGGCGCGCGGCGAGGCCGGAGAGCGTACGACCGGGGCCGAGTTCCACCAGGCGGCGCGCCCCGAGGCCGTCGGCCAGTGTCCGCACGCACTCTTCCCATCGGACGGCAGAGGTGAGCTGAGCCGTCATCAGGTTCAACCACTGCGCGCCGTCCGTGTGGCCTTGTGCATCGACGTTGGCCACCACGGGGGCGTGCGCGGGCGCGAACGGCGTCGCCGACAGCGCCCGTCGCAGGCGCCGAGCGGCCGGGGCCATCAACGGACTGTGGAAGGCCCCGGCGACCTCGAGGCGCACGCAGCGCAGCCCGGACGCGGCGGACCGGTTCTCCACGGCCGCGATGGCGGCCTCCGTGCCCGACAGGACCACCTGCCCGGGGCCGTTGAGATTGGCGACCCATACGCCGAACCCGGAGTCCCGGCAGGCCTGCGCCAGCTTCTCCGCACCACCCGTCCCGGAACCTTCGCCGACGAGCGCCGCCATGGCGCCGGGCCGCCGCCGGGCCGCGCGCAGCATGGCCGCGCCGCGCTCGGCGACGAGCATGGCGGCCTCGCGCAGGCCGATCGCCCCGGACGCATACAAGGCCGTGTATTCACCGAGGCTGTGGCCCGCATAGCCGACCACTTCGCCGAGCGCGGTGAGCCGTACGGCTTCGGCGTGGGCCAGCACCCCGACGGTGAATACGGCCAGTTGTGCGCGATCGGTGCGTCGCAACTCGCTTTCTCCGGCCTCGAGGAGCAGGTGCGCCACGTCCACACCGATCCATGCGCTGATATCGCCGACCAACGACCAGGACGGCGTCTCGATCCAGGCGCGGCCCATTCCGGGCTTCTGCGCACCTTGACCGGGAAACACCACTCCGGTCGGGATCCGGCCGTGCTCCCGCTCCGCGCCGTCCGCTGCCGGCCCCTCGATCGTCTCCGTCACAGTCATCGCGTACTCCGCTCGCCGCTCGACGCCCTCATGGGCCTCCAGCTTCGGCGACGCTGCGGGGCAGGTGCCTGAATGAAACCTTGACGGCCTGGTGAGGCCGGGGCGCGGGCACAGGCGTGGGTGCGAGGACGGTCGCCGCAGCACGAGCCGGCCGGCGCGGGCGGCTCAGGCGGGTCGGTTCAGCGCGGGCGACTCAGCCGGCTCGGTTCAGCGCGGCGGCTCGAGGATCGACCAGCCGTGCGCCTCGACGCGCTCGTTCCGGCCGCCCTCGCTGCTGGCCAGCAGGCGCTTGGCACCTTCAAGGTTCAGCGGGAACGTCCGGTCGCGGTCGGCGGCATTCAACAACACCACAAGCGACGCTCCGCCCTCCGGATCCTGCACGCGATACGCGAAGGCGAGGTTCTCCAGATGCAGCACCTCGATTCCGGCCCCGACCAGCCACGGGTGGCGGCGGCGCAGACCGATCAGGTCCTGGTGCAGCCGGAAGACCGGACGTCCGAAGGACGCGAGACCGGTCGGCCCCTCGGCCGGAAAGGCGGGGCGGATCTCGGCGTCGCCGCCTTCGCGCTCGTACTTGATGCCGCGGAAGGCCTGCTCGTCGCCCGCGTAGACGCTGGGGATCCCGGCCGTGGTGAAGAGCACTGCGAGCGCGAGCGGCAGCAGGCGTTCGTCCTCCAGGCGGCTGGCCAGCCGGGTGACGTCGTGGTTGCCCACGAAGGTGAGCGGGCGGAAGGCGGTGCGGTAGCCGTCGTGCCGTTTGAGCGCCCATGCCAGCTCAAAGAAGTTGCTGTCGTTCAGGCTGCTCCAGATGCCCTTCCACAGCTCGTACTGGGTGACCGAGTCCAACCCGCCCTCGCGAACCGCCGCGACGTAGTCCCCGTGGATGTACTCGCCGACGAACCACGCGTTCGGATGCGTGCGCCGGACCCGATCAGTCACCAGGTGCCAGAACTCCTTGGGAACCGCGTACGCCGCGTCCAGCCGCCATCCGTCCGCGCCGCGGTCGAGCCAGTAGCCCATCACATCGCTGACGTAGTCCTGAACCTCGGGCTCGGCATGATTGAGCGCCACCAGGATGCGGTGCCCCTCGAAGTCCGCGTAGTCGAAGCCGTCCCCGCCGTGGCCCGGTGCGTCGAAGTCGAGGCGGAACCATGAAGCCGAACGCGACTCGCGGCCGTGCTCCAGCACGTCGCGGAATCGCGGAAAGCTCCGTCCGACGTGGTTGAACACGCCGTCGAGCAGCAGTCGCACGCCTCGGGCCCGGCACTGTTCGACCAGCCGCTCGAAATCCTGCTCCGTGCCGAGTCGCGGGTCGACGCGGAAGTGGTCGGTCGTGTCGTATCCGTGCGACTCGCTGGCGAAGATCGGGCCGAGCGCCAGGCCGTTGCACCCGAGCTCCACCAGATAATCCAGCCAAGGTTCGAGGCGCGAGAGCCGGTGCTCGACGACGTCCGGTGCGTCGGCGGTTGCCGGCGCTCCGAGGAAGCCGATGGGGTGCAACTGCCACCAGATCGCATGGTCGGGCCAGGTCAGCATGGGCATCCCCCGCTAGCGTCGTGAGCGGCCGTTGTACGACAACGTATCAGCACTGCGTGTGGTGGCAGGTGAGCACCGTGCGAGCTTCTTCGACGGTCCGATGTTTGAGTTGACGTTCGAGTTGCCGCTTGCCTTGCCGAAACCGGTCAGCGCCGGTCGCGGCGAAGCAAGAATATCGCCAATCCGATCACGGCGAGTACGAGGATTGGCACTATGCCGACGACAGGGGTTGCGGTCATGGTCACCGAATGGCTGGCACTGATGGGACCGCCGTTCCCGGTGACCTGCGGGGTGACGCTCGCGGCCGTGGCGGTGCCCATGGCGGCCGCCGTGGCGGTTACGGTGGCGACGAGCAGGGAGGTCCTCGCCATTGCGGTATCCCGCATGTTGAGCTGGTGAGTGATGTACCGCTGCTCGACCCACTGTCGACGGTCCGGCTCGATGAATCAGGTGTCGTATTCGCCGTTCCACGGCGGATTGAACCCGAGCCTGTTCGGCCGCAGCTCGGCGTGCGGGAATCCGTATTCGACGGTCTCGTCGATCAAGCCCCAGCGCTCACCATTGTCATCCTCGACGGCGAACGGCTCGATGGCGATGTCCGCGAATTCGCGGCCCGGCAGGCTCTTGACGAGCCCGCGCAGGTGATCCATCAGTGCGCCCGGTGAGGCGTTCGCGTCGAGTTCGTGCTCGGCCGGAGCGATCCAGCTCCAGCGGTGCGCGCCTTGCGTGTCGAACAGGTGCAGGTAGGTGGATCCGGCGTATCCGGCGAGGAACAGGCCCGCGTCGTAGCGGCCAGTGAGATCCGTACGGTAGCCCTCCTCCCTCGCTACTGGGATGCGGGCGGGGACTGGCTCTCGCCAGGAGTCGTGATACGGCCAATGCCAGTGCACGCCGGTAGTCGGGTCGCGGCGTAGTTCGAGGACGTTCGAGACAGCGGCGATGGGCAGCGCACCGTGGATGTGCGGATAGAAGTCGTTGGCATCCGCGGCATGTTCGACCAGCACGGGGCCGGGCAGCTTGTCCTCGTCGATCACCAGGACGACGGGCGCTTCGTCGGCGGGCGCGAAAAGCGTCCTGGCGATGGCCTGGACCTGATCGGCGAAGCAGGCATGGATGAACCCGACCTCGTCGAGTGTGGCGTTTCTCGTGGAGAACCGGTATTCGCCCGAGGCCTGCGCCGCAGCCCAGTTCGGACCGAGGGCGACGTGGTAGATCGGCTCCCGCCCGTTGCGCCGCGCGCCGCCGGCCGGGCGGGCGTTCGGTGCGCGGAGGCCCGGTGGGGCTTCCGAGGCATCCTGCTGCGCCTTGGTGAACATCGACCCGATACAGGTCCAGTCGAACGCTGTACTCCAGTCTGGCTGCGCGCAGGCCCAGGCGGCGAGGGCGCTGGAGGCCCGGGCCGGTAAGAGCGTGTGGGTCCGGTAGTGCCGCGCCGGGGAGCCGTCGCGGTATTCGATGTCATAGACGCCCTGAAAGGTCAGGTTCACCTGCGCGTAGCAGTCATCGGCGGCGCCACAGTCCAGCACGAGGAACTCACCGCGGTGAAGCCGGGCGACCGCGTTCTCGATCTGCTCGGCGCTGCGATACCGGCCGCGTACCCGGTGGCCTTCATGCCCCCCGTTAACCATGAGTCGATCCTCGCATGCCTCCATCGCGATGAGCGCAACCGCGTGCCAGACGTTTTGCAGAAGTCCTCTGTCCTGGCTCACGCGCGACAGCGGCAAGCGAATATCCGCGCCCGCTCGCTGGGCCGCGAAAGCCGCCGCGCAACGGCAGGTGGCGGGCTGCCCGCGGAAGTCGGGCAGCCCGCCACGTGTCTTTCGGCGGCTCCTGCTACGGCGGCCGGTGTGCGGTCGCCGGGATCACCGGAATCCGGGGATCACCAGGCGGAGGGCGCCGGCGGCGGAACCACCGCCGGACGGTCGTCGCAGGTGATCGTGTTCGGCAACTCCCACGAGGCCAGCCAAGCCCCGGTGGTGCCGCCGCCCGTGTTGCCGCCGAGGTCGGTCAGGGAGAACTCCGACCCCGCCGCGGTGAAGTTGAACGAGCCGCAGTTGTTGACGCCGACGGCGCCCACGTTGCGGGCCACCACGTTCTGGAACGTGGCGTTGCCGGCCGACCGGGCGCTGACCACGTCGGTCCCGGTGCCGTCCACCTTGATATTGCTGAAGTGGACGTTCGTGATCGAGTACAGGTCCTTCACCGAGTAGTCGGACACCAGCATGATCGCGTCGTAGGTGTTGTCGAGGAAGTTGTCCCCGGTGACCTCCACGTCCGCGTTGATGCTGCCCTGCAGCGCGTACAGCCAGATCGCGCCAAGGCCGATCTTCCAGTTCAGCTCGAAGGTACCCGCGCGCACCGTGGTGTTGTTCGTGATCCACAGGTGCCCGGTGAAGGGGACGGCGTTGAACCGGGTGCCGACCTGAATGCCGCTGCCTTCCCGTTGTGGGTCGGCGACGAGGTTGTTGGAGATCGTGTTGTCCGTGCCGCCGTAGACCGCGATCCCGTTCGCCAGGTTCGGCGTCTGCACGGTGTTGTGGTCGATCGTGTCGTTGGCGTCCGCGGTGATCTCCGACCACAAAGCCAGGGCGTCGTCGCCGGTGTTGCGGATGAAGTTGTTCTGCACCAGCGAGTTCGTGACTCCGGTGTGGAAGTTGATGCCGTCCGCGATCTGGTCGGCGATCTGGTTGTTCGTGATCTTCAGGTTGGTCATCGGGCCGTCGAACCACATGCCGACCTTGGTGTGTTGGATGTACAGGCCGTCGATGGTCGAGTTGCTCAGCGATCCGCCGATGCCGTTCACCTGATCGGTGTCGATGCGCTCGCGCACGTCGCCCTCGATGGCGAAGTCGGACAGGTGGACGTTGGTGCTGCCGCCCTGGTTCGCGTACAGGCCGTAGAAGCCCACGCCGGTGTGGATCGAGCCGTCGGGGGCCGGCGTGCTCAGGGTGACCTGGTGCCCCTTGAAGATCGTGTACCAGCTGCCCGCGCCCTCGATCGTCACGTTGTTCACGATGATGTGCCGGTTGACCTGGTAGGTGCCCGGCGGAACGTAGACCGGCAGGTGGACCTTCTGCGCGAACGCGATCGCCGCGTCCATCGCGGGGGCCGAGTCCCGTCGGCCGGTCGGGTCGGCGCCGAACAGCAGAGCGTTGACCGCGAGCGCGTCGAACTTGGGCGGCGCGACGAGCTGGCTGTCCATCACGTCGATGGTCGTCGGCGCGGCCCCGGCCGGGACGGTCAGGCGGAGCTTGTCGCCCGCCTGGTAGGTGCGGCCGAGCAGCAAGCGCTGCTCGTCATAAAAGTGCTGCGGCCGGAACGGCGTCGGAAAGACGGGCTCCGGGGTGGTCTGGTCGGGCACGCAGCTGCACTCCGTCGTCCACCAGTCGGGCTGGATCGGCCCGGCGTTCGGGTCGTTGGAGAACGGATACTCGTTGTAGAGCCACGCATATTGCGAGGTGAGCGTCATGGTCTGCCGGCTGTGGCCGTTGACCGTGACGCCCAGCGGGGACGTGATTCCGCCCCCGTCCGGCGCGTCGGGAATGCTGTACCTGACCGTGATCGCGTTGGTCGCGGCGGGCAGCGTGAACTCGACGTACTGGCCGGGCTGGAGCGTGACCGCCTCCCTTCCGGTCGCCTCGGACGGCAGCGTGTACGCGTCCGTGGACGGCCCGATGACCGTGCCGTTCGTGGCCGCGTTGAACGCGTTCTGCTCGATGAACCCGACGTCGGCGCCGCGCCCGGCGACCAGCGACGGGTCGATGGCCGCACGGGTGACGACCGGCGCCGCGGCGCCGGTCGGCGACGCGTGCGCCGGGCCGCCGAGCAGGACACTGAGTCCGACCGCGGCAGCCGTGGCGGCGGCGACACCTGTGGTGCTCCGTGACATTGAGTGCTCGTCTCTCTCGTGTCGATGGAACCGCTGACACTCGCGGCGAAGAAACGGAACGCCATGAGGTGAGGGGACATTACGTCTCCCGCGCTGCGCTAGCAAGAGGTGTCCGTGAACTATTTTCGGAGTCGTGGTACCAAAAGTGCGCCCACGGCTTAGACTCTTGCATGATCTCGCAAGGGATTGCGGCTTGGCGAGCAGCTCCGGACAGCTCGCGCGGGGCTCGGACAAGATCCTCGGCACCGGCGCCAAGGGCCCTGCCGGTTCCGCCCCAGCTGGCATTTTCCGGCCACGCCAGGGCACCGTCAGCAATAGCGCCGTACTCTGATGCGGTGCCCGGTACGCCGGCGCCCGCGTCCGAGTTGAGTACGCGCTGCTCACGACAGGCCGGCGGCGTGCCCGGAGCATCGGCGTGGGATATCCCGCGCCCAGCGGGTTCCGGGAGGGGAATCAACGTGCTCTATAAGAGATCTACCGCTGTCGCCGCGGCCTTCATCGCCGCGGCCGCGTCGCCCGTGCTCACCGCCACGAGTGCGGGAGCGCGGGACATCCCGTGGACGGACCAGACGGTCTTCGCGATCGGCCCGACCGACAACTACGTGGCCGAGTGGATGGGCCTGTCCCAGGGATGGACCGTCATCGGCGGTCCGGCGAGCGAAATCTACGCCGGTTCGGCGGGCGTGTTCGCCACTAACCCGTCCACCGGCGACATCTACAAGTACAACGGCACACCGGGCAGTTGGACCGAGATCGGCGGACCCGGCGCGCAGTTCGCCGAAGGAGGCGGGCACCTCTACGGCCTCGCGCCGGACGACAGCTATGTGGCGGAGTGGAACGGCCCCGCACAGGGTGGCTGGACCATCATCGGCGGGCCTGCGGCGGACATCTACGCCGGCCCCTACGGGCTCGTCGACACGGAGCCCGCCGGTTCCAGTGGGGACATCCGGCGCTACAACGGAACTCCGAACAGTTGGACCGACATCGGCGGACCGGAGGGCTTCGCCTCGCTGAACGACATCGCGGTCGGCTCCGGTGCCGTCTACCGGATCAACCCGGCGAACTCCGCGGGCGTCACCGTCGTCGACGAGTGGACCGGAGGCACCACGTGGACGCCGATCCTGACCGTCGGGAGCAGCCAGCATCCGGGGAGTCTCATCGCCGGCTATGACGGCGTGTACCTCGACGACGTCACCACCACCTCGGACGCGTACCTCAAATACAACGGCACTCCGAACAACTGGTCGCAGATCAGCTCGATCGACTACTACGGCGACGGCCTGTACCCGATGGTGGAGAGCACCACGAGCCTGTACGGTGCCACCCTCGACAACGCCGACGGCGACAGCGCCTCCACGGACGTGGAGATCTACTCGGGCAGTGGCAGCTCATGGACCGACATCGGCGGACCCGCCAACCCCAACCTGGCTGCAGGAGGCTGACCTCAGAATGTTCGACAAGCATCACCTGCTCAGGCACGGCGCCGAGATCCAGGGCGTGGTCACGAGTCACCAGGAGATCGCCCACGACCAGTACGGGGGCGAACTCGACTACTCGATTCACGTCCGGGTCAGGTTCGCGGACGGAACCGAGACCGAGATCGTCCATCGGTGGACGAAGCACGCGAAAGTCGGCAGCCTCCGTGTCGGCGACAAGGTGCCGGTCCGCTATGACTCGGATGACCACTCCAAGGCGGTCATCGACATGCCCGCACTGGAAGCCGCGCATGCGCAGATGATCGCCGACGCGAAGGCGACGCTGAAACGCTACGAAGACGAGAAGGTCGCCAAGGCGCAGGCCGAGATCGCCGCAGAAGCCGAGCGCGCGCACAAGCACCACCACTGAATCTGAGTCCAGGCGGGCGCCGGGCGCTACTCCCCGGACTCCTCGGCCCTGTCCTGCACGGCTTATCCGCCGCGCAGGACAGGGCCGAAAGCCGTCGCGTACACCGCGTGATCAAGCTCGATGACCTGACAGGCGGCCCACGCTACCGCCGCAGCATCAGAGCTCTTCCGTATGAGGACGCTCCCACGGAGCTGCACGAACGATTCGTCGAGCATGACGAGCCCTTCCTTGAGGAAGTCGCAGACGGCTGGAGCATGTGGCACCTGCTCGGCGACGAGGGCGACCACGACTGGATCCCACTCGAGGAGACGCGGCGGGCTAACGCGTTCTGCCACCGCCGGTATTCGCGATCCACTTCGCCAGGCGATCCAGATCTTTGATCACGGGTCTGCGGTAGTGCGGTTCCACAAGACCCTCGTCACGAAGCTCGCTCAGGGCACGGCGGACACTCTGCTCGGTGGCGCCGATGAGCGCGCCGAGGTCGGCCTGGCTGAGCGGCACGGGGATCGCGACGCCTTCGGCCGTCGGCTCGCCGTAAGTCTCGCCCAGCCGGTGGAGCACCCTGGCCAGACGCAGAGGTGCGGGCGCACCGTTGGCCTCGCTGCGGTGTCGGATCGACTGGCGGAATTTGGCGTTGACACTGTTGTGCACGGCTGCCGCGCTCACCGGGTGCTCGGCGAGGAATCCGCGCAGGGGCGCGGCGGATACGGCTCGGACCCGGGTCGGGGCGGCGGCGATCACGGTCGCCGCACGCGGGTTGCCGTCGAGCACGGCGAGTTCGCCGACGAGATCGCCGACCATCCGGACCGCGAGCAGCACCGTATATCCCTCGGCGCTGTTGTCGACCACTTTGACGCAGCCCTCGAGGATCAGGTAGACCTCGCCGCCGAATTCGCCGGCCCGGATCAACGTCTGGCCCCGCTCGAAATGCCGGACGGAGCCGAGGCGCAGCAGCTCCGCCCGCTCAGCCTCGGGCAACGCGGCGAGCAACGAGCGCGCGGGCCACCCGTCCGGTCTGCGCGCGTCGTGCATGCCGGGTGGTCCTGGTACGCCGCCAGCAGATGCCACCGTATGCCACCGTGATTCGTCCGGACCCGCGAAGCCGACTCTCCGTGGCAAATATAAGCCCTGAGAAGCCGCTATAGCCGGGCGATCCGCCAAATCCGCACGACCGAGGATGTCGCGACGGCCAGGCTTCGTCCGTCCGGACTCAATGCCACGCGGCTCGGCGTGTCGGGCTCCGGGGGGCCCAAGTACAGCAGTCGGGTTTTGGACTCCACGTCCCAGATGGCGCACGATCCGTCTTCGTCCGCCGAGGCAAGACGGGTGAAATCGGCGTTGAACTGGATATTGACGAGGCGCCCCGAGGCGGCGGCGTAGGAGTGGTCGAAGACGTCGCGCTCACCGGTCTCACCACTTAGGATTTCGCCCTGGCCGGACTCGTCCCAGACGACGATTCCACCGGGCTCCTTGACGGCGATGCTTCTCCACCGCCTCAAGACCTCGAAGGATTTGCGTCCCCGGTTGCCGTCGAACACGTACACCTCCCGCTCTCGACGGCAGAGAACCGCGATTCGGACGAAACCGGCGTCCGCCGCCACCGCGTCCGCATGGCCGGCGAACTCCACGCGACGGATCTCGGACTCGCGGTCGGCCAGGCGGAGGGTGCTGTTGTTCGTAGCCGCGAAGCACGGCCACGGGAGATCGGCGGCGGAGCGAACTATGGCGATCGGTCCTTCCTTCTCGACGGCGACCAGTTCCCGTCCGCTTGTCAGATCCCACAGAATCGCGTGATTTCCGGTGATCGTGGCGAGCGCGCTCTCGTCCATACCGAAGACCATGTCGGAGACCTGCGCCCGCACTGTCAGAACGAGCTCCGGAGACGGCGCGTGCACCGTCGCGAGCCAGTCCCCTGACATCACTGGATCACCGGGACCCACCTGGATGTGCTGGAGTACCGCGACCGCGTCGGGCGTCGCGTGGTCGTGAAGTTGCCAGAGCGAACCATCCTGTAGCCGTACCGTGGCCAGCGCGATGGTCTGCGGATATGCCTCGCCGGGACGCACGTGCCAACTGGTGAGCTGTGCGGATTGCCCCAACGGAAGCTGCCAGCGTAACGGCCGTTCCACCCGCTCCAACTTCCTGGGCCGCACCGAATGCGTCGGCACGCCGCCGGCCCATCGCGCCGCGCCGCGCACTACCGCCAGGTCGAAGTCGTCCGGCCGGCGCACCGGCCGGCTCGTGCGTACGAGACGTCCGCCGATCAACGGAATCCGTGAACTTCCGCCCGTCTGCAGGACCGCGGTGAGGTCCTCGACGGCCAAGCTCAGCGAGCTCAACAGCGCATTGAAACACGCCGTCGTACGCTCCACCAGGGGGTCGATGAGGCTCTCGAGATCCTCTCGGGTCAGGCGAAGCGGCGGTAGCAATGGGGTGAGATAGAGCTCGGCCTCCGACTGGTCGCTCACGTGGTGCTTGAGCTCGCGCACGAGGTCCTCGACGATCAGGCCGGCCAGCAGCGCGGCGAGTCTCGCCGTGGCACTCTCGCCCTGGGCGGGGGTCAGCGCCGCGACGAGTTCGGCGTCCGCGTGCTCGACGGCCCAGGCCACCAGCAGCGCGTCGATGTCACGGCCGCCCGTGTCCTCCTGCGCGGCGTGGCCGAGCACTTCGTATCCTCCGTCCGCGGCGAAGCGGACCACCGCCGCGTCGAAGGTACCGCCGCCGAGGTCGTAGACGAGTACCGTGTCCCCAGCGGCGAACGGCTCCCCGACGAGCGGCGCGAGCGCGGCGGCGACCGGCTCCTGAAGCAGGTCCACACCGGCGAAGCCGGCCTCCCGGCCCGCCCCGATCATCGCGGCGCGGCGGTCATCGAATTCCCCGTAGCTCGACGGCATGGTCAGCACCGCACGCTCGATCGGCCGACCCGCAAGCCGCTCCGCCTCCTCACGCAGCCGGCGCAGAACGTGAGCGACCAACTCGGTCACCTCGAATCTTTTGCCGCCCAACAGAATCGGCGACCGTGCGCCCAGGTCGCGTTTGAAGCCCGCGCGGTATCGGTCGGGGGCGGACCGCTTGCGCTGCTCGGCGGCCGCGCCGACCATGAGCCGGTCGTCTTCGAGGAAAACCGATGAGGGCCAGGAGTAGCTGCCGGTCACCGAATCCTTGACCGGGTGCTCGCGCTCGCCGGCAACGAGCACCGCCGACGAGGCCGAAGTTCCGAAATCGATCGCGAGGATGGGCTGGGGCGTAGGCAAGCCGGTGTCCTCCCTGTGATGACGCGATACCGGGTCAGCGGATCTGCCATACGCGGACGGAATGTTCGGCACCCCATTCGCCGGTGACCACGCAGGTACCCGAGGGGTCGAAGGCGATCGCGTGAACAGTGCCGTCCAGCGACCAGGACGCGAGTTCCGCTCCGGTGGAGGCATCCCAAAGCTGGGCCTTTTTGTCGCCTGATCCGGTCGCGATCATGGTTCCGTCCGAGCTGAACGCCACGGACCTCGCAGTGCCGTCAGCCGAGGCCGTCATACAGACGGTTCCCGACCAGATGTCGTACACACGAATCGAGCTCCCCGGTCCCGTGACCGCTACTCGCACGTCATCCGGGCTCAGTGCGATCGCTTCGATATCATCCTCGTTCTGAAACGCGGCGCAGAGCTGTTGCGTGGCGGCGTCCCAGACTTCTATGGCGCCGTTGTTGAATCCGACCACGATGTGCCGGCCGTCGCTCGTGAACGCTACTCGCCACGCACCTGTGCTGCTCCCCAGGGTGTCGCAAGTGGAATTGCCGATGCGCCAGAGCTGGACATGGTCACCCGCGGTGGCGAGCCAGAGGCCGTCAGGGCTGAACGAGACGCCGCTTACCGAACCGTCGCACGAGTAATTCGACATTTCACGGCCGCCGACGCCGATAATTCGGGCGACTCCGTCGCGGCAACCGGTCGCCACAGCGTCGCCACGCGCATTGAAGGCAACGGCGTAGACCCAATCCGGATGCACAAGATGGGTCGTATTCGACCCGTTCGCGGGATTCCAGAAACGGACATACCTATCATCTGACACTGATGCCAATGACAAACCATTGAAATTGAAGGCGACGGCGCGTACATCATCACTGTGCCGCATCGTGGCAACGTTGTCCGGTGTGCTCTTCACCTTCGGCGGCAGTATCTCCGACGTGGCCAGCCAGTCGCCTGAGTACACGGTGGCTCCGGGCGCGGCGTGCAACTCGGTGACGCGTCCCGTGTCGGCGTCGGCTCGCAGCTCCCAGATCGCCCCTGCGGGCAACCGCACCTGGGCTAGCGGCTGGTCGGCGAAGAACTGTTCACCCCGCGATATGTGCCAGGTCAGCAGCTCGGCGCTGTCTCCCGGGATACGCCAGCGCAGTGGCCGCTCGGTGCGGCGTTGTTTCACCGCGGGCACGCAGCGGCCGCCGACCGCGCGGGCGAACCGTGCCGCACCCTGGACCACCGCCAGTTCGGGTGAGCGCGCGTATCGGATCGGGCGGCCCAACGCGTGTTCGACGGTCAGCGCCACGACAGGCATCCGAGTGACGCCACCGGCCATCAGCACCGCGTCCACCTCGTCCAGTTCGATCTGGCAAGCCACCAACAGACTCTTGACGCAGTCGAGCGTCCGGTCGATGAACGGCCCGGCCAGCTCGGCCAACTGCTCCCTGGTCGCGGTCAGCAGGATGTCACTGCTGCCGAAGTAGTCGTCCGCGGCCTCCACGTCGGTCAGCTGATGCTTGAGCCGCACGGTCTGCGTGGTCAGCTCCAGCCGGGACCTGGCCGACTTGAGCAGTTCTTCCAGCGGCTCGCCCACCGCGCCGGCGAGCACGGAGTACAGCGCGGCGTCGATCTCCCGGCCGCCGCAGTCCACCGCGGCGTGGCCGATCACCTCGTTGTCCTCGGCGCCGATGCGAACGAGGGCGGTGTCGAAGGTGCCGCCGCCGAAGTCGTACACCAGCACTAGACTGCCGTGCTCGAGCGGCGGCCCGGCGACCGGCGCGAGCGCGGCGGCGACCGGCTCGGAGAGCAGTTCCACGGTCTCGAAACCGGCCGCCCGGCCCGCCTCGATCATCAGGGCACCGCGGTGGTCGTGCGGGCCGTAGCCGGCCGGCACGGTGAGCACCGCCCTGATGACGGGTTCGACCGCGACCCGCTGCGCCGCCCGGCGGATCTCCGCCAGCAGCGCGGTCACCAGCTCGGGCACCTCTACCGGGCGGTCACCGAGTTGCACGGGGTGGCCCCTGCCGAGCTCCAGCTTGAACTCCGCCCGGTAGAGCGCGGGGTGCATCCGCTTGCGCCGCTCGGCCACCGTGCCGACCAGGAGGGTGTCGCCATCCCGGCTCACCGAGCTGGGCCAGGTGCGCCCGCGCCCTGAGGGCTCCTCGATCGGCTCCTCGGCGCCATCCGTCACCAGCACCGCGGCGCAGGTGCTGGTGCCGAAGTCGATGGCGAGGATCGGCCCCCGCGCCACTGTGGACGTAGCCTGTGACATCGTCAGTCCCTCTCCCGGCCGTGCCGAGCACGGTCGATCTCGAAGCCGATCCGGTCGTACGCGCTCAACATCACCTGGCAGGCGCCGTGGTCGGCTCCCGCGTACCGTGGATCGATCGCGGCACCCGACCAGTGCTCGTGCCGAGCCGCCGCGACCGCGGCCAGCTCCGCGAGCGGCGCGTCCGGCGAACGGCCGAGTCGAGCCGCGAGGCTCGGCCCCTGTTCACCGGCGACGCGCAGCAGCTCCGCGCCCTCCTCGCCGGTGAACCCGAGTTCCCCGAGCAGCCATCGGCGCACCACCGCCAACTCCCGGAAGACCGGCTCGCGGTCCAACGACGTCAGCTCGGCCACCGCACGCCGGACCCGGTCCAGTTCCCTGGCGGTGAGCGTGCCGACGAGCTGGGCGGGCAGCGCCGCCGCGGCGTCGATCGCACGCCGAAGTTTGATCACGTCGGCCCGCCGTGCGAAGTGGTCGGCGAGTAGCCGGCGCAGCTCCGTCAGACCACTGCGTTCCGCCAGCAGCAGCCGCAGCTCCGCAGGGGACTTCGCCTCGGCGTTCGCCAGTTGTGCGGCCAGGTGGACGCCATAGGCGCCGAACCTGTCGAATAACGCGGCCCGCCGCGGCGCGGCCACCGGCAGGTCCGGGTAGGGCTCATGCTTGAAGCGATCACCCGCCGCCAATCTCTTGCGCAGCAGATCGGCCGGCAGCTTGCCGAGCAGCTGCACATCCTCGAAGTCCTGGTCGGTGAGCACTCCGGCGGCGGAGGCCACCTTTCCGGCCAGCGGGCGCAGGTCGAACAGCACCCGCCGCACGCTCGCATTCGCCATCAGCCGCTCCGCGTCCCGGCGGCCCACGGCCATCGGGTCAGGACCGAGCCGCGGCCAGTGCAGCTCCACCTTGGTCAGCGCGCCGACCGCGGTGATCGGATTGGCCGTGCCCACCCCGGAACGAGTGAAGTCCGCGAGCAACTCGATGTCCGCCTCGTGCAGGGTCCGGGCGAACACGAGTACCAGGGCGTCGGCCCGCGCGGCGAAGGAGAGGGTGTCCGCGCGCATCCGGTCGCCGCCACGGCCGAGGACGGCCCGGGTCTTGCCTACGTGGGCCGGATCGCCGACCGCGTCCGTGCCCGGAGTGTCGATGAGGTCGAAGGAACGCAGCCGCTCGTTCGGTTCGGTGACCTCCAGATACGCGATCGCAGCGAGATACCGCCTCGACTCGTCGCTCTCCCCCGCACGGGCCGCGAGCTCCTCCAGGTCGGCGCGGTCGCGCCGCTCCGCGGGGCGCCCGTCCGTGAAGTGCACCCGCAGGCCGGGCTCGGCGCCGTGTCGCAGCCAACTGACGTTGCGGGTCAGCTCACCGATTCCGGTGGGCGCGCACTCTTCGGCAAGCAGGGCATTGACGATGGTCGATTTTCCCGAGCTGACCCGGCCGACCAGCGCGACGCTCATCGGGCGCAGCCAGCGCTCCCGGTGCGCCGCGATCTCCCCATGAGCGGCGGCGAGTGCCGGATCCGGCCGGGTGATCGCCGAGGCCGAGGCGAAGGCGGCCGCTCCGCGCTCATACAGGTCCATGCCTACGCGCCGCCCTGCTTCGTCGACGCGAACGCGTCGACTCGCGCCGCGAGTCCGTCCGCGTCGGTAAGCACCTCGTCCAGCGGCTGGCGTTCCGCGGCGTATCTCGCCGCGTCGGCGGCGCGTCCCGCGCGCAGGTTGCGTTGCTGCTCGGCCAGCCGCTTGAGCTTGTTGTTCACCGTCTCGCGTTCCTGCTTGAGCCGGCTGTCGAGTTCCACGACCGCGGCGGGACGGATCTGATCGAAGGCCAACTTCACGACCTCTTGGACGTGCTTGTCCTGGTTGGCCTTGGACGGGGTGAAGACCCGGATGAACTCGCTTCGCCGGGTGTCCGCCTGCTGTGTGCTGACCATTTTGCGCGCACTGCGGTAGCCGAAGATCGTCCCGATCACCGTGGACACGGCGGCACCCAACTGCGCACCGATCGAAGCTCCGGCCGAAGCACCGGCGGCGGTGCCCACCCCGGGCAGGATCAGGCTGCCGAACACCGCGCCGACGATCGCGCCGGCGACGGCCCCGGTCGTGGTGCCCGCGACGGCGCCCACGGTGCCGCCCACCACCGCGTAGCGCGCCTTCACGATTCCGCCGCCGCGTCCGGCCGCGCCGACCTGCGCGACGTCCTCCGGCAGCGCGGGGTCTGGCAGATCGGGCAGATCGTCGATGTCGGGCGGATCGAGGGTGAAGTTCTTCGCGGAGGCGAAGTGCTCCACCGCCTTGGCGACCTCGCGCCGCACCAGCGTGAGCAGGCCGCCCAGCGTCGCGGCCAGGTCGGCGGCGAGCTGATCCCGCATCAGTTCGGCCTTGCCGAGCAGCTTTCCGTCATACGTGTAAGAACTCAGGAAGCGGTTCCAGTTCTTCTCAAGTTCCTGCCGCGCGCGTGCGACGACCTTCGCCTGCGCGGCGTTCAGTTCGGCGGTCAGTTCGGCCGGCCACGTCGCGCTGTCCGCCGTGAGGCCGTCCAGGTAGTCGCGCCGGTCCTTCGACTGCCGGAGGAGATCGTCGAGCGTCTTGCCGGTCGCGTCCGCGGCGGCCTGCTCGGCGGCCTCGATCGGCGCGAGCAGCGCGTGCGCCTCCTCCCGGATCGCCCGTAGCGCCCCGCCAATCAGGACCCTTACGCGTCGACGGCCGAGCGCGGTCCACAGCGCCGACTCGAGCTCGAGGAAATTGCTGGCCGCCAGTGTCTCCGGATCCTCGTCCGCCAGGTGGTCCAGCTTGAGCCAGGAGGATACCGGGATCAGCACGACCGCGGGCTCCGGCATGCCGGTCGCCTCGGCTATGTCGGAACGTGTCTTGTCGAAGAGGGTCCGATACTCGTCGCCCTGGTCGATCTTCGTCATCACAAACAGAACGCTGTCCTCGTCACCAGTGAGCCTGGCCGCGTCGATCGCCCGCCGCAAAAAGGCGAGTTCGCTCTGCAGCACCGGCTTCTCCACGTCGGTGACGAACACGAGCGCGTCCGCTCCCGGCAAGAAGGCCAGCGTGACCGCGGTGTGCTCGGAGAAGATCCCGCCGACCCCCGGCGTGTCCACGAAGGCCAGTCCGGAAGCGAGCTTCCGGTTCGGCAGCTCCACGTGTACCGCGACCACTCGCCGCCGATTGCCGGGGTTGCCGGCCTCGGTGACGAACTCGGCGATCCGGTCGCGGGTGATCGGGACTTCCTGAATCTGACCGCCAGCTGCCTCGACGCTCACCACGATCCGCTCCACCAGCCCCCAGCGCACGGTGGTGACCGCGTTCGTGGCCGAGAGCGTGTCCGCGGGAAACAAGCCGGGCTCATCGAGCAGCGCGCACAGCAGCGTCGACTTACCCCGCTTGAACTCGCCGACCAACGCCGTCGTGAGATGCCCGGCCCGCAACCGGTCTCGAGCGGCCGCGGAACGCCGTGCGGCCTCCGGCGCGGAGCCGTCCCCGGCCGCGAGCCGCGCCAGCCGGTCGAATTGCTCCAGGGCCGCATCGCGCAGTTCGTCGAAAGTATCCATGCCCGCCTCGATCCTCTCCGGCCGGTGATCCGACCTTCAGTGCACTGATAGAGCGCCGATGACGCCGAGCGCCGCGAACGCCAGGGCGAGCGCCCCCACGGCGAGGTTCGCCCAGCGGAACTTGCGCGCGGCCACATGCGAGTTCGCCCAGATCTGTGCGCCGATCTCGCGGATGAGCCCGTCCGGGTCGCCGGTCAACTCCTGGAGGCGCGCAACATAAGCCGGCATGTCGTCCGGGCGCGGGTAGCGCTGGGCGATGTGCATGAAGTAGATCGCGCCGGCCGCGCTGGCGGGGCGCGAACGCGGCCAGAGCGAGAGCGCGGAGAACAGGCTGGAGACGAGGATCAGCGCTCCGCACGTGGTGATCGCGGCACTCAACGCAAGGCCGGCTTGGTGGGTGTTCTGCGCGACGCTGTAGAGCACCCCGCCCACCACGCCTGCGCCGGCGAGCGTCAGCCCGGCCTTGCCATCGGCGTGCGAGATGAACCGGATCGTCAGCTCAAGGGTCTTCCAGGCCTGGTCCGGATCCTGCTCCGGTTGCCGGACCGGTGGGACCGGTTGGACCGGCTCGGAATCCGGGTGCCGGGCGAGTTGTCGTGCCCGCCGGAGCGCGGCGAGCACAGCGCCCGTGGACGGTGTGCGGGTGCGCCGCGTGGACACCGACCCCGAGGACCCCGAGGACCCGTTGGTATCCCGGACCGGGCTCACAGGAGCCCGTCCCAAGCAGCGTCGCCCAGGCCCGTTGGATCGCCGAGATCATCGAAGCCACCGATATCATCGAGGCCACCGAGGCCACCGGGATCGACGACGTCGAGATCAAGGTCGTCCACGGCCGGCTGGGCGAGATCGTAAGCCCCGTAGTCGGCAGAATCGGCATCGGGCTCGCCTGCCGCACCCGTGGACTCGGCGTCGGACCAGTCGCCGGTGAAGACGACATCGGCGAGCAGATCCGGGTCCAGGACATCGTCGTCCTTCATCGCCTCGTAAAGGGCGAACGCGCCGGCCCCCGCACCAAGCGCGGTGGCCGCGTAGCGGATGTGCTTCCAGACCTTCTCCGTCTCGGCCCCACTCAGCACCGGCCCCGGGTCGGGTACATACATCCAGCCGGTACCTTTGAACTCCTTGTACTGCACGTCTTCGCGGGTGAACGCCGACGACGGGAGTTCGGGGTAGTCCTGCAGCAGGACGTCTTGGTAGAGCTCGTCGCCGGCCATGAACGCCAGGTCCGCCGCGGGCGAGCCGGACAGCCCGCCCCGCAACTGCCGGGAGTCGAGCATTCGCGTCACGCTGATCGGCGCGCGGCCAAGGAAGCCGGTGGGTCCGTCCACCGCGACGGCCCCGCGGACCATCGACGCACGCAGCCGGAGGCGTCCGAAGGCACCTGGTTCCCGATTCGCCAGATAGAGCCCGTGCTGAAGACCGAGGATGAGCCGCGGCACGACGAGGGTCTCATCCAGTCGCGGCTCGAACGCGAACAGCCGCCCATCCCCCCGGTCCTGCAGCGCGCGCGAACCGACCCGTAACACCCGCGCGTTCCGACAGGCGAATCTCATGATGTCACGCAGCCGATTCTGCGCATCAGCATGCTGAGGCAAAGTGTTCGAACTGTAGCCTTCGATATCCGTGACAAGACACAGACGCGTACGGTAAGTCGGCGCCATGCGAGCCCACACCCCTTCCGAGACACGTGCAGGCCGAGCCTCCACCAAGGCATGGTCCTGATGTGCCGCGCAGTGAAAGGATACGGCGAAATCCCTGCCGGAACCCATACAAATGTCGGATTCGCAAGGATGATCTCCACGAACGCGGAAGCGTATGAAATCCAGCCCTGAATCGGACTGCTCGCGCGTCGGATGCTGGTTGCGCACTGCCGTCCTACTGTCCGGGGCTCACCGCTCTGCCCTGTGGTTGTCGGCAACGGCGTCCGTGCAGGTCGTCATCCCCCGCCTGCACCGACCGACCGCCAAGCCCTGGGTCATGGCCCGCCTCGAGAGCAATGACGCCGCCGAAGGCGCACTGCACTACGTCGCCCGGTCGGCGAGAAAGAGGAATACATCGACGCCCGGCCGGGAAGCCACACTCCCTGAAGGCCCGGTCGGTCGCTCACGGCCGGAACACCCAATAGTCCCGTAGGCAGGAAGGTCTCACAGCGATGAACGATGCGGGAAACGACACGGCGCACGGCGACACACAACCGACGCCAAGCAGCCATCGACCCTCCATGAACCGTGATGAGGTAACGGCTGCGATCGTCGCAAACAGACTGGCCAAGGGCATCACATGGCAGCAGTTGGCCGACACGATCGGCCGGCCGCTGGTGTGGAGCACCGCTGCGTTGCTCGGACAGCATCCACTCCCACCAGACAGCGCACGCCAGGTCGCCGAACTGCTCGACCTGCCTGCGGAAGCCGTACCGGTGCTCGCCGCCGTTCCATACCGCAGCGGGTTTCCCACCGCGATACCGACCGATCCGACGATCTACCGTTTCTACGAGGCGCTACAGGTCTATGGGCCGGCCTTGAAAGAGCTGATCCACGAACAGTTCGGCGACGGGATCATGAGTGCGATCAACTTCAAGCTCGACATCGGTCGCACAACCCACGACGGGGCCGAGCACGTCGTCGTCACCTTCGACGGGAAGTTCTTGCCTTACCACTGGCCGAGCGACTGAGCTTTTTCGGCCAGGTGGGGACTGCCCAGCGTAAGCCCAGGCAGGCCGCCGTTCGGGTTGGATTGCAGGGCCGAACGGTGGTCCGCCGCCGCGTCTGAAGCCTCTGACACGTTCGACCACGGCAGCCTTGGGAGAAACCACTGTCCCGCCCGCCGGAAGGAGTCCCCGTGGACGGGTCACCCGCGGATCCCACCGCTCCGGACGGCCGACGGTCCGCCCCGGACGGCGGCCGCTATGGAAGGGACCTGTTCGACCCCGATCAGTCCGGGGAGGGTGAGCGCATCGACTACGGTGCCCTGACCTACGACGCGATGACCCGGACCCGCCTGGAGGCCCTCGGCGTCGGTCCGGGCTGGCGTTGCCTGGACGTGGGCGCCGGCACCGGGACGATCAGCCGCTGGCTGGTCGACGAGGCCGGCGTCGACGAGGTGCTCGCCATCGACCGCGACCCGCGTTTCCTCCATACCCGCCCGGACGGCCGGCTGCGCGCGGTCGCCGCCGACCTCACCGATCCGACGCTGACGCCGGGCCGGTTCGACCTGGTCCACTGCCGCTTCGTCCTCATGCACCTGCCCCAGCACGCACAGGTGCTCGCGCGCCTGGCCGACTGGGTGGCCCCCGGAGGCTGGCTGGTCGTCAGCGACGCCGTCGACCTCACCACGGCCGACTCGCCACAGGACGCCTACCGGCGGACCATGGCCGCCATGTGGCAGGTGCTGCACGAGCGGATCGGAACCGACATCACCTGGGTGACGCGCTACCCACAACTCCTGCACGATCTCGGTCTTGCCGAGGTCGGCGCCGAACTCCTCCTGCCGCCGCTGACCGCCGACGCACCCATCACCGCTTTCTGGAAGAGCACCTGGCACAGCATGCGCGACGCCCTGGAAGGAGCCGGCAGCGCCCTGGAGCCGGGCGAGCTCGACAAGGCCTTGAATTACCTCTCATCGCCCATACTCGCCGACCTCTCTCCCGGCATGATCACAGCATGGGGCCGCCGCGCTCAATCATGAGCGGTGGCACACGCGCCAACTGGCGGCACCGGAACGCCCGCCGCACCGGCAAATCAGAACAAAGAGGCCTTATCGTGCGCATGGAAGTCGAGGCATCGACAGGAGCGGCCCAGTGAGCGTCCAGGTAGAAGTGCTCTCCCGCATCCTCGGAACTCGGAAGGTAAGAGAGTGACGCCCCGTGAGCGAAGCCCGTCCCCGCCCCCAGCCCCGCGCCCGTGGTACGTCGCCGCCGCGGTGGTATTCGCGGTGGGCATGGCCGGCACGACTCTCCCCACCCCGCTGTACGGGCTCTACCGCGAAGAGATCGGGTTCTCTCAGTTCATGGTGACGGTGATCTTCGCCGTCTACGCGGTCGGGGTGATCGCTGCCCTGCTGCTCGCGGGCAACTTCTCCGACGTGCTGGGGCGCCGCCCGCTGATCTTCGCCGCGCTGGTTCTGTCGGCGCTCTCCGCACTGTGCTTCGTCTTCGAACACGGCCTGACGCTGCTGTACCTGGGCCGGCTGCTGTCCGGGTTCGCGGTCGGACTGCTCAGCGGCGCCGCCACGGCCGCCGTGACCGAGTTGGCCACGCCGGAGCAGCGGGGGCGGTCAGGGTTCGCCGCCACAGCCGCGAACATGGGCGGCCTCGGCTGCGGGCCGCTGCTCTCCGGGATCCTGGCCCAGTACGCCCCCCACCCACTGCGGCTCCCCTACCTGGTCCACCTCGCGCTGCTGGCCGTGTGCGTGCCGCTGGTGCTGGCCATGCCGGAAACCGTGCAGCCCACGCAGCCACGGCCGCGCCTGCGGCCGCAGGGCATGGTCGTGCCCGCCCAGATCCGGGGGGTGTTCGTGCCGGCCGCGCTGGCCGCGTTCGCCGGATTCTCGGTGCTGGGCCTGTTCACCGCCATCGCACCGTCCTTCGCCTCCGAATACCTGGGCGTGCACAACCTCGCCGTGGAGGGCGCGATCGTGCTGGCGGCGTTCCTGGCCTCCACGGTCGGCCAGGTGCTCGCGCCCCGCGTCGGGACCGCGCGGGCCCTGCCCCTGGGGTGCGGGGTGCTGGTGGCGGGCCTGGTCCTGATCGGCTGCTCGCTGCTGGCCGAATCCCTGGGCCTGCTGATCGCAGGCGCTCTCGTCGCCGGCGCCGGACAGGGCATGTCCTTCCGCGCCTCGATGGCAGAGGTCGGCCGTGTCGCCCCCGCCAAGCAGCGCGGCGCGACCATCTCCGCGCTGTTCGTCGCCGCCTACTTCGGCATCTCCGTACCGGTGGTCGGGATCGGGGCGGTCGCGGTCGGCCTCGGTCTGCGCAGCGCCGGGGTGATCTTCGTCGGATGCATCATCGTCGTCTCGGGGGCCGTCGGGCTCTACCTCTCCCGCCGCCCCGCTCCCGTGTCCTGACGCGGCGCAGCCGGCCCTACTGCATCGTCGCCCGGACCGCGCCGGAATCGACGATCTGTTCCATCCGCACGATCTGGCCGCTGCGCACAATGAATGAGTGCGCGACGCGCGCGGTCATGTCCTTACCGGTGGCCTTGTTGCGCGCGGTGTAGCGGGCGAGTACGACCACGCGCTCGCCGTCCACGACGTACGTGTCGTCGTGCGTGGTCCACTCGTCCCACTCGGCGGCGAGCCGTTCGAAGACCCCTTTGATGGTGCCTTCGGGAGTGCGATAGGTCCCGGCGAGGGGGAACCCGGCGACCTCGGTCCACTCGATGTCCGGGGCCACCACTGTGCGCCACAGGTCCATGTCGCCGGTGGCCGACGCCAGGTACTGCAGGCGCACGACCTCCGCCGGGCTGCGTACGGGCGCGTCCTGCGGCATCAGAACATCCCGTTGTCGTTCGCGGCGGTCTTCGGCACGTCCTGGATCACG